>OCTW011571200.1_pt1 | contig 30846 bp, 20 predicted proteins | sample 1539671 | NCBI WGS metagenome assembly OCTW01 (sample SAMN02144230, study PRJEB22623) | gut metagenome | biome: sheep rumen | host: Ovis aries | place: New Zealand | reverse complement strand
GAACTTTATGGATTATTCTCTCACACCAGCAATAAGAGAAGGATTTGTGTGTATGAAGTATCCTGCCAATCCCCATCATCCCCGTCAACGCTATTTGCTGACGGTAAAAGGATTGATGTTGTTGGACGGAAATAATAGTTAAGAATCAATCATGTCGACCGTCCTCTAAGATGTAACAAAAAAGCCGTAAAAAAAGGCCGAATAAGCACATGGAAGACATGAGCCCATAAAAAGTAAATGGCGTGCAACTCATTGAGCTACACGCCATTTGATAGTGTTTTGTTATGTCTTTACTTATGCGTCTTATTTTACCTCCTCAAAGTCGGCATCCTGGATGTCGTCCTTGCCCTGGTTGGGCTGGGCACCGCCCTGCTGGTCGGCACCGGGCTGAGGACCTGCCTGCGGGCCTGCCTGTGCGCCCTGCTGATACATCTGGGCACTGGCGGCCTGCCATGCGGCATTGAGCTCGGCGATGGCGGCATCGATGGCGGCTACGTCGCCGCTCTTGTGAGCGTCCTTCAGCTTCTGGAGGGCTGCCTCGATGGCCGGCTTCTTGTCGGCGGGCAGTTTGTCGCCAAGTTCCTGCAGTTGATTCTCGGTCTGGAAAATCATGGAGTCAGCCTGGTTCTTCTTGTCGATGGCTTCGCGCTCCTTCTTGTCGGCCTCAGCGTTGGCCTGTGCCTCTGCTTTCATGCGCTCAATCTCCTCCTTGGAAAGGCCGCTGCTGGCCTCGATGCGGATGGCCTGCTCCTTGCCGGTAGCCTTGTCCTTGGCGCTGACGGAAAGGATACCGTTGGCATCGATGTCGAAGGTTACGTCAATCTGCGGAACGCCGCGGCGTGCCGGAGCGATGCCGGTGAGGTTGAACTGACCGATGCTCTTGTTCTGAGCTGCCATAGGGCGCTCGCCCTGCAGGACGTGGATGGTCACCTCGGTCTGGTTGTCGGCAGCGGTGGAGAAGGTCTCGGTCTTCTTGTAAGGAATGGTGGTGTTGGCCTCGATGAGCTTGGTCATCACACCGCCGAGAGTCTCGATACCCATTGACAGCGGGGTAACATCTACGAGCACTACATCGCCCACTCCTTCCTCGCGGTTGAGGATGGCACCCTGGATGGCTGCACCCACGGCAACTACCTCGTCGGGGTTGACGCCCTTGGAGGGAGCCTTGCCGAAATACTGCTCAACGAGCTGCTGAACGGCGGGGATACGGCTGGAGCCGCCCACGAGGATTACCTCGTCGATGTCGGAGGTAGAAATCTTGGCATCGCGGATGGCGTTCTGGCAAGGTTCAAGACATGCCTGGATGAGGCTGTGAGCCAGCTGCTCAAACTTAGCACGGGTCAGTGTCTTGACGAGGTGCTTGGGCACACCGCCGGTAGCTGTAATGTAAGGCAGGTTGATCTCGGTGGTGGTGGTGGAGGAGAGCTCTATCTTGGCCTTCTCGGCGGCCTCCTTGAGTCGCTGCATGGCCATTGGGTCGGCGGTGAGGTCGGCGCCCTCGTCTTTCTTGAACTCGTCCACGAGCCAGTTGATGATTACCTGGTCGAAGTCGTCGCCGCCGAGGTGGGTGTTACCATTGGTGGAGAGTACCTCAAACATGCCGCTACCGAACTCCAGGATGGAGATATCAAAGGTACCGCCGCCGAGGTCGAAGACGGCAATCTTCATGTCCTTGTCACTCTTGTCGAGACCGTAGGCCAGGGCTGCGGCTGTGGGCTCGTTGACAATACGCTTAACATCGAGACCGGCAATCTGTCCGGCCTCCTTGGTGGCCTGACGCTGTGAGTCGCTGAAGTAGGCAGGCACGGTGATAACGGCCTCCTTGACCTCCTGACCGAGGTAGTCCTCGGCGGTCTTCTTCATCTTTTGGAGGATGATGGCGGAAATCTCCTGAGCGGTGTACTGACGTCCGTCGATGTCAACGCGCGGCATGCCGCCCACATTGACCACCTTGTAAGGCACGCGGCCAACCTCCTGCTGCACCTGATCATACTTCTCGCCCATGAAGCGCTTGATGGAGTAGATGGTGCGGGTGGGGTTAGTGATGGCCTGACGCTTGGCAGGGTCACCCACCTTGCGCTCGCCACCTTCAACAAAACCGACTACCGAGGGGGTAGTCCTCTTTCCTTCGCTGTTAGCGATTACAACAGGCTCGCTGCCCTCGAATACGGAGACGCAGGAGTTGGTTGTTCCTAAATCGATTCCAATAATCTTTCCCATAGTTGTGTTATTTTTTTATTGTTATTATTCTGTTTTCTTGCAGTCCACAATCGACTGCACCCAATCAATATGCAAGAGGTGTGCCAAAGTTAAGGTTTGAGGTTTGAGATTTGATATTTGAGGTTTAGCCAAGCCAAGTCATTTCACAATTTGACAAATTACAATGTACAATTTTGCCAAATCCGAAGGTGGACAGCAAGAAACTACGAATTACACGAATTTAACGAAAACGAAAATATCCGTGGAATCTGTGGAATCTGTGTGACCTTTATTCGTGAGATTCGTGTTCTAAAAATCTGCGAAATTTGCTTCATCCGCGTAAATCTGCGTGTCGCGAAGCGACAACTAATTGTAATTGCGCCGAGCCGCCATCTAATCGCGTCGAAATTTATGCTGAGCCCGTCGAAGCAAAATCTGATCGCGCCGAAGTCCGAAACCTTTGCGGAGTTAGAAACAACCCTTTCGCAATAAGAACAGATTTCCGCGTTTACAGCATTTTATTTAGTGACATAAGACACTAAGACTTTTTAGTCTTTTTAGTCTTTTTAGTCACTAATTACTGTACATATTTTCTGCAACGGCGATTTTCCCGCAATCAAAAATGTTATTTCGCTGATTGACAGACGGTTAACTTTGATTCAAATTATATATTATATATTAATATAATATATAATTCTATAAGAGAGGTATTCCTATTTAGGGAAATATGTCTTTTTTTTAGTGACTAAAAAGACTAAAAAGACATAATTCGCTCTGTGAAAACCTTGCCGTTTTTTCAGTAGGCTTTGCCTTCCCTCGGAGTGATGAGCGATTGGATGAAGTCGATGCTCTCTATCTCCAGCGGGGTGAAAAGACCAGAGAGAGCTACACCCCTTTGTTTTTTATATATCAAATTTCTCAAATTTCTCAAAAAAATCGTAACTTCGCAGTACAGACGAAACCGAATACACTAAAATCACAAACATCATGAAGAAGCAATTATTCTTATTACTCTTTCTCGCCATGGAATGTGGTGTGCTTGCTCAAAAAAGCTACCTTGAGATGAAGGTGTCAAGATACAGCAGCGGCTCCCTGCTAATTAACGGCATACTTTTTGCCGGTGATGTACCTGACGGCTTAGGCGCAACGTTTAACGGCAACTACGGCTGCTATTATATTGACTTGTGGTCGGCGGAAGATAACGCCAGGAATGCCGGATATTGGCTTAACAAGCTGGCAGAAGAGGGGTTTGTAGTAGAACATATATCAAACTTCGGAGCCAGCAGTATCCAGCCTGACTATTATCTGCTATCAAGGACTAAGCAATCGACCGATCCCGACGACCCCGAGGCGGTACCGACCAAGGCTGCCGCTGATAAGGCCATAAAGGAAGTGGCGAGGTACAACCTCCAGGGGATGCCCGTAGAAAAGGATGCGAAGGGTGTTCAAATAGTGGTGTATTCAAACTACACGACCAAAACCGTTATCGTTGAATAGCGGAAGAAACGGCGCAAAGAAAGAAAAGAAAAGTAACCAAAAGAAAAGAAAGAGAAAAGAAAAAGTAATTGTCGAATATAAATATTCTCCAATTACGGAAGAAGAAGAAGAAAAAGAAAAAATATAACTATCGAAAAGAAAAGTGTTTTTTGGCAGTATAGGGAAAAATGCGTATATTTGCAGCGTGATGAAGCCAAACGGCTTACTAAACTATAACTCTTTAACTTTTTAGTCCTATATGAAGAGAGTATTGATTATCGGCGCGGGAGGCGTGGCCACCGTGGCCGCCCACAAGGTAGCGAAGAACACTGATGTATTCGGTGAGATAATGATTGCCAGCCGCACCAAGTCGAAGTGCGACGCCATAGTAAAGGCCATCGGCCGCCCCGACATCAAGACGGCACAGGTGGATGCCGACAGCGTGGAGCAATTGGTGGAGCTGATGAACGGCTTCAAGCCCGACATAGTGATGAACCTGGCCCTGCCCTATCAGGACCTGACCATCATGGAGGCCTGCCTCCAGACAGGATGCAACTACCTTGACACGGCCAACTACGAGCCCAAGGACGAGGCTCACTTTGAATACTCATGGCAGTGGGCCTACCGCGAGCGCTTTGAGAAGGCCGGACTCTGCGCCATACTGGGCTGCGGCTTCGACCCGGGCGTGACCAGCATCTTCACCGCCTACGCCGCCAAGCACCACTTCAAGGAGATTCACTACCTTGACATAGTGGACTGCAACGCCGGCAACCACCACAAGGCATTTGCCACCAACTTTAACCCCGAGATAAACATCCGCGAGATAACGCAGAAGGGCCTCTACTACGAAAACGGCAAGTATATAGAAACCGAGCCGATGGAGATTCATCAGCCGCTCACCTACCCTAACATCGGTCCCAGGGAGAGCTACCTGCTGCACCACGAGGAGATTGAAAGCCTGGTTATCAACTACCCCACCATCAAGAGGGCCCGTTTCTGGATGACCTTCGGCCAGCAGTACCTCACCTACCTCGACGTGATTCAGAATATCGGCATGAGCCGCATTGACGAGGTGGAGTATAAGGCCCCCAAGGCCGACGGCACAGGCATGGAGACGGTGAAGATTGTGCCGCTGCAGTTCCTGAAGGCCGTACTGCCCAACCCGCAGGAACTGGGCGAGAACTACGACGGTGAGACCAGCATAGGTTGCCGCATACGCGGCATAGGCCTCGACGGCAAGGAGCACACCTACTATGTATATAACAACTGCTCGCACCAAGCTGCCTACCAGGAGACCGGCATGCAGGGAGTGAGCTACACCACCGGTGTACCCGCATGCATCGGTGCCCGCATGTTCGCCCTCGGCCTGTGGGCCAAGCCCGGCGTACACAACGTGGAGGAGTTTGACCCCAATCCGTTCATGGACGAGCTCAACAAGCAGGGGCTGCCGTGGCACGAGATACACGACGGCGATCTGGAGTTGTAGAACGTTAAACAATAACCAATAACCGTTTTTTTTGAGGTTGGAGGTTGGAGGTTTGAGGTTTGAGGTTTATTTGCGAGGTCCCGATTGAGGATTAAAAACAAACACGAAAATCCGTTAGATCCGTTAAATCTGTGTTTTTTAACCACGGATTATTCGGATTGAACGGATAGGTATAACGAAAACGGGTTATTATTTGAGGTTTAGCAAGCCAAGTCATTTCACAATTTGACGATTTAACAATTTGACGATTTAGCCAAGTCCGGAGGAGGAACCAATAAACGAAAACGATAACGAAAAGCAATAACCGTTAAACAACAAACGAAAACGATAACGATAACCGTTAGCCTTGTTTCCACAGATTGTGACATAGCTAACGGTTGTTGCTATATATATCCCGCGCTGTAGAACCACGCGACAGTGTGGTAGATAAGCGACAGACATAACGGCTATTAGTTTGTGTTTTTTACGTGTTATGGTAATGCAACGTTACATTTTTGCTGTTTTTTGTAGCCACAAATAATGATTTTTGCACTTTGGGGTAGGCAGAATATTGATAATTGAAAGATTTTTCGTAACTTTGTGCGATTTATATTTATAAAATAGGTGTAATGATAGTAAGTGCCGTGCAGTGCGACGTGTCAGCGCCCGAGAAGATTGCCCAGATGATTGGCGGCAATGCGGGCAGCGACCTCTATGTGCTCCCCGAGATGTGGAACACTGGTTTTACCGTCAATCCGCAGACCGACGCCATAGCCGAGACAGAGGCCCGAGCCATTATGGCACGTCTGGCAGCAGAGCAAGGCAGTGCCGTAGCCGGCAGCATGGCCGTGAGGAGTCGCAGAGTCGCAGAATCGCAAGGTCACGAGGCTGAGAGTGAAGAGTTTCGCAACCGTTTCTTCTTTGCCGAGCCTGACGGCACTATCAGCCATTACGACAAGCACCACCTTTTCTCGCTGGCGAAGGAGGACCGCACCTTCGTGGCCGGGCAGCAGCGCACAGTGGTCAGCTACTGCGGCATGAGAATAATGCTGCTTGTGTGCTATGACCTGCGCTTCCCCGTATGGAGCCGCTGCAACGAGGACTACGACTGCATACTCTACGTGGCCAACTGGCCCACACTGCGCATAGAGACATGGCGTACGCTGCTCAGGGCTCGGGCCATGGAGAACCAATGTTATGTGGTAGGCGTAAACCGGACGGGGGGACTCTTTGGCGGGCGAAGCGCCATCATCGACCCCTACGGCACTGTGATTAAGGAGGCTTCTGCCGACAAGGAAGAGGTTATCAGCGCCGACCTCAGCATGGAGCCACTGCTGAAGCTGCGCAAGAAATTTCCCGTACTAAGAGACAGAGACGAGGTGGAGATTAAAAAATTAAAAAGTTAAAAAATTAAAAATTAAAAATTAAAAACTAAAATATAGCATAAAACATATGGAAAAGAAACTATTACTCGGAGACGAGGCCATTGCGCTGGGTGCCATCCACGCAGGTCTGAGCGGTGTTTACGCTTATCCTGGCACTCCAAGCACCGAGATTACCGAATTTATTCAGACTAACCCGCTGGCCAAGGAGCGCGGCATCCACAGCCACTGGTCCACCAACGAGAAAACGGCCATGGAGGCAGCCCTCGGCATGAGCTATGCCGGCAAGCGTGCCCTTGTCTGCATGAAGCACGTGGGCATGAACGTATGCGCCGATGCTTTCATAAATAGTGCCATCACCGGAGTAAACGGCGGCCTCATAGTGCTGGCTGCCGACGACCCGTCGATGCACTCCAGCCAGAACGAGCAGGACAGCCGCTTCTACGGCAAGTTTGCCATGATACCCATTTTTGAGCCCAGCAACCAACAAGAAGCTTACGACATGATGGGCAAGGCCTTTGCCCTCTCTGAGGAGCTGAAGGAGCCGGTGCTGATGCGCATAGTCACCCGCCTGGCCCATAGCCGCGCCGCCGTGGAGGTAAAAGAGCCCAAGGAAGAGAACGCCTTCAGTCCCGCCACCGACAATGCTCACTGGGTGCTACTGCCCGGCAATGCCAAGCGCAACTACAACGACCTGATTAGCAAGCAGACCGCCATGGAGCAGGACAGCGAGGGCTCGGAATATAACAAGAAGGAGTTTGGCAAGGCCGGAAATCTCGGCATCATTGCCTGCGGCATAGGCTACAACTATGTACATGAGGCCGTTGGCAACAGTATGAATGTGCTCAAGGTAAGCCAATATCCACTGCCTGCCGCTGCCATCAAGGAGCTTGCCGCCAAGAGTGAGGCCCTGCTGGTGGTAGAAGACGGTCAGCCCGTGGTAGAGGATGGAGTGAGAGCCCTGCTTGGCAGCGGCTACACCGTGAAGGGACGCCTCACCGGCGATCTGCCACGCACCGGAGAGCTTACCCCCGACAGCGTAGGCAAAGCCCTCGGCAAGGAGAGTAGCGCCACCTACGGCACAGCCAAGAACCTGGCCGGCCGTCCCCCGCAGCTATGTCAGGGCTGCGGCCACAGGGATGTATATGGTGCGCTGCGCGAAATAATTGACGAATATCCCGATGCCCGCGTGTTTGGCGACATCGGCTGCTACACGCTGGGTGCGCTGCCTCCGTTCAAGGCTCTGGCCAGCTGCGTGGACATGGGAGCGAGCATAACCATGGCCAAGGGTGCCGCCGATGCCGGACTGCGCCCCGCCATTGCCGTGATAGGTGACTCCACCTTCACCCACAGCGGCATGACAGGACTGCTGGACGCCATCAATGAGAACAGCAGTATCACCGTAATCATTAGCGACAATCTTACCACTGGCATGACAGGCGGCCAGGACTCTGCCGGCACCAACAAGTATGAGGCTATCTGCCTCGGCCTCGGCATGGACCCCGCTCACCTGCACGTGGTCACCCCGCTGCCCAAGAACATCCCCGCCATCGCCCAGCTGCTCCGCAAGGAGATAGCCTATGAGGGAGTGAGCGTAATCATCCCGCGCCGCGAATGCATCCAGACAGCCGCCCGTCACGCACGGGAGAGGAAAGTTAAAAGTTAAAAGTTAAAAATTAAAAAGTTAAAAAATTAAAAAGTTAAAAAATTGATTATACCGAATGGTATGGCCGCAGAAAGCATTATACAAAAACTAAGTATGGACTTTGCAATACGAATTGTTAAGTTCGTTTAATTTCATCAACAGACGTTTTCTCGCCTCAGCATAGTTCATGCAAGCATGACTCTGCCTTCGGCTTATCGAAAACGTTCTATAAGTTTCTCACTTTCGAAAAAAAAGTATATATCATTTCTAAACAACTTTTACGCTCAGGAACCAGTATCGGTGCCAATATAAGCGAAGCAGCTTATGCCCAAAGTCGCGCCGACTTTATAAACAAGATGCAAATTGCATTGAAGGAGGCTAGCGAAACATGTTTCTGGATTGCTTTATTATATAACTCTGACATAATTGACCAAAAGACGTATGAATCCTTAGACAAGGATATTCGCCAAATATTAGGTACACTAGTAAAAATTGTCAACAGCACAAAAAACAACGAGAAATAACATTTTAACCCTTTAACGTTTTAACGTTTTAATATGAAAGTTGATATCATCCTTTGCGGTGTGGGCGGACAAGGCATCCTCTCCATCGCCACAGTAATAGGCGAGGCCAGCACTGAGGCAGGTCTTTATCTGAAGCAGGCCGAGGTGCACGGCATGAGCCAGCGCGGCGGCGATGTGCAGAGCAACCTGCGTCTCTCTACCGACCCCATCTGGAGCGACCTCATCCCCCTGGGTGAGACCGACCTCATCATCTCCATGGAGCCCATGGAGGCACTGCGCTACATGCCCTATCTGAGCAAGCAGGGCACCATTGTGACCAGCAGCAAACCGTTTATCAATATCCCCAACTATCCCGATGAGGCTGAACTGATGGCCGAGCTTGACAGCATGCCCAGCGTGGTAAAACTCGACATTGAGAGCGTTGCCAAGGACAGCGGCAATGCCCGCGGAGCCAACATGGTGCTGCTCGGCATGGCTGCCCCCTACCTGGAGATTCTCTCCGTAGAGCAGTTGCGCAAAGCCATCAGCGTAATTTTCGCCCGCAAGGGTGAGGCTGTGGTGGAAGCCAACCTCAAAGCCTTCGACTGCGGTGTGGCCGCCAGCAAGAGCTAAGCGACAGGCTCTAAAAACCCATTTTCAAGCAACATACACAATGATTCACAATCCACAAATGGAATGCATGGGCCGCGAGGAGATGCGCGCCCTGCAAAGCGAGAGACTGAGAAAGACCGTCAGGACCTGCTATGAGAAGGTACCCTTCTACAAGAGGAAGATGGACGAGCTGGGAGTAAAGCCCGAGGACATCCAGACGGTAGATGACGTAATCAAGCTGCCCTTTACCACCAAGTATGACCTGCGCGACGAATATCCCTACGGACTGCAAGCCGTGCCGATGAGCGAGGTGAAGCGCATCCACGCCTCAAGCGGCACCACAGGTAAGCCCGTGGTAGGCACCTACACGCAGAACGACCTCGACATGTGGGCCGAGTGCGTGGCCCGAGTGCTGGCTGTGGGTGATGTGGGCCCCGGCGATGTGGTGCAGGTAAGCTACGGCTACGGCCTCTTCACCGGCGGTCTGGGCGCCCACGATGGTGCTGCCAAGCTGGGCGCCGTGCAGCTGCCCACATCGGCGGGCAACTCCGAGAAGCAAATAATGCTGATGCAGGACATGGGCACCACCGCCATCTGCTGCACCCCGTCCTATGGTCTCCATCTGGCTGAAGTGATTGAGAAAAACAAAGTCCCTGCCGAAAATCTGAAATTGCGTGTAGGCTTCTTCGGTGCCGAGCCCTGGACCTGGGGCATTCGCCGTGAGCTGGAAGCCAAGCTCCACATCAAGGCTATTGATATCTACGGCCTCACCGAGATGTGCGGCCCCGGTGTTGGCGGCGAATGTCAGTACCAAGACGGCACGCACCTCTGGGAGGACTTCTTCCTGCCTGAGATTGTCAACCCCGACACCCTTGAGCCAGTAGCTCCCGGAGAAGTGGGAGAGCTGGTAATCACCTCACTCTGCAAGGAGGCCATGCCCATACTGCGCTACCGCACCCGTGACCTCACGAGCCTCAACTATGAGCCTTGCAAGTGCGGACGCACCGCAGTAAGGATGGGCAAGGTACTGGGCCGCAGCGATGACATGCTCATCATCCGCGGTGTCAACGTATTCCCCAGCCAGATAGAAACGGTGCTCACCGAGTTCCCCGCCTTTACCCCGCAGTATTTCATCACTGTTGACCGCAAGGGCAATGAGGATACCTTCGACCTTGACGTTGAGCTGCGTGAGGAGTTCTTCTCGCCCAACCCCGGCAAGCAGATGCCCTTCATCAAGCCGCTCTACGACCGCCTCGTATCGCTCACCGGCATCAAGCCCAACATCCATATCCTGCCGCCTAACACCATACAGCGCTCCACTGGCAAGGCCAAGCACGTCAACGACAAGCGAGATTTCAGGAACTGGATGGAGGGAAAGTGATTAAAAAATTGAAAGATTGAAAAATTGAAAAGTTGAAAGATTAAAAGATTAGAAGGTGTTTGATAAAGACATTGTAACAAAGATAATCGACGAGATGGGCCTCGGCGACTTCTCGCAAGCTACCATCCGCGACATTCAGGCCCTCTCACGACAACTGGAGGAAAAAACCGGCGAACAGGTAATACACCTGGAGATGGGAGTACCCGGCCTTCAGCCATCAGAGATAGCCTTAAAAGCTGAGCAGGAAGCCCTGGCCAAGGGCTGCGCCACCATCTATCCGCCCAACGGCGGCATACCGCGCCTTAAGGAAGCCGCCTCAAAGTTTGTAAAGGCCTTCATCGGCGTTGACGTAGCCCCCGAGGGATGCGTCCCCACCACCGGCAGTATGCAAGGCACCTTTGCCGCTTTCACCGCCTGGCACCACGCCATGCCTGAGCGCGACACCGTGCTGCTCATTCAGCCCGGATTTCCTGTGCAGACCACCCAGTGTGACGTCATCGGGCTCAGGCATATAGGCCTCGACATCTATTCATACCGCGGCCCCAAGCTGATAAAGAAACTCGACCAGCTGCTCTCCGCCGGCAATATCTGCGGCATCGTATATAGCAACCCCAACAATCCCTCGTGGGTATGCTTCAACGAGGAGGAGCTGGAGGGCATAGGCCGACTGGCCACCAAACACGACGTGATTGTACTGGAAGACCTGGCCTATTTCGCCATGGACTTCCGCCGCGACCTCTCCCACCCCTACGAAACACCCTACCAGGCCACCGTGGCCCGCTACACCGACAACTATATGCTGGCAGTGAGCGGCAGCAAAGCCTTTAGCTATGCCGGGCAGCGCATAGGAGTGATGTGCATAGGCAACAGGCTCTACCACCGCGTCTATGCCAACATGCAGGAGAAATTTGGCGTAGGCGAGTTCGGCAATTTCTTCGCCAACCGCCTGATGTACACCTTCTCCAGTGGCACCGCCCACAGCGTGCAGCATGCCATGGCAGCCCTGATGGAGGCCGCCGTCAGCGGCAGCTATAATTTCCTTGACGATGTCAAGGAGTACGGCCGCAGGGCCAAGTTTATGAAGGAAGTGCTGCTGCAGAACGGGTTCTACCTCGTCTATGACAACGACATGGGTGCCCCACTGGCCGACGGATTCTATTTCACCGTGCAGTATCCTGGCATGAACGACCTGCAGCTGACGCGTCAGCTGATGTACTACGGCATAGCCGTCTATCCCCTCGACACCATGGGCAGCGAACAGCAGGGAGTGCGCATATGCACCTCCTTCTTCTCGCGCCAGCAGGAACCACTCTTCAAACATCGCATCGAACAATTCCACAAAGACAATGGACAATAATTCACCCTATCTGCATCCGCAATACGAGACTCTGTCTCGTGAGGAAATCAGCAAGTTGCAGGCCGAACGCCTGCAGCAGACCGTAAAGCGCTGCTACGAAAACGTGCCCTTCTATCAGCAGAAATTCAAGGAGATGGGCATAACGCCCGACGACATCAAGACCGCCGCCGATGTGCGCAAGCTGCCCTTCACCACCAAGCAGGATCTACGCGACACCTACCCCTTCGGCATGGCCGCCGTGCCACTGCGCGACTGCGTACGCCTTCATTCATCAAGCGGCACCACAGGCAACCCCACCGTCATCCTGCATACGCAGAAAGACCTTGACGAATGGGCCAACCAGGTGGCACGCAACCTGTGGATGGTAGGCCTCAGACCCGATGATGTATTCCAAAACTCCAGTGGCTACGGCATGTTTACCGGCGGACTGGGCTTCCAATACGGAGCCGAACGTCTGGGCATGCTCACAGTGCCTGCCGCTGCCGGCAACTCGCTGCGCCAGATTAAGTTTATGAAAGACTTCGGCACAACAGCCGTCCACGCCGTGCCCAGCTATGTCACCCGTCTCTATGAGGTGATGCAGGAGCAAGGTGTTGACCCTCGGCGCGACACCAAACTGCGAGTGCTGGCCATCGGCGCCGAGCCCCACAGCGAGGAGCAGCGCCAGCGCATTGAACAGATGATGGGCGTGAAAGCTTACAACTCCTTCGGCATGAGCGAGATGTGCGGCCCAGGTGTAGGCTTTGAGTGCCCCGAGCAGAACGGCCTGCACTTCTGGGAGGACTACTACATAGTCGAGATTGTCAATCCTGAGACACTGGAGCCTGTGCCCGACGGAGAAATTGGCGAACTGGTGCTTACCACCCTGTGCCGCGAGGCCATGCCCCTGCTACGTTACCGCACCCGCGACCTCACCCGTGTGCTGGGACACAGCTGCCCCTGCGGACGCAATCATGTAAGACTCGACCGTATGCGTGGCCGCAGCGACGATATGATGGTGCTGCGCGGAGTCAACATCTTCCCCATACAGATTGAGAAGATACTGATGACATTCCCTGAACTGGCCAACAACTACCTCATCACCCTCACCACTGACGATGACAACGACAATATGACCGTGGAGGTGGAGCTGGCCGAGATGTTTACCGACGACTTTGGCCGCCTGCAAAAGCTCAACAAGGACATCACCCGCGCCCTTAAGGATGAGATCCTGCTTACCCCCCGCGTAAAGCTCGTAGCCAAAGGCACACTGCCCGTCAGCGAAGGTAAGGCCGTCCGCGTGGTTGACAAGCGAAAAGTCTATCAGTAAAATGGAAAGGTAAAGGTTATAGGTTAGCGGTTATAGGTTATAGAACTTATGACCTTACAAATCGAAAAATAATCCAATTGTAAATCAATAGTACATTATAAAATGGAAAAATTGAAAGATTGAAAAATTGAAATTCCGTTCTTCCATTCTTCAATTCTTAAATTCTTCCACTCTACTTCGGTTCTTAAATCAAAATAGTAAATTGTAAATTGTCAAAACGTTAAATCAATATGACCATCCATCAACTCTCCGTATTCATAGAAAACAAGACAGGTCGCCTCGTCAAGGTGCTCAATGTGCTCAAGGAGGCAGGCATACAGATTATAGCCTCCACTGTGTCAGACACCGTGGAATATGGCCTATACCGCATCATCTGCGACAAGCCCACTCTGGCATACACCCTTCTGCGGGAGCAGGGCATCGGCGTAACGATGAACGACGTGTTTGCCATCCAGATCAGCAACACACCCGGCCAGGCAGCCGACATGTTTGACCTCTTTAGCCGCAATGGAATAAACATCAGCTACATGTACTCTTTCCTGCTGCAAGGCAAAGGCATCATAGTATTCCGCACTGGCGACACCGACAAGACACGCGAGGTGATAAGCCTCAACAAACTCAACTTCATCAGTGAGGAAAATCTGAATCAAGTGCTATAGAAAGCATACACTCTTAAAACCCATTTTCAAACCCCAACAAACAATGATTTTCAAAATTTTACTGGTAATTGTGTTCTTCGCCATCATGATAGGCGTAGGACTCTACTCCCGCAAGCAAGCAAACAGTGTTGACGGTTTCGTCTTAGGAGGCCGCCGCGTAGGTCCGTGGCTCACCGCCTTCGCTTACGGAACAAGCTATTTCAGTGCCGTAGTCTTTATAGGCTATGCCGGCCAGTTTGGCTGGAAATACGGTCTGTCCAGCACCTGGATAGGCATCGGCAACGCCTTGATTGGTAGTCTGCTGGCCTGGATAGTGCTTGGCAAACGCACCAAGCAGTTAACCCAACACATCGACTCGCGCACCATGCCCGACTTCTTCGGCATCCGCTTCAGCAGCCAGAATCTGCGCATCGTGGCCTCAGTAATTGTGTTTATCTTCCTTATACCCTACACCGCGGGCGTATATAAAGGAATATCCACTCTCTTTGAGATGGGCTTCAACATCTCCTACGAATACTGCGTAATAGCCATGGCCCTGCTCACCGCCGTCTATGTCATCCTTGGCGGCTACAAGGCCACAGCCATCAACGACTTTGTGCAGGGCATCGTTATGCTCTTCGGCATTGTGGTAGTCATTATGGCCGTACTCAACAGCCAGGGCGGTTTCACGGCAGCCGTTGACAAACTGGCAGCATTGCCTGCCGATGGTGCCACAGAGGCCGGCAGCGGCGGCTTCGCCTCATGGTTCGGCCCCGATCCGTGGAATCTGCTGGGAGTAGTCATCCTTACCTCCCTCGGCACATGGGGACTGCCCCAGATGGTCGGCAAGTTCTACTCCATCACCGACGAGAGCGCCATCCGTCGTGGCACCATCATCTCCACACTCTTTGCCATAGTAGTGGCAGGCGGATGCTACTTCCTCGGCGGCTTTGGCCGACTGTTTGACAGCCCCGCCATCTACAATGCCGAAGGCAAGCTGGCCTTCGACAGCATCGTGCCATCCATGCTCAACACCCTGCCCGATGTGCTCATAGCCCTCGTGGTGCTGCTGGTGCTCTCTGCATCGATGAGCACCCTGGCATCGCTGGTGCTCACCTCCAGCTCCACCATGACCCTCGACCTCATCTACCGCGACAAGAAAGCCAGCTCCCAGGAGGTGCGTAGCGGCGAGATTGATGACACCGTGGAGGGCGATATCGAGCGTCGCAAGGTCATCGTGATGCGCGTGCTCATCGTCTTTTTCATCGCCATCTCCTTGCTCATAGCCCTCAACCCGCCCACCTTCATAGCCCAGCTTATGGGCATCTCATGGGGCGCACTGGCCGGAGCCTTCCTGGCCCCCTTCATGCTGGGCCTCTACTGGAAAGGCGTCACACCCGCTGCCGTATGGGCCTGCTTCATTTGGGGCGTAGGTATTACCGTGGTCAATATGCTCACCGGCAATGCTATTGCCAACCCCATCAACTGCGGAGCCATCGCCATGGTAGGCGGTTTTCCCGTGGTATGGATAGTAAGCCTCTTCACCCGCAAGATGGACAAAGAAACAGTCAACAATATGTTCAAATGCTTTAAGAAATAACAGACACCATGAAAAAGATAACAACAACCATACTCTGCTCGCTGCTCTCTATATTCTGCACAGCTCAGACCAACGCCGCCGCAGATCTGCTCAAAACCTTCACCGACCGCATAGAGATACACGGCTATGCACAGGGAGGTTATGACTACAACACCACCACCAACGAGAACTCCTTTAACTTTAAGCGCACCGTGGTGTGGGCTAAGGCCAAGATTACCGACAAGTGGTCTTTCCTCTTCATGCACGACTTCAACTCCAAGCCGCTGGAGTACTACACCGACTTCCGCCCCCACAAGGCAATAGGATTCCGCCTCGGACAGTTTAAGAACTCCTACACTTTAGAGAATCCCCTCTCGCCCTCCAAGGTAGAACTTATTGACATCTGCGCACAGGGAGTAACATACCTCTCCGGAGGAGGCACCGACCCATTGTTTGGCAAGCACACTGGTCGTGACATCGGTTTCCTTATCTATGGTGAGCCGTTTAAGGGATTCTCCTATGAGCTCGGCGTCATGAACGGCCAAGGCATCAACAACCGCGACCTCAACAAGTCAAAAGACCTTATCGCCAAGCTCAGCTACAAGCCCTTCGATGCACTCGCCATTGTAGCCTCCGGTCAGATTGGCCACGGCCACGCCATAGCAGACTCCGAGTTCAACCCTTACGTCCAAGAAGGCGACAACTACCGCCGCCACCGCTACTCCGTGGGAGCCAACTATACCACAGTACCCTTCAGCCTGCGCGGCGAGTATCTCAAGGGATGGGACGGCCCCGTACAAAGCCAGGGCTTCTATGCCACTTCCACCGTCAACATCATCCCCAAGCTTGACGCCGTAGCATCCTACGACTGGTTTGACCGCAACACTCGCGCCGATTTCGCGCAGACCAACTACACCCTCGGCCTCCAGTACTGGTTCTTCAACAAGTGCCGCATCCAGGCACAGTGGACCTTCTGCGACCCCAGCTCCAACTGGAAGAAAAACTACAACATGCTCCAGTTGCAGACCCAGATTTGTTTCTAAGACATATTAAGAAGAATTGAAGAGTTTAAGAACTGAAGAATTGAAGTTCTACTTTTCCGTTTTTCAACTTTTCAATTCTTCCATTTTTCAATTTTTTAATTTTCCCATGACCTTACTCAAAAGGCTGAACGCCACCGACATCTTTGCCCGTGAAAACGGCATACAGCTCACCGAGGTGCGTGAGGGTTACGCCAAGGCCGAGATGACCGTTGGTCCCACCCACATCAACGGAGCCAACGTATGCCAGGGCGGAGCCATCTTCACCCTGGCCGACCTTGCTTTCGCAGCCGTGTGCAACAGCCACGGCACCCTCACCCTCGGCATCAGCAACACCATCGATTATCTCAGCTCCGGCCACCTAGGCGACCACCTCACGGCAGAAGCCGTAGAAACAGTCAATCATCGCAAGATGCCGCAGTGCATCATCACCGTGCGCAACCAGCACGGCGAGATAATAGCCACTGCCACAGGCCGTGCCTACCGCAAGCGCGAACCCTTCGAGGCCAACGGGCTGATGTAAACACACCAGCCATGAAAATACTCCCGTTAGCGTTAGCGTTGTTAATGTCCAATGGCTATTGGTTAACAGCTATCGGCCAAAAAACCGCCGCTCTCGACCCCTCCGCATGGTCCTCGTCAGTATGGCTCTCCGCCGTCGACGCTCCTGTGGTCACAGAGCAAGCCGACAGAGCCTTTCGTGCCGCCGACGGTGCCAGCTGGTTTATGTCCACCGTCACCAACCGGCAGCGCGTCACCTCTGCCAAGTGGATGACAACGGGTCTCGGCATCTATGAGCTATACCTCAACGGTCAGCCCGTGGGCGACGAAGTCCTCAAGCCCGGATTCACCCACTACGCCAAGACCAAGCGCTCCTTCACCTACGATATCACCCGCGCCTTCCGCCGTCAGCGCGGCGCAGCCAACACCCTCGCCGTCCAGGTCACCCCCGGCTGGTGGGCCGACAAGATTGTCACCCCCGGCCATCTCAACGGCATGCGCGGACATAAGTGCGCCTTCCGCGGAGTCCTCGAGCTCACCTATGCCGACGGCACCAAGCAATACTACGGCACCGACACCACCCACTGGCGGGCAGGCATTGCAGGGCCTGTCAAGCATGCAGGCATCTTTGATGGCGAAGAGTACGACGCCCGCGTGCTGCCAGGCTATGCCACCCCCTACCTGCTCAGCAAGCCCGAAGTCAACAGCGAGTTTCAAGGCGACATCCTACCCTCCGAGGGAGCAGAAGTCTATCTGCGTCGCGACCTCGCCCTCAAGCCCATCAACACCTATGTCTGGCAGGGTGTGACTGGCGACAAAGACTCCGACGACCACACTCAGGTAGAGCACGGCACCGTCCGCATACTGCGCCACTATGCCCCTGGCAAAACCATCACTCTCCACCCCGGAGAGACACTCATCGTCGATTTCGGACAAAACTGCTCCGGCGTGCCCTCCTTCACCTTCAAGGCACAAGCAGGCACCCAGCTCACCTGTCTGCCAGGCGAAATACTCAACGATGGCAACGGAGCCGAGCGCCGCGGCATGGACGGCCCCGAAGGCAGTATCCACCGCCGCAACCTGCGCACTCCACCCAACTGCATACAAATCAGCTACACATTTGCCGACAGCAAGAGCTACGTCAGCTACCACCCCCGCTGCACCTTCTTCGGCTATCGCTATATCTCTGTCACCTCCACTGGCGACGTCGAGATACGCTCCGTCGAGTCGCTGCCCGTCACCTCCATAGGTCGCCACCTCGAAACAGGCACCATCACCACCGGCAACCACCTCGTCAACAAACTCATCTCCAACACCCTCTGGGGCCAGCGCTCCAACTACCTCTCCGTGCCCACCGACTGCCCACAGCGCGACGAGCGCCTCGGCTGGATGGCTGACGCCCAAGTCTTTGCCGAGACAGGCACCTACTTCGCCAACACCGACCGTTTCTTCCATAAGTGGATGCGCGATGTGCGCGACTCGCAGAGCGCCACCGGCGCCTACCCCGGCGTGTCCCCCACCGCCCAGTATGGCAACAACATGATGCGCCTCGGCTGGGCCGATGCCGGCATCATTGTGCCCTGGACCATATGGAAACAATACGGCGACACCGCCATCATCAACGAAAGCTGGCACTCCATGGTCCGCTTCATCGACCACATCAACTCAGTCAAGTACAACCATCAGGCCCTCGTCAGCGAGAATGTCAACTACCAGTGGGCCGACTGGCTCAGCTGCGAAGCCCTCGAGAGCTGCACCGGCCTCGCCTTCAGCGACCACGGCCCGCGTCCCGAAGCCATCGACTACTGGAACTACCTCAGCGCCTGCTACTGGCTCATCGACTCCGAGATGATGCGTGACATGGCAGCCGCCACCGCACGCGATGATACCCCCTATCGGCAGATGGCCGACAGCGCCCGCGCCTACCTCAAGCAGCAATTCTTCCTCCCCGACGGCAGCTTCAAGACCTCCGTGCTCAACACCATGCAGACCCCTGCCCTCTTCGCCCTCAAGTGCGGCCTCGTTGACGGAGAAGCCGAAGAGCTCACCATCCGGCGCCTGCGCCAAAACTTCGCCGACCACGGCAACTGCCTGCAGACAGGCTTCCTCGGCACCAGCATCCTCATGGCCACTCTCACCGACCACGGCATGGCCGACATCGCCTACCAACTACTCTTCCAGCGCAACAACCCCAGCTGGATCTACTCCATCGACAATGGCGCCACCACCATTTGGGAGCGGTGGAACAGCTACCGCCGCGACACAGGCCTCGGCCCCAACAGTATGAACAGCTTCAACCACTACGCCTACGGCGCCGTATGCGAGTGGATATGGGAGACCGTAGCAGGCATCTCTGCCGACCCGCGCCAGCCCGGCTTCCGCCATATCATCATGCGCCCCGTCCCCGACAGGCGACTGGGCCATCTCCGCGCCCACTATCAGTCAGCCGCAGGCCCCATACGCAGCGAATGGCACTACAAGGGCGACACCTGGCACTGGGACATCACCATCCCTGCTGGCGCCACCGCCACAGTCACCCTTCCCGGCGACACCATCTCCACCCGCTACACCAGCGGCACATACCACCTGCAGAAAAAACTACCGTAACGTAGTGCAAAAGACAAACTTCTTGAACCCCTTTAAGCCATGAAAAGACTGATTGCCCTAATGCTCGTACTGAGCGCATCCATCGTAACACAGGCCAAGACATGCAGGGTGTGCGGCGGGATAGGCCACGCCTTCGGGCATAGCGACATCGTATGTTCGGCGTGCAACGGCACAGGCCAGGAGGCATCCACTGCGGCCGAGCAGATGAGAGAAGCCCGCGACCGCGAGAACTACGCAAACAGCGCCAACGACATGATGGAGGCTTACAACCTCACCCCCGAGGAGTATTTCGCCTATGAAGAACTCATCAAGCAAGCCATGGAGCAGGTGCCTGTCTATCAGACCTGCTCTGCGTGCAACGGCACAGGCGACTGCAGTATGTGCGGCGGCTACATGAACGTCTCGCTCGACGATGACCTATGCCGTGTCTGCGGAGGCTCGGGCGTATGCATAACCTGCGGCGGAGCGGGAAGGATGACCGTGGGTTATCAAGACAATCCCAACAAGAAACAGCTGATACAGAGAGCCAAGGAAATACTGTATCATGGCCAGCCGCCTCAGAGCGAGAGCCAGGACATATACGGCGCATACAGCAACCCCGGTGACACACCCGAAAGTGATAGCAGCTACCTCTATCGCAAGAGAGGTACGCCTGTCGTAGTAATACTGCTAGTAGTCATCGGCCTCGGCCTTCTCGGCTGGCTGGGCTGGCGTCGCTGGAAGAAGAAAAAGAAAGGCTAACTTAGAACTTCCAGCCCTACTCTCGCGAGCTATTCTTCCTGAACCAACTGTTCCCTTATGCGTTCGATAGTTGGGAACTTTTCTGAATACTTTTTTATAATCTTCCTGCAACACGTTGGACGAAGATAATTCTTTTGTGTCTGTATATTTATATTCGACAACGTAGAATACGTCTTCTACATCAATGTCCCTTACGATATTTTCTTTTTTATGGGTCAATGTCAGATGTCGATAGCTGTTGGCAGATTTCAAATTGAAAACGGAAGGGGCATGAAATTCATCATATCGATATAATTCCGTCTTGTTATATTTCGATAATACTTGTGTGTACCCGAACAGATTTATCACAAGAGCATTTCGGGGCCACAAGGCATCTATGGACAGCAGCATCTCGCTCTTGTCAGGAAAAACCTCGCAACTGCCTATTGAAACAGAATCAGCGAAGACAATACCCGATTCGATATTTCTCTTTTTGTCACGCATTGTCTCCTCATACAAAGTATTCTTGTCAGGATAAGGAAGAGCCATGTACTTGTCGCCCATCATCATGCTTCGTTTCTTCTGCGCAATGTCTTTTCTCTTTGACATAAAGTAATTCGTTACGACATTACCGCAATGCACCTTTTTGCTTTTGGTGTCGATATAGAATTCCCGTATTCCGTCCATATAATACTTCAGGCACGAATCTACATGTTCTATACTCCTAAAGAACACTTTACAATGGTAATACTTCTTTTTCTTAGCAGTAACTTTTACCCCCGGTATATTATAAGATAATGGAGATAGGAGAATGATGCTATTATCATTATAAACGAGACTCTTGGGCTCATAGCCTATATGAGAGATGTGATATTCAAGGCCTTTCTGAAGATTGACATATCCTCCCATGTCTGAGCGTCCTATTACATCTCCATTAGCATCATAGACGGTAGCACAGCTAACCGGGAACTTGGTTATACTGTCTGCCAACATAACTTGCTGGGCAAATCCCACCAATCTGGTAAGGAAAAGAATCTGGATTAAGATAAAATATTTCATACTTCAATTTGATAGCAAAAAGCCGCTTGTAACTCTAAGGAGTGCCAGCGGCTTTTTGACTGGTTGGGAAAGTCAAGTTACTTTACGATTATTCAGTAGCAGTTACTTGATTCTGATCTTTTTCCCTTCGGTGATATAGATACCCTGGCGCGGCTCACTCACTCGCTGACCATACAGGTTATAGTAGGCCGGGGCTTTGCTGGCTGATGCGCGGGGGATACTGTTGACAGCGGTGAGGTCGTCCTCGAGGCCGAGGAGCCATGCGGTGAGGTCTGCCACCATGTCATCGTGGTACTCCCATCCGGAAGCGATGCCGTAGCCGTAGCCGTGGCCACCACTGGGATAGTTGCGGGTGCGCACTGGCACTCCCTTTTCAGTTAGGGCGCTGGCATAGTTGATGCTGTTGGCGGGCGGCACGGTGCCGTCGTTGTCTGCCCAGCAGATGTAGGCGGGTGGCGTAGTAGAGGTGACTTGCTTCTCGTTGCTATAGAGTGTCTCAAGCTCAAGGGCAGGGTTGTTGCCTATGAGGTTCTGGCGCGAGCCGGAGTGGGTGTAGCTGGCGTCCATGGTGATGACGGGATAGAAGAGTATCTGGAAGGCCGGGGCTTCGCCACCGCTGGTATGGGTGGCTACGGTAGCAGCGAGATGGCCGCCGGCGCTGAAGCCTATCACGCCAATGATGCCGGTATTGACATTCCACTCGTCGCTATGGCTGCGCAGATAAGACATGGCTGCGCGTGCCTGGGTGAGCGGCTGATTGGGCGACGAAGGGGGCACGGTGTAGGTAAGCACGCCCACGGTGTAACCGAGGTTGTTGAACATAGGTGCCCAGTCGCTACCTTCGTTGGGGCCTGCTATGAAGCCGTAGCCGCCACCCGGAAAGACGAGGATAGCACGGCCGTTGGCCTTGTCATCAGGTGCCCTGAATATCTTGAGGCTGCCGCCGGTGGAGAGGTCAATGGTGACCCTGGAGCCTGCGTCGCAGACGGTGAAGATGCTGCCCACGTCGCTGATGTTATGCCAGAAACCCAGGTAGCCGCCGGCACCGCCATACTCATTGATGTATGGCTTGTTGCTGTCATCGGTGTTGGCCAGCAGGAATCCGTTGGGGCGCTCGACAATCTGCCACTTGTAGGGCACGCCATAGCGCAGGGTGGCCTTGTCGGAGACCTTGGCGAGGGTCTTGATCTGGCTGGTGCGGTTATAGACCACTATACCATCGAAGGGATTGCCCTGGAAGGCCCACTGATAGGCAAAGGAGTTGAGCTGCTCGTTGGTGGGGTTGACGTTGCATTTGTAGCCGTTGTCAGACGTAACGTAGTCGCTGCCGTTGCGCAGTGCGAGGTTATACCAATGGGCGTTGCGCAGATCGGGCGAGACCTCGAAGGGCAGTTTCCACGTAGCCACGATGTTGAGCACGTTGTCTTCGTCCTTGCTTATCACCACGGGCTCCTGCAGCTCATAGGTGGTGTAGCCCTTGCGCGCCAGGTTGGCGGGCACGTCGGCCATCTCCTGTCCGGCCAGGGCGGTGAGCGTCTGGGTCTCCAGCAGTTTGCCCTCGGTGTCAACTATGCGGCACTGCACCGTCACCTGATTGTCGAAATAATTGTTCAGCATGGCCTGGGCCTCGGCGGGGTCGAAGTCGCCAGCCTCGGTGATGATGGTCTGGTTGCCGCCGTCACTGCCGTTGGTATAGGTGTTGAGGCACACGCCCTTCTGGGTCTCGGCGGAGGTGTTGAACACATAGTCCTGCGAGGTGAGGCAGTAGGGGTACGACTTATTGATGCCGACATAGTGAACCTTGACGGGCTCAGGCATAGTGGTGGTGAGAATCACGTTGCTCCAGTCCTCGCGGTAGGGCACGGGGTCGCGATAGACAAACTGCTTGTCGCTAACGCTGTAGAGGTAAGTCAGGCCGTCGCGGGTAACGAAGGCAAACTGGCCCTTCTCAGCTCCGAGGCTGGTACGCGCCGTGTTGGTCAGAAATCCGTCCTGGGTGCCGTAGTCGCCGCGCGGGGTACTGATATAATATGACTTGTTGCTCTGCGGGGTGAAGGTGTTCCACTCGGGTAGAGGATTTTTGATCTCCACACCGTCGGCAGCGATGAGCTCCAGCAAGCTCCTGGACCATATCTCGGCCAGGCGTTTGGCACCCTCGGCATTAGGATGGAGGAAGAAGGTGCCTGCATTGCCGCCCTCGGCGGTGAAGAGCACCCTGTTGTCCTCAAAGAACTCCCACACGCCGCGGTTGCCGGCATAGACCTGGTCGTACTCCTCGACGATGGCGTCGATGAGCGGATAGTAGCCGTGGAGGCGCTCCATGCCCTCGCGCATATACATGGCACCGTTGTAGGTGTTGGGGCTATACCAGATGGGGTAGTTGAGCACAATCTTGCAGCTGGGCACTGCCTTGATCAGGGCGTCGATAATCTTCTTGATATTGGCGGCATAGGTGGCGTTGGACACTGGCGCACCCTCGGTACCGTTGCAGGCACTGTCGTTGGTGCCGAGCATGATGGAGAAATAGGTAAGGCCACCGTTTTGCTTAACGAAGGTGCGGGCGCTATTGAGTACCATGGTGAAATCGGTGCGTCCCGGCAGGAAGCCCAGAGTGGTGATGCCTGAATGGCCGCCGTTATAGACGTTGGTCGTGACGCCGGTGGCCTCCTGTATCATCGCGCGGCACAGGATGGGGGGTGCCTGGCTGGCAGGTGAGCCGAGAGTGGCGCCGTAAGTGATACTGTTGCCTATGAACAGCAGGTTGATATTGTCCTTGGGATCGATGGGGCCATCGCCTGCCTCCTTGGCACTGTACACTTGGAAACGGCCGAGTGAGACGTAAGGGTTGCCGTTGGCATCATGACGGGCAGCGGAGCTTTCGGTCATGGTCTTCTTCACCACGAAGCGGAGGTCGGTGTACTCAGCGCCGAGGTCGATGTGGGGCGACTCATACATATCGGGCGAGAAACTGGTGAAATCGGCAGACATCTCAGTGAGCGTCGTTATCTCAGTCCACTCGCCGGAAGGGTCATTGGTGGCGTAGAGCACCACCTCGGTGGGGGTGTCGTAGGTGCTCGCCCACATGGAGCCTATCATGGTGAAGATGATATGCTGCTGGGCTGAGGCGAAGTGGGTCTGCAGGTAGGTGTCGGTATTGGCAGGGGCAGGATTTGACCAAGAGGTGTGCCATATATACTGGCCGGTGGCGTAGCCTTCGCTCTCGGGGCGCAACAGATTGCTGGGCGGGAAGCCGTCCTGTGTGTTGTTGGAGGTAATCTGCGAGTCCTCTGTGAGAAGGGCTGTATCCTTCACCCACGTGGGCTTCACAGGATCTTCCTCACCGAGGTATGCCTCATACACCTGGAAGCGACCGAGCGACACGTAATAATTGCCGTTGCCGTCCTGACGGTAGGAGGCGCCATCGTTCATGGTCTTCTTAACCAAGAAGCGCACATAGCTGTACTCGGCACCGAGGTCGATATGGGGCGAGGTGTAGCGGTCGGGGCGGAAGGCGGTGTAGTCGTTCTCCATGTGGGTGAGATGAGTTATCTCGGTCCACTCACCGGAGGGATCATTGGTGGCATAGATTATCATCTCAGTGGGGGTGTCGTAGGTCTGCTGCCACATGGAGCCTATCATGGTGAAGATGATGTGCTGCACGGGCTTGCCGAACGACGTCTGCAGGTAGGTGTCGGTGCCTGCCGGAGCGGCCGGTGTCCACGCACTGTGCCAGATGATTTGGTTAGTACCGTAGCCTTCGCTCTCGGGGCGCAACAGATTGCTGGGCGGGAAACCGTCCTGAGAGTTGTTGGAGGTAATCTGCGACCCTTCGGTCAGCAGGGCATCACCTGCTTTCCATACCATCTCGGCCTGGACAGGTACCACCAAAGCCGAGAGCATGGTGCAGAGAAAAGGAAAAAGGATGTGTTTCATAGGGCTGAGAGATTAGATGTGTTATTGGTAATCAGAAAGAGATGATGAGCGAGCCGCCGATGATGTAGGAGCTGCAGTGCTTCTTCACGCGCTGTGTCTCACAGAAATCGTCGTCGGGGTCGTTGGATTCAAAGCCCAGGGCATCCATCACGAACTGGCCCGGGTCGTAGGTCATGGTGTAGGTCTTGCGGGTGAAGTCGTAGTCAAGGAAGATGCGCCATGCGTAGTTCTCCTTGTAGGCATAGGTGAGCGAGAGTCCGGTGCCCACCTTAGTGGTGTTGCTTCCGCCCAGGGTGAAGTATTCCCACTCGGAGGTGTACTTTTCGGGCAGGCAGTTGAAGGTGATTTCTTCCGTGTCGGTGTTAAAATCCATATCGCGGCGTCCTCCGGTCACTTTGGCGTTGAGGTCAACCTCCTGCATGATGCTGCGTCCCACAAGCAGCTTGCTGCCTAATGCGAAGCGTTTGGAGAGCGGCAGGCTGAAATACAGGCCCACATCGCCCGCAAACTCGGTGATGTGGTCGCTCTTGATGCTGAACTCGGCTTCCTCGATGAGGGGAGCGCTGTAGCCAGGCTCTCCCGGTGTGCCTTGTCCGTAGATAAACTCTTGCATTTCGGTAGATAACGCTTCTTCGCCATAGAGGCTGTTGGCGAGGTCGTGCCTGGCGATGTTCTCTATGTTGTCCCATCCCTTGATAGGCGCACTGTTGATACGCAGGCGGCCACCCACGCCGATGTATTTGTTGAAGAAGTAGGCACCTTCCACTCCCACTGCGGTGGAGGTTCCGAACTTGAGGTTGAGGTTGGTGTCACCGTCCTCGTAGCCGTCGAAGTCAAAATTGCTCAGGTCAAAGTCGGGCTTCCTGGTGCTCCAGCCCACACCCATGAAAACGGAGAAGAAGGAGGGGTGGTCGATGATGCTCTTCTCGCCGCTGATGTCGCCGCGCAGCAGTCCCTTGCCCTTGAAGATAAGGTCGCTCAGGGCATAGCCCAGCTCACCTGACATGATACCTATGCCCGCGCCGCTGAGCACATCGCTCACCCAGTGACGGTTGTTGAGCACGCGCATCACACCTGTGGCAGTGGCCATACTGTAGCCGGCCACCGAGAACCACGGAAAGCGGGTCAGACCATACTCCTTATGCATGATTGTGGCGCCCAAAAAGGCCGTGGCCGTGTGGCCTGAAGGCCATGAGTTGGCGGAGGAGCCGTCGGGGCGTATCTCCTTGGAGGTGTACTTGATGCTTTTGACAAGCCCGCCCATGATAAGGTAGGACATGGCCGAAGAAGCCAGGTAGCGGCCCCAGTCGCTGCGGCTCTCCACGCCGGCCAGCTTCAGGCCGGTGGCCAGTGCATAGCCGGAGTACTGCAGGTAGTCGTCAATGCGGGTCTTAAACTTTGTGACCAGGGTATGCTTGTTGTCGCCTGTGTTCTGGCGGAAAGACTTTTTCTCGCCCTTGGCAATGATGCCCGCCACGAAGAGGGACACACCGGCGAAGGTGACATCGTCGAAGAACTTGTATGGGGTGACGCCGGGGTTGGTGCGCATCCATGTCAGCTGGTAGGTGGGTGCGGGCATCGGAAGAGGGGCGTCGGGGGAGAGGGTAGGGGAAGAGATTAACTCCATTTCGGGTCTTACATCCGTCGTGGCGCAATTCCCCAATGTGGGTTCCATCACCGGGATGGACAACTGGACGGGCTCCAGAGTTTCAAACTCATCGGTTGCATTGGCGATGTTGCCGCCGAGGGTGAGGATGGCGGCCAGCATCCATGTCGTTGTATTTCTCATTGTCTGGCCGATTTAGATTAGGATTGAAGGGCTTGAGAATTGAAGAACGGAAGAATTGGACTTCAATTTTTCAATCATGTAGAAGCTTTTCAACTATTCAATGTTTAGTCCTTTTTATTCTCCTCCTCCTCTTCGGGTTCGGCGAAGTCGGTGAGACCGTTCTCCACCAGAATGTTGTACCACGAGATGAGTTTGCGCATATCATTGGGATATACGCGGTCGCGGTCGAAGTTGGGCAGCACCTGGCCTACGTATTCGGCCAGCTGCTCCTTGGTAGCCTTCTTCACGTCCATAGCCACGACCTTGCCCTGCTCGTGCTCCTTCATTGACTCAAAGACCTTCATCAGCTTGATGTCGTCGCCGTCATCGGTGTAAATCGACACGTCGTTGAGCGAGGTGATGCGGTCGCGGGCGCCTACGTTGAAGCGTTTCTTCTGCTGGTCAAGGGTTTCTACTATGATGGTGTTGCCGCCGCGGGCCAACATAAGGAAAAGGCCGGGCTTGCCGCTAATGGCGAGAATGTTCTGTTTCATTGCGATTGATTGGATTATCTGTTATTTGTTTTCTTTTTAGTAGTTAAGAAGTTAAAGAAGTTATCGCTTCGCTCGTCCTTCGGACAGAAGTTAAGCCAATACCTTTTTGACTTTGCCGCTTAGCTCTCAAATGCTCCTGCGAGTTTCGCTCCGGCTTCGCCGACAGCGAAAGAGCCTTTTCGCGATGCCTGCGGCATTCGGCTTAACTTCTTAACTACTTAACTTCTTAACTTCTTCTGTTATCTATTCTGTGAGCAAAGTTAACAAACAATCTGCAATAACAATAAACCAGCACCCGTTTTTTTCATTTGTGAGCATATAATTGCCGCTAAGGCAATCAGATTGTCAGCCGTCGCAAAGTTCTTTAGCGCACTTGCGTCGCCGTGGCAACATAAAGCAGCCTGCCGCAGCCCTCGCACGCGAACATTATTTATATATGAGGTGGCTAGATTTATATGCGTGAAATTGAAATTCAAGCGTGTGAAATTGAAATTCAAGCGTGTCGATGCGCTTATGTTTGCCGCCAAGGCTCTCGGATTTCCTTATGTCGGCCCGCGCCTGCAACGCAGCCGTCGACAAAATCGTAGCGAAGGCTTTGACTTTGGCTTTGACGAAACTGAAATTCAGGAACACGCTGTACTTTTTTGCGGACAGCTACAATAGTAAATATCTGCCATCCTTTTCTTGCCTATTGACGAGAAAATCGTTATCTTTGCCCATAATCAAGATAAGGCTTGCGAGTCGCTGGACTGTGAGTCTGAAAATGAATCATTTCACATTAGGATGTCTGAACTGCCGACGATAGTAAAAGACCTGGCCCTGATACTGATGATTGCCGGGGTGGCTACGCTGCTGATGAAGCGACTGAAGCAGCCGCTCATCCTTGGCTACATAGTGGCGGGTTTTCTGTGTGGCCCTAACCTGAGCATCTTCCCCTCGGTGGCCGACGCCGAGAGGGTGAGTGTGTGGGCTGACATCGGCGTGGTGTTCCTGATGTTTACGCTGGGCCTGGAGTTCAGCTTCCGCAAGCTGGTCAGGATGGGTCCCGGGCCCGTGGTGGCGGCGTGCACTATTATCTTCTGCATGATTGGCCTCGGCTCGGTGGCCGGCCACTTCTTCGGGTGGAGCAAGATGAACAGCCTCTTTCTGGGCGGTATGCTGGCCATGTCGTCAACGACGGTGATTTTCAAGGCCCTCGACGATATGGGCCTGCGGCAGCAGAAGTTTGCCTCCTCGGTGCTTGGCGCACTGGTGGTAGAGGACATACTGGGCATATTGCTGATGGTGATTCTCTCTACCATGGCGGTGAGCAATCAGCTGGAGGGCCACGAGCTGGTGAACAGCCTGCTCAGGCTGGCTCTGGTGCTGGTGGTATGGTTTATTGTGGGCATATTCCTCATTCCCACTCTGCTGCGCAAGGCCCGGCCGCTGATGAGCCGCGAGACCCTGCTGATAGTGAGCCTGGGGCTCTGCTTCATGATGGTGGTGGTGGCCGTGGGCTCGGGCTACAGCGCGGCGTTCGGCGCCTTCGTGATGGGCAGCATTCTGGCCGAGACGGTGGAGGCCGACAAGATTAACGAGGTGGTGGCTCCGGTCAAGGATTTGTTTGGCGCCATCTTCTTTGTGTCGGTGGGCATGCTGGTTGACCCGTCGGTAATTGTGGAGTACTGGGTGCCTATTGTGGTGCTGGTGCTGCTGATCATGGTGGGCCAGGCGGTGTTTGGCACGGCGGGCTTTCTGCTCAGCGGGCAGTCGCTGAGGGTGGCCATGCAGTGCGGATTCTCAATGGCGCAGATTGGCGAGTTTGCCTTCATCATTGCCTCGCTGGGCGTAAGCCTGGGTGTGACGGAGGGATTTCTATACCCTGTGGTGGTAGCCGTGTCGGTCATCACTACGTTCTTTACCCCCTACATGATCAGGCTGGCACCCGCGGCCTACGGCCGTGTGCAGCGCCTGCTGCCTCAGCGCGTGCGTCAGGCTATGCAGACAGAGCACACTGTGGCTGCAGCTGGCTCTGACAATATGTGGCGCCGGCTGGCCGGCGCACTGCTAAAGCAGACGGTGGCCTACGGATTCCTGTGCGTGGCGATACTGACCATGTGCCTGACGTGGCTGCTGCCGCTGTGCCGCCAGCTGCTGGGCCAATGGCTGGGCAATGCTGTGTGCGGAGTGGTGACCTTCGGCATAATGTCGCTGTTTCTCAGAGCCATAGTGATGCGCAAGAACCACAGCGACGACTTCCGCGCACTGTGGGCTGCCAGCATCTACAACAGGCCGCCGCTGGTGTTTACCATCCTGGTGCGCTATGTGATTGCCTCGGCCTTTGTGTTCTACCTCATCAACTATCTGTCGCCCCTATCATCGCTAATCCACTGGGTGGCAGCCTTCATACTGGTGGGCTGCACACTGATGTCGCGCCGCATCAAGGTGAGCAGCAAGGGCCTGGAGGACCTGTTTCTGAAGAATCTGAAGAGCCGTGAGCTGCACGCCCAGCGCACGGGGCAGGCAGCGCCCAGCTATGCCGCGCGCCTGCTGAGCCACGATATCCACCTGGCCATTGTGCAGCTGCCCATGAACACGCGGCTGGCGGGCCACTCTCTAAGGGATATGGACCTGGCCAACAAGGCCGGCGTGCAGGTGGCTGCCATAGTGAGGAGCGGCAGGCGCATCCACATACCGGGCGGCGAGATGGTGCTCTTTCCGGGCGACCGCCTGCAAATAATAGGCAGCGACGAGGATATCAAGGTGTTCTCTCAGATTGTGCAGTCGGAGGTGTTTCCCATCACCGCCTATGCCGATGAACACGACCTGGTGCTGCGCAGCCTGACAGTCAGCACCAGCTCAGTGCTGTGCAACAAGGCCGTGCGCCACTGCCGCCTGAGAGAGGACTACGACTGCATGCTGGTGGGCTTTGAGGACGAGAGCGGCCAGATAGCCCTGCCCGATGCCGACCGAGTAATCAACGAGGGCGACACCATCTGGATAGTGGGTGAGAAGAAGAACATGGAGCTAGGAGCTAGGAGCTAGGAATTAAACGAACCTTTTCGCTAAGCCAAATGAGCAGAATGATGCTTGCATCAAGTCTGCCATGGCGAGAAAAGGTGGTTGCGAAGAAACC
>OCTW011617881.1_pt1 | contig 30880 bp, 24 predicted proteins | sample 1539671 | NCBI WGS metagenome assembly OCTW01 (sample SAMN02144230, study PRJEB22623) | gut metagenome | biome: sheep rumen | host: Ovis aries | place: New Zealand | reverse complement strand
ATGATTAAACACATTATATCCTCTCTCGTTTGCAAAAATAGGGATTTTACGAATACAAAAATCAGGAATTATACGTATAAGAAATTTGTTCTTATGAAAACATTTTGTAAGTTTGCAATATAAAACAAATCTTTCAAACTGTTTGACTAATAAATAGCCTTTATGAATCGTAAGAAAACTGCAAAACCGTTGATGAGCGAGCTGTTGAAAGACACCCGCAGGTACATTGAACTGGCAGAACAGACCGACGTGGAACCTCTGCGCCAATTCCTTTTCAATGAGCCCGAACGCCCTCTCATCGCCATGGGGCATGGTGGTTCCCATTCTTCTGCCGCTTATGCAGCACTCCTCTACGGAACCAACTGCGGGCTGGGCAGAGTCGTGACCCCTTATCAAGCCAACTCTCTTTCCGACGATACCCTGCGCAACGCCAAACTGCTCCTCATCAGTAAGTCGCTGAAGAATCAGGATGCGGAATACATCGCCAACAGAATGATTCGTGTAAACCCGGGCTACAGTTGTGCCTTCACCATGCAGCACGAAGAGAACGACAATATGAAACGCTTCAAGAAAGCATGTCCCACAGGTCTTGTCAACCGTGCGTTCGATCTCCCCGGTGGATTCATTAGTGTGAATGGCACCTTCGCATACTTTTCCTTATTATATAAAGCCTTCACTGGTGATACCGACTTTGTCAGCAAACTGACCCTCTCCGACAAACCCGAAGACAATTTTGCTTATCGCACCATCGATGGCACCATCACTCCGCCCTCACTCTGTCAGATTACGCAATTCACTGTCCTTTATGGATCGTATGGCGAACCAGTAGCCCACAAGATGGAGAGCAACATGACTGAAGCCGGACTGGCTTCCTGCGTCATCTCCGACTTCCGCGATGAGTGTCACGGGCGTTTTATGACTCTCTCCAACTTCATCAAGAGCGACAAGCATCCACAGACCGACTGTGCCCTTGTTGTGCTTGTTACCCCTCGCGAAGAAGCCCTTTGTCGCGACATACTCGGACGTATGCCTGGCAGTCTGCCCGTGGTCATCATCCGTACTGATATCGCTTCACCTCTGGGTTCCATCGACCTGCTCTACAAGATGAGTGTGTTTACAGCCCACTATGGCGAACAAGCTTTAGGTTCCAACCCCAACGACCCTATTAACAAAGGTGGTATTGAAAAAGGGGCCTTACGCGACGAAGCCCATTTCCAAGACGATTTCGAGCTCTACGGCTCTCTCTCTCTGTCATCTCAGATACCTGCGTATACAGACCGTTTCACCTCTGATGATTCTATCGGTATCGACATTGCCGGAATACACTTCGGCAGTATCGAAGCCGCAGCACTGATGGCTCATTTTGACGACAGCCCTAATGCTGCCAAGGATCAGACCATGATTGTTGCCCCCGAGAATGGCTACCTCAACAATCCCAGACTTATCGAGAACGACTTCTTGAAAGGTCGCTATAGCGCCCCTCCCACCCGTAAGAAGGAGCTCTCGAATGGTAGTTGCCAATGGTATGCCGAATGGCTGAAATGGCTGCATGGTGAACCTGCTGATGTCAACCTGCTCAATGGTGCCTATATCAACTGGCTGGGTGGTGTGCTCCATTTCCACCAGGAAACCGATGGCCGCATCACAGTGGAACGTATGGAGCGAACAGTTCCTGAGCATCTCCCTCTCACAGGACTCATCGGTGGTATTTGTGGCGAAGTGCTCGGCTCCAAATACGAGCTGGAGAAAGACAAACAGAAAGTGAAGAAGCTCGCTGGCAAGAAAGAGATGAAAGTACTCAAGAGCATGAACTACACCGACGACACCATTCTCTCAATGGCCATTGCCAAATGGCTGATGGATGATCCTGAACACAACAAAGAATCACTCATCGACCTCTTCAAGCATTTCGGCAACCGTTATCGTGTCTACTCCTTTGGTAGGAAGTTCCGCAAATGGGTGGACTCCGATGACCGCACTCCCTATGGTGCTACTACCAATGGAAGTGCCATGCGCGTAGCACCGGTGGCCTGGTATGCAAAAACGCTCGATGAATGCCTTGCTCTAGCCAAGATTACTGCCGAAGTCACTCATAACTCCGAAGAAGGCATCCGTGGAGCCCAGGCAGTTGCTGCTGCCATCTTCCTCAATAGGACTGGTAAACCGAAAGCCGACATCAAGTCGTATATCGAGCAGACTTTCGGTTACGACCTGAACCACACCACTGACGAGATACGCCCTGACTATCAGTTCGAGACTGTCTGCGACAAGAGCGTGCCCGAATCCATTATCTGTTTTCTTGAAGCCGATAGTTTCATGGATGCCGTCATCCGCGCCATCTCCCTTGGTGGCGATACCGACACTATGGCCTGCATAGCCGGCAACATTGCTGCAGCCACCATGCCCGTCCCCGAAGACATCGCCGCAGCCTGTTACGACAAACTCCCCCAAGAACTCCGCGAGATTCTCGACAGGTGGAATAGTTCTGTCGAATGCATCGATAACCCCAATTGATAATTTATCTTAAAATCCCCCCGACATTTCAAATTTTACCGTATTTTTGTAATTTGAAAACTAAAATTGGAACACATATGAACATAATCTATTGTCCTTTCTACAACGGAAACTATTACATGAATATCCAAGCCCAAAAGGTCGCGCTTGATGTTCAAGTATTGGAAACTCAGGGGCTCCTCACTCAACTTGCCTTGCATGCCGGGATTCATCAGCAAATACCCTCATATCCAGAACGTTTAAAAGATTATCATAAGGCCTTATTAACTTATGACAATGACAATGAAGGAAACATTTTCCACAAAAGCATTGCTATTGACAGTATGAGTGTGGCCAAGACCTTGCTTGGTTGGCGCGATTATCTTGCACTGTGTGGTTGGAACTGCGGCATTGTTCTTAAAGACTGTTCACGATTGAATGCGTTGGCAGAGATTGAAAAGGTTTATGATGACAAAGGTCTTGCCCAACTCCTGATAAAGCTTCAGGAGCAACTCCACCTTATGACAACCGGTCAAGCCACAATCCCTACTGTTTATAAAGAGTTGACCATTGAGGTTCCATGTCCACAAAATCTGCTTCCTGAATATATTCAGCCAATTCTCAAATACCTTAAAGATATAGGGGTGACTATTGAAGAAAATGCTGTCGACATGAAAACTATGCCCAAAACTGTCAAAGAAATACATTTTTCTAAGCAGTGGAAAGCTGAGGCTTGGCTTTCTCAGCAAGACCCGAAAGCCTATGATCTCTGGATCAATACTAGTAACAAACGTCTTGACAATTGGCTTCACATGTTAGGACAACCCGTTTGTGGTAGTGAAATGGAGAACTCCAATCCTCAGATAACCCAGATGTTTTTGTTAGCTATTCAACTTTTTCAGCGTCCTCTTAATGTCAACACCTTGCTTCAATATCTGTTCCTTCCGGAGTGCCCGCTTGATAAGACTTTCCGCAGGGAGTTAGCGAAAAACATTGTTCGTGAAGGTGGTTTCTGTAACGACAAGGTTAAGGAATGCATCAAAGCTTATATCGAAAGGGAGTTCAAGGATGAGAAAGATACATCCCCACAGAAATCCACTCCACAACAACGAATGGAAAACTATCAGAACTACCTTCCATTCGATTTAAAAGAAGAAGACGAGGCTTTACCTCTATCTGAAGAATCTGATCAAGTTGACAAAACATTCTTAAAACAGTTCCTGTCAACTATTGCATCTTATGCGTCTGAACGCGCAGTAAAGATTTCAGCAAAGCAGCCGTATGACGCGCGAATTACGCAACTGAGAACTGTATCAGAGTTGATAAAAGCGCTTACCGATCAGATAGATAATATCATTACAGGTGATTTGTCTTTTAATACACTCATTCAGTGGGCTCAGTCCTTGTATGAGGCCGGCAACTATAAACTCTACAATGCGCAAGCCCATTGCCGTAATCTCATCACGCAACCGTCCAACATGATTAGCAAGGCTAATAATGTCATCTGGTGTGATTTCTATGGTGATGTCACTATGGCGATGTCTACCGATTTTCTTTCTCCTCATGAACAGCAACAACTTAAGAATCATGGCGTACGCTTATGGGATAAAGAGCACGAAAGTGAGTTATTGAACATAATGTTTACCCTTCCGCTATATCACACAACAGAGTCTCTTACGGTCATTACTTGTGACAAATTGGGAGCGGCTAATCTTTCTTTGCATCCACTATATCATCTGATTCAAGGCAAATGCGAACATGTGAATGGTGATGCCCTTTACGATAAATTGGCAACTAAGGAGATTACGGCTGTCGACAATCGTCGCGATGAGGATAAAATAAATATATGCTTCGATGCACAGAAACATCCTGTCAAGTGGTTGGAAAGGGAGAGTTTTTCTTCGCTCGAAAAGCTTTTGCAAGATCCTTTTGATTACTTGATGAAATACCCGCTGCAATTCCAGGATATCAGCAATACCGACATCAATTTATCTACGACGTCTGGAAACGTTGCCCACGAGACAATTGAATACCTCTTTACTACAGACAGAAATGACGAAAGCCTTATTGCATTCTCAGAAAAGCATTACGAAGAGGCGCTCCATCGTGCTTTGCTCAGAAAGGGTGCACTCCTTCTTCTGCCAGAATATCATCTTGATAAGGCCAGACTCACTTATCAGTTGAGTAAATGCGTCAAGAACCTGGCTCAAATTGTTGAGGAAAACAACCTCCATGTACTTAGTTGTGAACAAAAGGAAGACGAGCAGTTGGACTTTAAAGAAAAAATCTTTATAAAGGGATATATAGATATGGTTCTCCAAGATGAAACGGGTGGCCAAGTTGTTTTTGACTTAAAATGGACATCAAAGAAGGACAAGTTTCAAACTGTCTTAAAGAAAAACCGAGCTTTACAGCTGGCTATCTATGAAGCTATGTTAAAAAAGCATTCTGGTGAATCTTCCAGTGTTCGTACAGCTTATTTTGTCATGCCGCAAGGTAAACTTTTCAGTACAGATACTTTCTCTGGTGCTAACATCGAACAGATACAACGATCATCACAAGACGATGTGATGGAACAATTACGTAAGGGATATACAAAACGCAGAAGTGAAATTAATAATGGTATAATTGAGACTGCAGATGAAATGCCTATTACAGATCTTGACTATCCCAAGTCTCCAGGAGTATTCCCGTTGGACTCTGAAGGATCGAGGCCTGAAAAGAAAGTTGAGAACAAATACTCAGACTATAAATGCTTTACCATCTAAAACCAATTATTATGACAAAGACTTTCATTACTGCCGGAGCAGGTTCTGGCAAGACATATAGGATAACTACTGATGTTGCCAAAATGGTCAAAGGAAAAGGCAATGAAGTAGACAAACTGAAGCCTGATCAGGTTATTATGACTACATTTACAAAGGCTGCAGCCCAAGAACTGCGCGAAAAGGCTAAGAACGAGTTGGTAAAACTTGGCCTTCACTACGAAGCCCAGCAAATGGAGCACGCACTGATAGGTACTGTTCATTCTGTCGCGAACACCTTCCTCACCAAGTATTGGTATCTTCTTGGCATCACCTCCGATGCTGCCGCCATGGAAGAAGATGAAGTAGCCCTTTACCGTGACCATTCCCTGAAAGACATTCTAAAGAATGAGGAGCGTTCGTTCTTGTATAAGTATGCTGAAACATATAGTACAGGTTACGATAATAGCAACCATAAGTCTGGCATCAATTATGAATTTTGGAAAAAAGATCTTTGTCACGTGCTTGATTTTATCAAGTGGTATGACATCTCAGATGAGCAACTTGACAAGAGTCTTGAGATGACAAAGACAATTATAGATTGTTTGGGCGCTTCCTCAAAAGGAAGTCTACAGGACGTTCTTGCGGATAACTTCTATCTTGAAGTAGAGAATTTCTTCGGATTAAAGAATGGCAATCTAAACGACAACCAAAAGGCAGCTAAAGACTTCTACTACTCCCTAAAGGCTTGCAAGGAAGTAACACCGGATATTGTTGCGACCTTTTTAGAATATAAGAATTTGGTAATATCTTCCCAAAAAGTAAAATACAAGCTTGAAGGCCCGGCAACCCAGAATGTAATCAATTATCTTGTAGGAACAGACATCCTTACCACTGAAAATTCTGAGAATCACAGGAAATATGCTGAAATCATATTCTCTCTTGCCAAACGTTGGAAGAAAGTTTATCGTCAGTATAAAGACGAGCACCATCTGATCGATTTCAACGACATGGAAGAGTTGTTCCTTAAGTTACTTGGAATGCCAGAAGTTCAAGACGATATTCAATCACGATTTAAATGGCTCTTTGTCGATGAGTTCCAGGATTCAAATCCTATGCAAGTCAGAATCTTCGAAAAACTCTCATCCATATTAAATACTGTGTATGTTGGCGACAAGAAGCAAGCCATCTATGGCTTTCGTGGCTCAGATACGGAACTCACTGCTGCTGTGGCCGATAGTATTAGCGATAAGAAACCTTTGGAACATTCTTACCGTTCTGTTGAGCCGTTGGTAAAATTCTCCAACATACTGTTCTCTAAAATTTTCAGCAATATGCCAGAGAAAGAAGTAATGTTGACTATGCCCCCCAAGAATGGGAACCCAGATAAAGTTGACAAACCCCTTCGTATATGGCCCCAAGCTAACGATAAAGATTTTGCATTCCAGATACAGCAATTTATCTTGCACGAAGATGTTAAACCCAAAGACATTGCTGTGTTAGCAAGAAAAAACTCTAACCTTGACAAATTGGCTGATGAACTTCGCCAACTCAAAGTTCCCGTTTGTCGTGAAGAAAGTGACATCAAAGACTCTCGGACAGGTCGGTTGTTGAAAGCCCTGCTTACTTTGGTAAACTCCCCTTCCAACCAATTGGCACGTGCAGAGGTCGCATATCTTGTCAGTCCTGGATACAACATCACAAAGATTATCGAGCATCGTATTGATTATCTTGCAAGTAAAGAGTCTTCTGAAACAAACTATCTTGATGAAATACCTGTGTTGAAGCGTCTGGCTCAATTACGATGGTTCCGTTCAGAAGAGCAGGCAGAAATTTCCACGAACCTTCTGGGCTATCAAAGTATTAGTTCTTTGGTAGAGAGTCTTATTATAGAACTCGACCTATATGCCCTTGTGCAAAGTTGGGAGAATGCGCAGACAGAAGAGGCCAATTTGCAAGCATACGTTGAACTGGCTAGAAAGTATGAGGATATTTCGACTAAAATGGCCAAACCTGCCACTGTAACGGGATTCATCGACTTCTTTACTAATCAGAAACAGAAAGGAGCACTTAATGAAGATGGTGTTCGCCTATTTACATATCACAAATCAAAGGGGTTGGAGTGGAAGGTGGTTATCATGTATTCACTTGATGACAATGTAGCCAAAGACACTAATATAGCCATGAGATGCATGTTAGGCTGTCATTTTCATCGTGAAGAATTACCTACTCCTGAGATTATTAATCCCCCGATGACTATTTCTCTTGTCAGGAACATTTATGGTACTAAGAATGAAGCTAGAGCAGCAATTACAGCCCGACTACAACAACATCCACTATGGAATACGGTTCGTAATAAAGAGATTGACGAAGCTGCACGATTATTATATGTTGGTGTTACCCGTGCTCGTAATATATTGATTCTTGCTCCAGTCAATAAAAAAGGTGCATTGAATTTCGACTGGTTCCGGGCTGTTGGAATTGAGAATTTGAATCTCCAATATAGTACACAAACAAAAATGGATCCATTCAACATTGGTGTTTCTTTCGATGTGGAAACCATTGACAAAGATAGTAAAAAAGAGTGGCCCGAGCATAAGCTGAATAGAGTACACAATATCTCCCCAAAGCTTGCACCACTTGACGATATGCTTTTCATCGCTCCTTCAAAAGCTGGTAAGACTCCACATGACATAAAAATCATCAACGACAAGGAGAACCGCATGGAAGTTCGATACAACCCAAAAGGTGACGAAGATGCACTGATGGGCGACTTTATCCATCAGGTATTCTGTTGTTGTGATGATGGTATCGGCGTTGAGCAAATCATTAGCCTGCGTAATAGCTACGGTTTCACTAATAAGAACATGCCTGACCCCGAACGTCTTTTGGATTCTTGGAATTATTTAATCAATACACTTGAAGCGAAATATGGGCCATCCCTCAAGCGCCATCATGAGAAGCCCTTCCGCCATCTGGATGAAAATGGTCATATTGTTAGTGGATACATAGATCTTATTTGGGAAACTGAAGACGCCTATGTGGTTGTTGACTACAAGACTTGCCCTGGCGACTATAATCTAGTTTTCAAACCTGGCAGCGAACACTACGCAGGCTGTCATGGCGATCAACTCGATTGCTACCAACGTGCCCTCGAAGCAGAAAGCAAAAAAAAGGTGGTAGCTCGTATCATCTATTACCCCGTCACCCAGTTTGTTGTAGAGGTAAAATAGATATATGAGCACAGATTCGTAATGAAATAAATATGTATAACCCCATTAATGAAAAAAGATATGGAAAAGAATGATTATGAAGTGTTTGCCAAGACCTACAAGAAGGTTGAAGCTATTTGTACACAAATACTAGAGAAACTGGCTTATAAACCAGATGAGGAGATTAATTCAGAGGAATATGTCATTCCGCTAGAGTTTCCCGAATACGAAAGCTTAATCGTGAAAGAAGATGGTTCTGTTGAGTTCGGTTATTATGAAAGTGACAGTTGCGGAGATCCATCGGAATTCAGCACTTTGGTTGTCCCCAAAGAGGTCTTTATCAATGAGAATATTGATGAATGGTGTGAAAGTGTTGTGGCTGAACACAAAAGACAGATAGAAGAGCAGAAACGACAAATGGAGGCTCAGAGAGAAGAAGATGAGCGTAAGCTTTACGAAAAGTTAAAAAAGAAATATGGCGATTCATAGTCGTCATATCATACGAAGTAAAAACGATACTATGACAATATAAACTGTTGAATATGACAACAACCGACAATTATCTTCAGAAACTTTTCTCTTATTGGGATGAGAGGGAAACCAGTGAATGCTTTCATGGAATTGCTATTCTTCTCGGTGATGAAGAATACAAAGGTTCTGGTGAATTGGTATTTGATTCCATTTGCCAAGAAAAGATGCCAGCCATAATGCTTGATGGGGAAAACTGGCAAGTGACTCGCCTGAGGACTCATGACAAGAATCAATTGGAACTGGACCTTATTAATAACGGTGCTTCCAGAACTGTATGCATATCTGACAGTCAGATTGAGAAGTTTGAAGCGTTTAAACTACTCTGTGCGGTCTTCGATAACACCAAGCATGAGAAGGCTGAGGGGGAAGACTATGAAGACGTAGAGGATTTCTACGGTTGGGAGCTTTCATAACAACCTCAAGTTAAACTGACGGTTATCAAAAGCAAAACTCTATTCTTATGACATACGAAAAACTAAAAGCCAAAGCAAAATGGTTTGATGCTCCGAGAAATTGGGGTGATACCGATGAAGAGATCCTTGCAAATATAAAAGTGAACATTCAGTTAGAGGCAAGTAAACAATACATTAATTTGCTTACCAATGTTGACATGAATGTTCGTACAACAACAAAGGATTTGTTAGAGGCTTTATCACAAGCAGGGTTTCCACCAGAAAAGATTACGGTGAAAGACGAGCATAAAGCCGAGATTGATTTAGAAGGGACTTTCTGTACTATAACCGATGCCCGGATAGGGCATGCATTCTTGTATGACAACAACAATACGCTTAAATTTCTGGATTTCATTCACACACCCGCAAATTTGGTTGCAGCTTACTTGGTTGAACGCTATTGTTCTGAGAACTGGTTAGAAGATGAGGCACAGAGGAGGCTTGTTCTATACAAGGAACGTGAGATATGGCGAGAGAAGAAATATCGTCTTGAGGCTAAGTTTAACGCTGTCAAGAGCAAAATAGAAAGGGCAATGCGGAAAGCGCAACCTTTCGATTCTTTGTATGCTGACTTCATCAAAACAGGAATGAAGTATTATAAGTGTGAGAACTCTGAATTGACAGATGAAACATTAATGTCCAAATTAGAGAAACAGTGGGAAGACTATAAGTCAGACGCAGTATCTTGGGCTGTTTATTACAAACAGGAGAAGAGGAGAGCTGCTGCGAGAGCAAGGTATGACAGCGAAAAAGCAAGAATTATTTATGAGACTGTAACGAAGCCAAGAATGCAGGCTAAAAAGCAAAAGATTATCGAACAGAAATTGGCTTTGCTCCATGAATACAAGGAGAAGTATGGCATTGAATGCAGGTTCATCTATGTTCACAGTCCATACGACCCTCACCATCGCTTTGTAGTCCCTGCCGTTAAGGAACAGGTGGTTTCGTTCTTTGCTCCTGACGGGTTCGACCATGATTTTTACGACAAGGCCATGAGACTCGTTTCCTATTTAAACGAACTGACCACCACCTATGGCAAGAGCAAAGTACAAAAAAAAGGCTCCCTGCCAGATGAAGCGAACAAAGCCCTGTCAAAGCTATTAGGCGAACTCGGAATCGCTCGTCAGTGGCAGGGAATATACAACGAGTCACAGCGCCAATATTTGAACAAGGGAGTTTATAAGGATGAAGTAGATATAAAACAAAAAAGATAGAAGAACAAGTTTATCCCAGACAAGTAAGTGAAGAATGGATAAGTTGTACTGTAAGGCAGGTTCCTAGGGTCATAGTATAACAAAAGCACAAGCGACGGTCACCATTTTCTGAGAAGAGGAGTCTTTTGATTCCTCTTCTTTTTTTGTTGGTTGTTATACTTATAAGAAGAAAGGATATGCTAAAATGATTGTTTACTTTTGCTGCCACAAATAATAAAAAAGATAGATGGAAAAGCAAAAGACGATCAATCGTTACGATTCTCACAAAAGTGAGACCAAGCACACGAAAATCACTTATGGTCTTACGCGCGCGCACGCGAATATATGGGGGTGTCTTAAAACGCACTTGTTAACTCTTTGCAACATTCTACGGCTAACTAGCTGTTTCTCAATCATTACACTTATTTGACAATATGTATCTATGCTGACTGCATCAGCTCAAAATCTACTTCTCTTACGTTATCTACGTTAAATAATTCTTAAAAAAAACAAAAATCAACAAAAACTACATTGAAATTAATGACTGGCATTCAATCTACAATTGACGCTATGAGTCTTGACGAAATCAAACAGCGCCTGGCAGAGTATATGGCAGCCGACCAACAGTTGGCCCCACGTCCTGTTGCGGTGGAAGTCAGACTCAACAGTACCAACAACGCCAGATGTCGCTATGAGGTGTTACTCATTTCTGACGACGGAAAAGAGCTGGAGGTGAAGTTCCGCGACCGCTATTCGCGTCTCGTATACATCTACACCCTACTCCATCCACAAGGTTATCAGCGCCGTCTGGCAGCCGTAGACAACTACAAGGCGCTTCGCCAGCTCTACACCATGCTCTACATGAAAGACAGCCAGGCGCTGATAAAGACCATCAATAGCACAGGCTTCGACCACTTCTACAGCCATTACATAGCCCAGTCGCGTAATGCCATCCGCCAGACAACTCCTCATGCGTCCGGATTTACCATCGACCGTCCGCAGTCGCACGACGGCATGGTGCTCATTCCCTTCGCAGCTCAAGGAGGAAACGTTATCCTCGACAACTCACTTCGTAACCAAACGTATCACCTTTAAATCATAACACACTATGTATCAGAACGGAAAAAACATTTCCTTCACCGACCGCTCCAACAGTAGCGTAGCCATGTTCCTCCACGACATCCGTAAGTCGGAACCTCTCAGCATTACCGAAGAGTATAGCCTCTGGCAACTGATGCGTAACGGGAGCAGAAGCGCCAGAAACAAGCTCATCTACGCCAATCTGCGTTATGTGGTCACCATTGCCAAGAAGTATCTTCCGTCTGGAGCAGCCTTCGAAGACCTCCTCATGGCAGGCTCGCTGGGTATCACCAAAGCCGCGGAAATGTTTGATGCCAGCTTGGGGAATCGTTTTATCTCCTACGCCACTTGGTACATTGAGAGTGAGATTCAAAAGGTTGCATACGACCACCTGAAGCACACGTCTTCCACCGTTTCTCTCGATGAGCCCATCGATGCCGACGACAGCGACTCCGACACCTTGATGAGTCGTCTGCCCTCCTTATCCAACACCTCTGCCGACTGGAACGTCCGCTATGCGGATACGCTCGATGCCATTAAGAAGAATATGGACACACGCTTCTGGGTGGGCTCGGGCGAGATGCTCAATGACTACCTGGCTATGATGCAGAGTGGCTACACCACTTCCGACTTTGCCAGGAAACACAATTTGTCTGACCGTCAGATGAAACGATTCCTGGATATGTTCCACAGTTGCAGCCATCAAATTTTGGGGGCTGCAGCATAAAACACTATGGGTTTATACGTATATATAGGAATTGGTATTGATACATGATTCCTATCTTTGCACCCGTAAGTAAATCGCAGTATATATTATGAATAACAGAAAGAAACCGTTACACAGATTGTTATCAGACATCGAAGGTCATGTAAGTATCCCTTGTGATGGCAAGGATGAGTTTAAGGAACCCGAAACCTGGACCATCATCACGGCACTTGACAGAATCCTCGATATGGCAGAGGGCTCTCAATTGTCTGACAAATTCTGGGAGTCTGTCAAGAACCCATTGGCTTTCCTTAACAAGAAGCTGGGGTTAACCAACATTCAGATTGTGGTTCTTGCCATTATGATTGAGAATGGCGATGCCGTCTCATGCTTCTTGAAAGCGACGGCAAGTACGGCGCCCTTGATGTCCGCACCTTCTTCTTCGTGCTCCCCGAGTACGATGATGTGGACTGGGAGCCCGACGAGAACGTCATCTTCCACAAGGACGGCGTTGCAGGCTACATCATCGAAGAGACCGGCGAGTTCGTCCCCAAGGACCAGTTCGAGGATGATGACAAGTACGCCGATGCCTACGTCTACAACACCAACATCAACATCTGATTTCTCTCTGTTCATACCCATTCAGCCCGAATCTCCGCAGATTTGGGCTGTGTTTTGAAGCATTCCCAAGCCCATTAAAAGCATCCGTTTTAGCTTTTTACCTTGGATTTTTTCGATTTTGGGCAAATTATTACCTTGGATTATTTTATTTTTGTATCTTTGCCATCAATCTATAATAACAAAATATGAACAAAGCAAAATTCTGGGTCGACTGGCTATTCGAGGCAGGCTGCTTCGATGGTGACTTACGAGATATCTGATGATGGCTAATCTATCCAAACGTATTTGAATATGATAAAGGAAAAGAAAATTGAAGGCAAGCTTGACCTGAAAGGTCTGAAGCCACTATTAGAAGAAGAGTATGAATTCCTCGACATCTCAGAAGCAGAGATGGGCGTCGAGTCGGAAAAGTGGGAAGTCTGCCTCGGCTGGAGTCATAGCGGCCCCGTATATGGCAATAGCGGATGGCGCGATGTAGAAGTCCTCAAGCGCCTTCTCGAGCAGATCAATGCCCAGACCATCCTCCTTCCTGACGCTGTGCAGCGCCGCCACATCAACGCTGCCAAGAAAAACCCACACATCAAGCAGCTGCAAGTACGCCCTACCTGCCGTCTCTTCACCTTCGAAGACGGCAAGCTGATGAACAAGAAGAAGACACTGCTCGTTTTCGGTGAAGCAACAACCTCTGGAGAGAAATAAGAAATATTGTTTTACCATGGACAAAGACAATACAAGTAATAAAAAACTGAATAGCCTTTTGGATGAATTAATTGCTCGTCCAGACTGGGAATCATTTCCAGACAGCAGTTTGGATGTGGGGAGCGATTATGTATATCTCATAGGCGATGATGATTTTTCATCCGTGGCTATTAGGGGGCACGTACTCTTCAACGATGGCGTGACTGCTATTTTGCAAGTTACTAATCGTTATGAGGAATGCTTCTTTAAAATACTCTATTATAACGAGGTCAGAAGATTCTTCCCGGATTTTAAAGACCCAGATGCTCATAGTCAAAATGAATACCTTTGTTTAGATGTTGAAACAGAGTCGAATCTCTTCGAGCGAGATCCTGAAACGGATGCAATCGGAACGTATCATCTTGATGAGGATGAGCAATGGGTATTTACTCCTGTTGATCTTGTCAAGTTTAGAATGGAGAGATTCAAAAAACTCTTGGTCTATCTGGTGGCTGAGAAGGAAAAAGAAGAGGAGGAAAAACAAAAGTCCTATGATTCAACTATTTCGGTTAACCTCTCAGACCTTGCCATCGATGAGATTTATCAAGAGTATGACGAGCAGCATGGCAATCCAAATTCTGAGGATGTACTCTCTCGTAGTCTGAATCGCTCCATCAAATGGCTAACCCAACGCAATTGTGCTATCGTAACAGCGTGGAGAGGAAAGTATAATAGAAAAGCAAATGATGAAAGGAATAGCACGTTGCAAAAGAAGCTTAGGGCTTTAGGCTATGGTGTCATTCAGGTAAAGGGCTGTTATGCAGAGATAGGAAAACCTTTAGAGAAAGAAAACAGCTTTCTTGTTTTTGACCTGGAAGACTCAGAAGACTTTATGCAGAACATTTACAACCTGTCAGAGCACTATGAGCAGGATTGTTTCCTATATAAGCCAGTCGATGAAGAAGTTGCCTATTTGGTCGGGACCAATGACCACTATGGTAAAGGTAAAATTGACCTTGCTGGGTTCATGAGAATTAACAGTGAAACTGCTGAAGCATTCACAAAGGTTGCATCTGGAATTATTTCTTTTGAGAAGAATCGCGCTTGATGGGGCAAGTCTGCAATCCATTTGTTCTGTTATGGCAGTTTGACCGTGAGAGGCATCATCGAACTTGTTCAGGATGGTCTTGTTAGCAGAGTGTATGTGAAAGCCAAAGTAGTATAATCATAATCTTACAAACTACATTTCAGAATTATGTATAAAATTTCCGATTTCCTAGAACTTTACAAATCGCTCGAGAGATGGGCAGAGGCAAAATATGGAGAAGAAGGCGTAAAGGCCATCGAAGAAAACCATCATAACAAGAAAGTCCAAAATGATGTGCGCTATTTTAGGAAAGTACGTAATGTGTTAGCCCATAATCCCAATGGCAGTTCAAAACCATTGATAGAATTGACGATGAGTTTAAGGAACGATTTGAAACGTTATGTAACAAACTCATGGGCAACATCTCTCAGATATCCGTTCCGTACAAAGATATCTATAAACGCGAGATGAGCGACAAGGTAGTGCCCACCATAAATGTTATGAAAGAGAAATCCTTCTCGTATGTTCCGGTCATGAACGGTAAGAAAGTGTGGGGCGTTTTCAGTGAATCGGCCATTTTTAATTTGGTCGGTGATGGGAATATTTCACTTATCGACGAAGAATTACCTCTTTTCAAGATCGGGAAATATATAACTGAATACACCAAAAACGGATTCTTTGATTTCGTAGGCAGTAATGCTTCGATAGATGATATTCGCAGGGTATTCTCCGATGCTATCAATAAAGGTAGACGATTGGATGTTATTTATATAACAACCACAGGAGATAACAAAGGTGATTTGGTGGGGCTGGTCACCGTATGGGACATCTCGAGTCTTTAATATGTTTTTTTCATTTTTGGGCCAATTTTTTTACCCTGGATTTTTTTATTTTTTGTATCTTTGCCATCAATAATCATTCTATCAAGCTATGGCTACTACCGAAAAGACGCCCTTGTGGCTGGAACTCAAAAAAGAATATATCGATGACAACTTCAACAAGTTGCAGGCCTATCTCCGTGAATGTTCGGAAAAAACAGACAAGGATTCCTTCTATGACACCACCATAGAACTGTTTCGGGAACGTATCAGCGACTTGCTGAGAGACATCTCCGAGCGCCCCGTCTTTGCCGATGAACAGGAACGGCAACAGCTCATGGCTAATCTCAGCATGCTTGCCACATCATTAATTCATAATTAACAATGTATTTTTTTAACGATCATCATTATGGCTATCAAAATTAAACTTATTAATTGTGCAATAGATCCGACTATTCAGAAACCTGAGGAAAGTGCCGCGTCTGAACTAAAAAAAGAATTCGAACAAGAATTCTCTAAGTATCCTAACGCGAAAGGAACACTTTACATTTTGCGAAGTATCTCGATATTTGGGTATAAAATCAGAGACATTGATCTTCTTCTGATAGGTAAATTCGAGAACTTCTCATTAAGGAATAAAGTGACTACAAAAAACTATGGTGACATCTGTAATCTTAACATTCATAGTTTTATCTGCAACATTGAGTTAAAAGACTGTGATTCTATTATAGTAGATGGAAAACGAACATTATGGAAAGAGGGCACAGCTTATATTTACAATTATAAAAGAAGCGGAGAAAAGAATGTGACTGATCAAGCATTTGATCAGCAAAATGAATTCCGGAAATATATGAAGGACACAATAAACATCGAACCATTTATGTGCAATCTAATTTGGTTTCGAGGGTTAAGTAACGATCAACTAAGGGAAGTTAGGGGAAATGAAAAAGATAACGCCTTTGCTGGACAATTTAGTTTCGTTAACCTTGTAGAGAAATTATTGTTACAGATGAATGTAGCACGAACGGATGACGCATATCTTTTAGATGGTTTTTATGGCAATGATAAAAACATTTTAGATTTATCTCAATATTTGTGTGAGAAAAGAGAAGTAAAAGGATTGACTAAAAAGAAGTTTGAATTACTCTCTCAAGGTGCAATTGATATTGATAAACTAAAGGATAACGTAGGAGACAAACTTATTATCATGCCAGGATTAGCAGGTACAGGAAAAACTATCAAGTTGATGCAGTTAGCATATAATCTAGCTAACCCTTCAAATGATAAGCGCTGTCTTTTACTTACGTATAATAATGCCTTAGTCTGCGATATACGTCGATTATTAGACTTCACTAATATACCTGTAGGTATGGATGAGAGAACTGTATCTATACAGACTGTTGATTCTTTTTTCATCCAGTTGATGGAAATGTTTGAGATAATTAGAAAAGGCTCATTAAATCCTATCTTCAAAGATTACGGTCAAAAATTTAAAGAGTCACTTGATAGTTTCTACAACGCACTTATCAAAGACTTAGACGAGAGTGGAGCCCAAGCCCTGAAAGATCTTGTAGATAACAAAATAGATTGGGACTACATACTAATCGATGAGGGTCAAGATTGGCCTGAATTACATAAAAATGTCCTTTTCAAGTTGTATGGTCCTAATAGAATTGTCGTTGCTGATGGTGGGCCTCAATTTATGATGTCATCAGAGAAGCAGAATTGGAAGATGGGACTAGATTCAACCGCGTTTAAAGAGAGAAAAGAGATGAACATCAATCTTCGTCAAAAATCATACTTAGTTGAATTCATCAACGTTTTTTCACGCGAGTTGAGATTGGGTTGGAACATACAAAAAAACAAGGCACTTCTTGGCGGTCAAGTTGATATTTATAATTCATATAATAATAGATTACATCAAGAAATCTGTGATCATTGCAAAGAGTCTGGATGTGAAAATTATGATATCCTTATTCTTGTCCCTCCAACTATGGTAGAAACGGATCAAAATGGAGAGCGCCACTTTAAGAATATGAACAAATATAAAAAAGCAGGAATAGATATATTTGACGGTACCAACACTTCTAATCGCCACCGTTATCCTACAAAGGATATAGCACGACTGTATCAATATGATTCCTGTAGAGGGTTGGAAAGTTGGGTTACAGTCTGCTATCAGTTCGATGAACTGATTAAATACAAAATGGAGACTATTGATCAAAGTGTGGTTAGAAAAAGTTACCAAGGCTTCGATATTAATGAGGGCATCAAGAAATATGTCTACACTTGGGCTTTAATGCCCATGACTAGACCTGTCGACCGACTGGTTATTACATTAAAAGATCCAAATAGTGAGATAGGTATTATTTTAAAGAACTTATCAAAGAGTTTTGATTTTATTAAGTGGAATATTGATTAGAAAGCATTACTATGTGTCAAGATTTTATTATTTGGACGAATGTGCTGTGGGACCACTTCTTTTCAAGAGAAGAAAATGAAGAAGTATTCATATATGTTGACGAAAGTATCATTGACCAAATAGGCAATGAAAATGGATTAGGAGATCATAATGTTTTTATCAGAACATTTCAAGTTCCTATAAATAATAGGATTCAATTATATGATGAACTATTCCTGCAAGAGAATAGATATCAGCCCCATAGAAGCACCAATGACAATAGGAGGCTAACTTCTTCTAGCATCCTCAATTTTGCTATATTTCTTGAAGAGAAATTCATTAATACTGCATATTATTTCCCATATGTAGTACTCGTAATGTATTATGCTTGTCAGGCTAGGAATGCAAATGAGGGGACACTTCGTAATTATATACAAAATAGTCTTATGATTAACGACTACTCCCCTATAGAGAAACTGTTTAATAACCTTCACAATGACTTTCCCGAATTTAAAAACAAATTAAAAACAAGCCAAAGAATTGCAGGATTAATAAAGTATCAGTTGCTGCTAAGCCCTGCAGAAATACGGGAAATAAATGAGGCATTATATAGGATTTCGTATGAAGATGATTACAGCCTTTCTTATGTTGACAAAATTTTAAAGATAAAGGATTATGTTAATGATCATGTCAAAGATATTTTGAAAGAGTCACTATCTAATTCTGACTATCAATACCGCATAAACAATATCTTTGAGACTTTTGATCTGGAATCTTACAGGAACGCACATCAAAAACAAACGGCAACTAACGTACTTGAGAATTTCGCTCTGTATCTTGACTTCTCTGAAGGGCGTGGTTTCAGATTACTTTCAAGCTATAGACCATCTGGGAAAGCTGTAATAAGCCAAGGCGACAATCATTTTACATTCACGCCATCAATTGATTCGATTGATTCTTATAATAATGAATTCGTTGAATTTAATGGAAATGAATTTGTTGAATTAAAAGAGTATTCACTTAGAACCCCAAACTTGGAAATAAAACCAATGGCCTTGGGGGATGTCGTTTTCTTCTACAAACAAAGAGAAGGAGGTTACATTCAAAGTAGGAATTCGTATAATAAAAAGTTGTATATTTTCGTAAAAAAAGATCGTAGCGGAAAGAAGATAGAACAATGGGAAAGCTGGGCAGCTCAAAACGCCACTAATTGCAGACGACTTGATGAGTCCTATGATGTCAGTGATTTAATCCAAGGAAGATGGGCTTTATATTTAGCTGACGGTTTGATTGCTCCTTATTATACTAAACAAGAAGGATGGAATCTTATTAATCGGGTTAGAAGTATATCAAAGAGAGGTGGCATTAAATGTGGAAATAATGTTTATTTGGTAAATGCATTGCCTTATTTTGAATTCCCAGATGATATTAATGAGCAGCGATTGAATTTAATTGTTAAGAAGGAAGGCTGTCAATTATCGCATAATGTGGACTATCGGTTCTTCATTCAAGGTAACAAATTGATCATAGACCTCATTAAAGATATTGATTATGAAGAATCAAAATTAATTGAAGTTACGATTAATTACACTAACCCTGAAACGAATGAACAATTAACGCCAGACACTCCCGATGGTAAATTGAAGTTCTACGTTCGTGGCCAAAACATTGTTTACAATCAGGATAAACTTTATTCATTCAATAAATGGGGTGAAATGAGTGATAGAGATGAACGACATATACAAGGGAATGTTATCTCTGGAATAACACATAGAGATCTTGGGAGTGCTTCTCATATAATTGAGACTAATGATTTTGGAAAGGATTATGCAGACCTGTTCTATTTTATCAACCTTCTTGCTTCATGCATTTACATGGAGCCAGATGGTAAGATAACTAGACAAAGATTGGAAACATGCATTAAATACACATCCACAAGGCTTAATATTCAATCGAATGAAGACGGGTTTACAACTAAAGTCATCAGCTTGTTGGTAAATTGTGGATACATCGCGGCAGATTATAAAACCTCCCATTATCAAGCTATACCACCCGCATTTACTAAGATTCCAAGATCTTTCCATGCTGGGAGTACTAACCAAGTATGGATGTTAACTGGAGCCTACACCAGAAAATTCATGAAAGATCTCTATGATTTCTGCACAACAAATGCCGACGGTAGCAAAAGGAATGTTCCTATTAGCATAAAATATAGGTATAGCAAAAGACTTGATAATTCACGTGGCAGTATGAAGTTATTGCCTCCTATTATTCTGTTAGGGAGCAATTTTGATCCCGTAGAATTCAAGAAGAGGTTTCCCCATCATTTATTTGACGTTATAAACAAACAAGATCAAGCACTTGAAATGCTTTCATTGGTTTCTCCAATATCGGAATATGAAAAGACAATGGAAACAATTCCTAGGGACAGGGTCGATGTTTCTAGGTTCGTAAGACCAAAATCCAAAGAATTCCCAAGAGTTAGGGAAGAAAATCCTTATGAGTATAACAATCATATTTATATAGAAAAATCTGAACGGGGAGATTTCTTTAAACCTTCTATATCAGAAAAGTGGAATGATTTGTTCTGCTACTATAAAAGAAATAAACCATTTATTATAAAAGGTTCTCAACATATATATTTGCCTGAAGACCTTCGTTTGCCAAGCCTGATCCAGCGTTCACTTTTCATCATGAATGTCGGTTTGTCAGCATACAAGAAGGTCTTTATATGTGACAATCCTTCTAAAATGTTGTACACTTGTGTGAGGTCATATAAAGTAAATGATGCCAGATTGCAAGTAGTATTTGAAAAGCTTACAGGAAATCGTGATGTCACTAATAATCCATTCATAAGAGAAAAAGTGACATCGTCTAGAAATAGTCAATATGATAAATGGGCATATTTTATGGAGTTGTGGACCAGGAAAGAAGACCATAATAAAAAAATCCCATCAAAACTTCTAGTTTTAAAATACGCGATTTATAAATTAGACCCCACAAAAGACATCAAAACGGGATGCTATTCGGTTTCCTATCGAAATGTTATTGTTTCAGCATTAGTAGAAGGAAACAACAATAGTATAAGCCAAAATACTTTTTATGAAAAAGATAAAGTTTTATATAAGACAGATCTTTCTTGTAATGAGATCATGAGTTATATTATTAAGAATAAGCTTTCGGAATATAATGATAAAGGAGTGAATAAGGCATCAGAATTCTCATTACCCAGCAGAGATCTATATGACATTGAAGAAATAACCATCTTATAATAAAATCACTATTATGAATAAAAATAATTACGAACACCTTTTGTCACAAGACCCGATTGGTGCTTTTGAAAAAATAAAAGAGAACTACATCCGTTATTTTGAGAACGCATACAAAATAACAGACAAGTATTTGGATGAGGAGCGTATTAAATTGTTAAAGAAAAACGACAATCTATATAAATCCCCATATCTGGAATTACTACCAGAATACAATTCTTATGAAGGCATCAATGATATAGGTGAATTGGCAAAGACTTTCACCGAGGCGTTTGGTTCAGAAGATGTTTCCAGACAATTCTTTGAGGACTTTATCAAAAAAGGCTTGATGAACTATATTCCATATGTACATCAGGTGGATATGCTCAAGAAAGTATTCTGCCATGAAGAAGGACGTTATAACAACGCCGTCATCACAACAGGTACTGGCTCTGGTAAAACAGAATCCTTCTTACTTCCTTTGCTTGCACAACTTTATAAAGAAGCTAAGACGTGGGGAAAGGTCACTAATGACACTAATTGGTATAATCATCAACAGGGTGTATATGATCCATGCCAACGCTACGGTCAGGATGATGCTCATAAACCGGCTCTTCGAGCATTGATAATGTATCCTATGAACGCTCTTGTAGAGGATCAGATGGCCCGTCTTCGCAAAGCGTTAGATTCAGACGAAATAAGAAAGTTTATGGATTCTAATGATGGCCTAAAAGGCAATAGAATCTATTTCGGCAGCTACAATGGCTCTACCATTGGTATGAAGAATTATGATCTAATTATGAAATATGGTCATACCAATGCTGGTGGAAAGAATGTCTCATTAGAGAAAGCCCGTAAAGCTTTAAAAGAAGAATTAAAAAAGATCCAAGAACAGTACGTTAATGTAACCAAATATTATCAGAGACTTGTAGATGCAGAGAATCAAGCAAAGGTTGCCTATGAAACTGCATTACAAACTGGTAATGAAGATGAAATTGCAAATACAAAGAAAGCATATGATGAGGCAAAAGAAGTAAGAAAGGCTAAAGAGGATGTTCTCTATACGTCTCCTCGTTTGGGAGGTGATCGTGTTACAGCCGAAATGGTCACAAGATGGGATATGCAGAAATGGGCGCCTGATATTCTTATCACCAACGTGTCTATGTTGAGCATTATGTTGATGAGAAAAGCTGAAGCACCCATATTTAAGCAGACTCGTAAGTGGTTGGCGGCAGAAGATCTTCCAAAGGGGGAGAAAGAGGAAGCAAAGAAAAATCGAATATTCCATATAGTACTCGATGAACTTCACTTGTATCGAGATACTGCTGGTAGTGAAACGGCATGTCTGATTAGAATGCTATTGAATGCTATTGGTCTACCTCCTGTGATTGATGATGGTAATGGAAATAAGATACCTAATCCGCAACTACGAGTTTTGGCCTCTTCTGCCTCATTAGGTACAGAAGATGCAACACAGCAATTTATGGAAGAATTCTTTGGCGTTTACAACACAAGCAATGAAACCAAAGCATTTAACATTATTCCTAATAACAGTGAATATAGTGCAAACTATGAGCCGCAAAAGGACACCAATGATCTCGATTATGAGGATTTCTCGATTTTCACCAATGACTTTGTCATGCTGGAAGAAGAGAAAAAAATGCAACTCATGAACGAAGTTGCAAAAAAACGTCATTGCAATGACGCGATATCTTTCATCCACAAATATGAAAAGACGATCTTTGCAGATTTCCTTGCTATCGGTTGTAAGCATGGAGTGAACATTGATGATTTGGTTTACCAAAAAGACCAAAAGCGATTTATCTTTAAGACAAAAGAGGCCTTGAGAGGATTCTTAATCTTCAGAGCTTATGCTGATCACTTGAAAGAAGATGGGAAGCCTCTGAAGCATCGACTTCCTCGTATTCGATTCCACCAGTTCTTCAAATATATTGAAGGAATGTGGGGAGAACTGAAGGCAACCACAAATGATCCTGAAGCATCGCCTGCACGGAACCTTTCTTATGAGCCTCAAGAAGTTGGTCCTCACAATGGCAAAGTTCTTGAGTTACTCCGTTGCGAGTGCTGTGGAGAGTTGTTCATTGGAGGTAACCGAAAGAACCAAGATGGACGGCTTTATATGACACTGAATTATCCATCATTGGAAACGATACCTAATTTCAATCCAACTCCGATGGTTCAGAATAAATCGTTCGAAGATTACACCCTGTTCTGGCCATCCCATATTCAAAAAGCAGAGATAGGTCTTCCTAATGAATATGATCATTTAACTATGCTGAATTCCAATGAGACTTCATTTGCAAAGACGCATTCAAGGGCTAAATGGCGTCATCGTTATCTCGATGTTTTCACTGGAGAAATTTTGCAGAAAAAGCCACATGAAAATAATAGCTTGATAGAAGGATTCATATTGGAAGCCGATCAAGAAGGAAGAGTTCAACAAGATCTTTCTATCGTACATGCTTTACCATGTTGCTGCCCACATTGTAATCAAAACTATACAAACAGGAAATATGCGAAATCTCCAATTCGTAGTTTCCGAACCGGTATTGATCGTAGTAATCAGTTGCTTAGTAAGGAACTAATCTACCAACTTAATGAAAAGTCAGCTAAGTTGATTGGATTCTCTGATAGTCGTCAAGATGCCGCAAAGCAGGCGTTAGGCATCGAGACAGAACACTATCGTGATATGGTTCGAATGCTCTTTATTCAATCTGTGGAAGAGGTTGATAGAAACCTGCATGAGATGATTGATTTTATCAGAAAAGAGAAAAACAATTATCCACGGCGTAGAGACTTGAAGGAACTCGTAAGGAATAATTATACAAATGAGAATATTGATGCTATTGTCGATGCCATTTGTGATAATGATGAAGAGGAGCTTCAAAGATATAAAACCGATACAATTAGCCTAAATAATCTTATCGGTCACGGAAATGTCAAAGATGGCATATTGCTTAAGAAACTTGTAAAACTTGGCATCAATCCTGCTGGTCCTGAGTATAAGTATCAACATTATAAAGTTGATGGAAGCGATACGATCTATGACTGGAGTCTGGCCTTTGATTATGATCCATCGAGTCAACATGCTTTTTGTATGCGCCAAAATTTGCAATTCCGAACAACTAATGATTCCGGGTTTAATTATAACTCCGTGGATAATGGTTTGTCTTCTGCTGTTTTTGCCAACTCATTTGGTAAATATATGGGGGTAAGTACACTCGATGCAGGAATTGGCTATATTTGTTGTCGCAATACCACAGATGTTATTAATTCAAACGAGTACAGGCAACTAGACAATCTGCTTGCCCCAATCGGTATAAACACTCTTGATTTCATAGATGCATTTATTCGTGTATTAGGTGATAATTTCAGATATAAAGATCCCGACTATGATAAGAATCTCAATAGCTGGACACAATATTCAGAATTTAACGACAATGTAAAGAAGCCTATCGAACGCTTCATGGATGAACATCATTTTAGCGATGATGATAGGAGTAGTTTAAAAGCCTATATATATGATTTCCTTTTTAGTCATGTTTCTAATTCTGAGACAATACTTGATTTTAACTTATTGTCATTTAGGAAACTGAATCCCGACTCTGAATATTACATATGTACAAAATGCGGTCGTGTTCATCCCAACAAGGGATTCGGTTTCTGTACTAATCCCAATTGCCCAGGCGAATTAAGTGACGATCCTAGGTATAAGGGCCAAGTTAAAGATCTTCAAAAGAAACATTACATTTCGTTTGACATTCTTGAAGAACCAAGAGAACCTCGTAGGCTGCACACTGAAGAATTGACTGGTCAGACGGACAATATTCAAGAACGTCTTCTGAACTTCAAGGACATGGTTCTGCTACATGACGCTGATGAACGATATAGAACGGGCTTTGAAGCGACAAAACCAATAGATATGGTAAATGTTACAACCACTATGGAGGTTGGTGTGGATATTGGTAGTTTGGAAGCGATTTTCCAGGGCAATATGCCACCAACACGCTACAACTATCAGCAACGTGTAGGACGTGGTGGCCGCCGCGGTCAGGCATTCTCTACAGCTGTGACTTTCTGTAGAGGGCGTAGTCATGATGTATATTATTACAAGAAAGCGACAAAAGAAATCGTCGGAGGTATGCCTGCAACACCAGAGCTCTCTTTACATCCTTATGCTGAAACAGACTCTGACGGTAATACGACCTATCACATGAAATTGGCAATAATGAAGCGTGTTATTGTGAAAGAATTGCTTAATATGGCATATTCTGACTTATATGATTACGATCTGAAGGATAATTGCGGTGAGTTTGGACGAGTTGGCGAATGGGGAAACAAAACGAAACAAATCCTTATAGATTGGATCGCTAAAAATACCACTGAGATAGACAATACCGTTGACAACTATTTCTCACAATTCAACAAACCGGGTATTGATATTACAGATGATATTAATGAGGTCAAAAAGTGGATAAAGAAGGATCTTGTTCCTGCTATAGATAACTCTCTATCCCAAGAGATGGATCTATACAAAGGTTTAGCCCAATGCTTGTCTGAACTTGGGTTCCTGCCAATGTATGGAATGCCTTCTGATGTTCGAAACTTCTATCATGGAACTGGGCACAAAAATGGTCAGGACTATGTGAAATCTATTGACCGCTCATCGGAACTGGCTATTTCTGAATATGCACCAGGTAGTGAGAAGACTAAAGACAAAGGCGTATACCGCGTTGAAGCCCTAACTTTACCCATGGATTATAGAAAAGATGGGCAATATGATAGCTTAAAGTTTTATTATAAAGACGAAGATCCTGATGAAGAAAAAGATGCATTAAAAGATAGGTATATTATCACTTACGACAAAGATATCGATTTCCAACATCGTGAGGGTAATATAGTCGATATTAGACCAGTCGATAATCTAACGGATTCTGCACTCACTCAAAGTCGTGGTTTAGGGTTAAACCAACGTCTTATAGTTATCCCTAGGGCATATAGGTCAAATCAAGTTAGCGGTAATAGTGGAACACCTGTAGAGAACAGTGACAGAAGTAGTTCTTTTGTTCAATGCCAGATATGGGCAAAGGATGATATTTCGAATGGAAATATCAAGGATAGTATCCCTAATGTTCCGAATGTAAAACTATCTGCTTATGGACTTAAACTGAATAACGATGCCAAAATATGGCATGTCAATTCTAATAACAACCGTTTCTTTAGGGGAAAATATGCATCATATTTATATCCTGACAGAACAGGGAGCGATTCTCTTGCGCCGAATTTCACTTTCTATAATTTGGATCAGGCTCATAATATCATATCACCTATTAAGCCTCCTCAAGCTAATAGGCAAGATAATCATTCATTTGAGATCGCATTAGGATCAAAGAAGCCTACAGAAATGATCAGCTTGGAATTGAAAGGTTGTCCAGACTGTCTCAATTTAGACATTCGAGACAACAAAGCTGTAGTTAGGGCCGCCTTCTTCTCTGCAGCATTCTTATTGCAACGAGTGTTGGCCGATCAACTTGATGTACAGCCTGAGGAGATTGAGATATCCGACAAAATATTAGACGGCAAGCCATATCCTATCATCTATCTGAGTGATGCTCTGCCAAATGGAGCAGGCATTGTAAGTTACTTAGCCAAAGAGGGTAAACTGGAAAAGATTATTAAAGATATCGTTAACTTCAAGACTGGCTTCATGAAATCATTAATTGATGAGGAACACAGGAAGAAATGCCGTACAGCCTGCCAGAGTTGTCTTCTCACATATAGCAACCGAGGTTATCATCATGTGCTCGACTGGAGACTAGGTGTGGGTATTCTGAGATTAATGATTGATCCAAATTATGATTTTGGTTTCACGGAAGAGACACGTCAACTATATCCGGAACTTGCCGACTTTAATGAACTCATTATAGCTGCAGCAAAGAAAGCCAATATAGATCTGCAGGATGGTGAATGGGTGAAACTTGTTCAGGAACAAAGCAGTGAACCTGGAGCTGATAGCAGAACCATCGAGAAGATCTTCTATCATCCTCTTTGGAATAAAGAAGAAGCGCAAAAGAAAGCTGGAATTCAAGACGGAGCCACTATTGAAATGTATAACACATTTAATTTACTCCGTTCCAATATTGCTGATGATCTCTCTAATGGTAGTGGCGGTATCAATTCCGTTACAGAGCTGATAAATGAAAGAGGACAGAATGGAAATATAAAACGCTCAACTAAAATACAGAAAAAGGTTCAAAAAGTACCATCATCTACAGTAGAGGACCCCCAAGTGGATTCTGCAAGTGATGAAATTATTGATTTATGATCTACTAACGGATTATTTTTTATGATTGAAATGAGCAGCCTTATTAGGTTGCTCATTTTTGCGGTTTCAAATATTACTTTTTGCAGCCATACTATCTGCATCATGGATAATTCGAATGAGTTCGGATTCGGAAGCGATATCATCATAAGTCGTGGAATACTCTGCCTTAGCATCTTCTGCATGATTACCCATATGCCAGATGATAGCCTTGCGTTCTTCATCAGTCAATTCTAAATGCCAACGCCGCAAACAACGATCTGATTTCAGGCCATGAGGATTTCCACCATGATAGTGTTTTGTGTGTTTAGAATCGTTTTAAATTATCATAGTAATGAGGATGCATAAACACGAAAAAGCATTGGAATTAGCAAAATATAAAAGAGAAAAGTGGGTGGCTTTCCAATTTTTACGTACCTTTGCAAAGAAAAATGAACCGATAACATGAACAGAATTGACGAGAAAATCAATTTTGAGTCTACTGGATTTGGCTATCAGAACACGAAGGCGAAGGTGGTGATTGTAGAACCATGCTTTTTTAGGCGAGTATAATAACAAATTAATAATATGGATAATATAGTAGAAATAGGAGATCATTTTAGTTATGATTTCGGTGATGAGACATTTAGTTTCCCAGTTGAGACTGTTGTAAAATACATTGACGGCGAAACCGCAATACTGAAAGTAACAGAAATGTCTGCAGAATGCGAAGACCTAACACTAAAATATGATGAGGTAGTTGAATACTTTCCAGAATTCACTGATCCTGAGCGTAATACGTATTCACGCTATCTTTTTCTTGATATCGACACATTAGATCTAGTTGATGATCCATATAATAATTATTGTGAAGAACAAGAAGATGATGAATCATTGGAAGACTCGAAAGATATAGATGAAAACGCTGAAGGGCACTCCGCAGCTTCCGACAGCACTTTAGAAGATCTGCCTTTTTAGAAAAACTTTACGATTTCCATATTTGTCCTTTTCCTTTATACCTGTATTGAATGTCACTTAAATGACAATCGAATACGGGTAACTGGATTTGGCCAAAATTGTCCATCTCTCGTCGCCGGTCAACGAGAAATCGTAGTCTTCGTGTCTTTCTAACAGTTCACTGTACTCTGCAGCCAGTTGGGCTGTTGCTCGCTTGGACGTGTTTTCTTTTATCATTGGGGAGTATTAAACATTACTATGGTTTTCTTCTTGTTCATCAGCATTCCGTTTTCGTAGGCGAAGAGGGGGCAGTGGCTGGTTACCCAGAGCTCATTGATGTGCTTGTTGCGCTTGGCGGAATTGATGTGGCGGCGCTGGACATCATCGGGTAAGAGGACGGTGTCGGCTTTGATGTGGGCCAGGAACCTGCGGAGGACTTCCACCTTGTAAAGGCTGTTGTGGTTCATGTTGGCACGTATTTCCTCTATGCCGAACTCGGCCTCAGAGATGTCGATGTAAGTGTATTTATGGCGGTTCAGGGCCCGAAGTACTTCGAGGTTAACCTTGCCTGTGATCTTTAGGAGCTTTGCCTTGATCATCGAGACGTAGTCGGGTGTGGATACGTCTACCTTTACAACAGTTTGCATATGTGATAAGATGTTCTGATAGCAAAGGTATGGTATTTAAGGGAAATGGGGATGGAATTATAGGTATAAAAAGTGACCAAGGGTCGCTGTTGGCATTATTATACATATAAATGAATCAGTATATGTAACTTGTCGAGCGAAAGCATCTAAAAAATGACTTAAACTCTTGGATGTCTGGAGGAATATGCGTAACTTTGCAAAACTAAGGCACTTCAGTGATTCGCTGTCACAAGATGTTTGTTCACCTGTGGACAATCGTGTTAAATGAAAACTTGTATAAATCAGGCCTTTGGCGGGAGATTGACTTTCGGGTCAGAACCTTAGGCGACATTTATCTCCATCCCCCTGGTGGCAACGCTAGGGATGCATGTTAAACATCATATCAGCGATGATCTTGAAGTGCCTTATTAACTCGAATATCCATGAGACAAATAACGCTACTGGAATTTGCTACTGACAATAGACTTACCATTTTGCTCATCAAGGAACGGGCAAAGTGCAGACGGCGTAACAGGGATGCGAAAAAGCCACACATCTTGGACAGAGAATGTGATTTAGATGATTTGTCATCACGTAAGATGCTTAGCAGACTGATGCCTCCAAGGCGTCAATGGGTGGTGCCGTCAAAGAGGGCGAAATTGCCCAATGGTGCAGTTGATACATGCAAGAATGCTGAAAAGGCTTTGTTGCTTACCATCAGTCGCGACAGAAAACTTCGGGAAAAGGGGGCGTCGTTTCCTTATCTGGATGAGATGGATGCGTTCTTTGCCAGAATCAGGAAGCGGCTATCGTCGGATGATCTTCAGTTGGAGAAGCCCCGGCTGATGCCTATCCTGAAAGATACCAAGGAGATGGGTGGTGGTGTGTTGCTTGTTACTTGTCGCCCACTTTGTGCCTATTCCCGTCTGGAGGATAAGATCATCCTTTCGTTGACCAGCCGTTACCTTACTCATGTGGTTGACAGGTATCTGCATAATGATTTGTTGTCTTACCGACCGCCTCGTTATTTCCGTGGCGAGAACCATCATCGTGTAGACTTTAACGATGGTATTGAGTTGATCAAGGATTTCCGAAATGAACATAATGACAGTAATATCTATGTTGCCGACTGTGACATCAAAAAGTTCTACGACATTATTCCGCATCAGGTGGTGCACGACTGTTTCTGGCACCTGCTCAACCAGACTTATCTGGACAAGGAGGGGAAAGAGCAGGTGATGAAGGTGGTTGAGGCTTATCTCAAGAGTTATAACTTCTACAACGATGCTTGGCTGAAGGCTCAGCAGGATGATAGTGTATATGCTAAAGTGAGGAGAAGGCTGCACGACCATGACAAGCGGAACACCTATCAGTTAGGATGGGCGGATGAGATAAAGGGGAAGACGGAGGAGGAATTGCTGCATCTGGGTGTGCCGCAGGGTGGCGCCTTGTCGCTGCTTGTGGCCAACATTGTGCTGAATGATGTGGACAGGGTGTTTACCGAGAGCAAGGACCCGGACTGTCTATTTATCCGCTATTGCGATGATATGATTCTGCTTCATACTGATTATGAGGAGTGTTGCCGACTGATGGAGCGTTATGCTGAATCGCTCAGGGAGCATGGGCTGTATTACCATGACTTCAAGTGCGTTGCCGATTGCAGTCGTAGGGAGTTCTGGGGCATCAAGTCGCATCGTCCTTTCCTCTGGGG
>OCTW011582181.1_pt1 | contig 30903 bp, 25 predicted proteins | sample 1539671 | NCBI WGS metagenome assembly OCTW01 (sample SAMN02144230, study PRJEB22623) | gut metagenome | biome: sheep rumen | host: Ovis aries | place: New Zealand | reverse complement strand
CCCTTCAATGCTCACACAGCCTACGCCTACATCTGCGGCGAATGCCGCCCCATGACCATCAACAGCACCGGCTGCCCTCCTGGCCGCTCCACCGACGTCACTACCCTCCAGGCTCCGCGCGGCATGCTTGAGTACGAGTGGCAGGCTTCGGAGTACGGCTATTCGTCGCAGAACGACCTGGCCGCCACCGGTCCTAACAACTACTTCACCTTCCGCACCCTCTTCTCCGGCACCGAGGCCGACAGCGCCTACAACTACCACGTCCAGGCCGACGACTTCCGCGTCCTCTACCGTCCCGTCAACTCACCGACACCCATCGACGTGGTCGATTCCTTCGCCAAGCGCCAGACCTTCCGCTGCAACATGAAGTCGGCCATCAATCCGGCCGTGCCCTTCTGGCAGCCGCTCTATGTCGACGTGACCAACAATAAGCCACGTATGGAGATCGACACCCTCGTCGAGTGCGATGGCAAGCTCAGCGTCTGGAACCGCAGCGAGGTGCCCGGCTCTCCCAACCTTGCACAGCTCCAGCGTACCATCTACTCCCTCTACAACAACTCCACCGGAGCCGGCGAACCCTACTACACCGTCACCGGCACCGATGCCACCCCGCGCGACAGCCTCGAATACTACCTCACCAATCGCACCACGCAAAGCCTCGTCGTCCGTACCGTCACCACCGACCCCACCTGCTACTCCGAAGAGCTCTACGTCATCGAGCCCCTTTGGAAGCCCGTCGCCGGCATGCACATCGCCGACAAGCTGCTCTGCGACGGCGACCACACCACCATCACCGACACCACCCGCGACGTGACCTGGCGCCAGTGGGCCTTCCTCAAGCCCACCTCCCACCTCGACGACACCGTCCCACTCCAGTACGACTACGTCACCGGCACCAGCGCCACGGAGTACAAGAGCCTCTCCGACCGCGACTTTGGACACGACGTCGAACCCATCGAGCTCACCGTCCGCAACGGCCTCTTCTACCTCGACACCGCCACCCGCGACACCGTCTGGTGCGAGGACAAAGCCTACGACACCGTCCGCGTCTTCCTCAACCCCAACCTCATTGTCAGCGGCGAGACCATCGTGTGCGAAGGCGAGAAGACCGCCGCCAAGGTCGAGGCCGAAGGCATGACCGGATGCACCTACGAGTGGTCGCTCACCAACGGCACCGTGAGCGGCGGCCTGCCCGCCGGCGACAGCCTCAAGGTCGTCCCCTACGCCGACACCGCCGTCTACTATGTCAAGGTGACCAGCCCCGACAACTGCTCCGCGTGGGGCAGCACTAAGGTATATCTCGTGAAACCCCGCGTCTCCATGACGCCCGCGGAGGGCATCTGCCCGGGCGGCGTGGCGGTCCTCACCGGGCGCAGCGCCTCCAAATACACCTGGGAAGCCTCCCCCGCCGACCCCTCACTCGACGTGGCTAACGCCGACTCCGCCGCCGTCGTCAACGTCTCACCCAAGGCCACTACCACCTACAAGATGTGGGGCTATGGCACCAACGGCTGCAAGGCCCTGCCTCAGGAGATTACCGTGAAGGTGCTGCCCAGGCCCACCCCCGCCGTCGACCTCACCCCCGGCTACATCGACGTCGACGACCCCACCGTGCTCCTCCGCGACGTGTCGCAGAACGGCGTGAACGCCATGTGGACCTTCGACAACGGCACCACGGCTATGGGCCGCGAGGTCAGCCACACTTTCGAAGGCATCGTGGACAAGGAGGACGTCGCCGTGACCCTCACCACATACAACTCCCTGAATTGCGACACCAACTATGTCTTCACCATCCCCGTGAGACTCTTCACCACCTGGTTCCCCAACATCTTCACCCCCGGCAGCGAAGACCAGAACTCGAAGTTCAAGCTCTATACCGCCAACGAGTACGAGCAGTTCCACATATACATCTACAATCGTCAGGGTATGCTGGTCTACGAGTCCGCCGACCCGACCTTCGAGTGGGACGGCACCCGCGACGGCGAGCTCTGCGAGCAGGGTGCCTACGTGTATATCTGCTACTACCGCAAGCCCGGCACCCCGACCCTCGCCACCAGGAAGGGTACCGTCACCCTCGTCCGCTGATGAGCGACAAGAAGAGCCTCCTGCAGCGCTATTGGGGCTACGACTCGTTCCGCCCCCTGCAGGAAGAGATTATTGACTCCGTGGCCGCAGGGCACGACACCCTCGCCCTGATGCCCACCGGAGGCGGCAAGTCCCTCTGCTATCAGATCCCCGCGCTGATGGCAGAGGGGCTCTGCTTGGTGGTCTCCCCGCTGATTGCCCTGATGAAGGACCAGGTCCAGCAGCTCAACGACCGCGGGGTGAAAGCCTCGTGTGTGGTGTCGGGCATGTCCCCGGCCGAGGTGTCCGCCACGCTGGTCAACTGCCTCAGCGGCACGGTGAAGCTCCTCTACGTCTCGCCCGAGCGGCTCGAGCAGCAGCGCTTCATCGAGCATTTCCGCCGTATGCGTGTGGGCCTGATTGCCGTCGACGAGGCCCACTGTGTCTCGCAGTGGGGCTACGACTTCCGTCCGCCCTACCTGCGCATCGCCGCCATAAGGCAGTACCAACCGCGGGTGCCCCTGATAGCCCTCACGGCCACGGCCACCCCAGCCGTCGCGGACGACATAGTGAGGCTGCTCCAGATGCGCGACGTGCGACGCTTCACGGCTTCGTTCTCCAGGCCCAACCTGCACTACAGCGTGGTGCGCACGGGCGACAAGAACCTGCGGATAGTGCAGATGGTGAAAGGCTTCGAGGGCTGCGGCATCATATACACCCGCAGCCGGCGGCTCTGCAAGGTCATTGCCGACCAGCTGGAAAGCGCGGGCGTGGGCGCCACATACTACCACGCCGGGCTGGAAGGGCGCGAACGCGACCTGCGCCAGTCCGTATGGATGAAAGGGCAGTGCCGTGTGATGGTGGCCACCAACGCCTTCGGCATGGGCATCGACAAGGGCGACGTGCGCTTCGTAATCCATGCCGACTGCCCCGAGTCGTTGGAGGCCTACTACCAGGAGACCGGCCGGGCCGGCCGCGACGGGAAAGAGGCGGCGGCCATCCTGGTCTGCTCTCCCAACGAACGGGAGCGCCTGGAGCAGATGGTGGAGGCCGAGTATCCGCCTATACGCTATATCCGCAACGTCTACAGGGCCTTGTGCAACTACTACAAGATACCGGTGGGCAGCGGGGCGGACAGCCGCTTCGACTTCGACTTGGAGGAACTGTGCCGCACCTACAACATGAGTGTCCGCGAGTGCTACAGCGCCTGCCGCTATATAGAGCATGCAGGGTTGATAGCCCTGCCGGACCGGACCGATGCCTTCTCGACCCTCTTTATCCCCGTCAGCCGCGACGAGCTCTACCGCTTCGAGGTGAACCACATGCGCCTCGGCGGGCTGGTGCAGACCCTGCTGCGCATGTATCCCGGCATAGCCATGGCCCCCGTACCCATCGACGAGCGCAAGATAGCCCAGCGGTATAATACGGACGCCGCCGACGTCTCCGCCATGCTGCGTCAGCTGCACGAGATGCACGTGGCCGAATACCACCGGCGGAGCAAGAACCCCCAGATTATCTTCACCTCGGCCCGTATCGACGAGCGGAGCCTCTCCCTCGGCGAGCAGGACTACGACAGCCTGAAGCGCGCCGCCCGCGACCGGATGGAGGCCATGGCGGAGTATATCGGCGACGACAAGAGCTGCCGTATGAGACGGATGCTGGCCTATTTCGGACAGAAAGAGGGGGTGGAGGACTGCGGCGTGTGCGACGTGTGCCGCCGTAAGTATGGCGCTCCGGACGACTTCAAAGGCCGTGTCAGGAGCCTGCTCGCAGGAAGGCGCCTCAGTGTGCAGGAGCTATTGGTCATGCTCGCGCCCGATGACGACGATACCCTGACGGACCAGCTCCGCGACATGATGGAACGCGGAGAGCTTCACATGGATGCCGACATGAGGCTCAGCCTCGCGTAGAGAGCCGAGAGCGGAAGCCCCATGACATTGTAGAAACAGCCCTCGATGCGGCTGACTCCCACCATTCCTATCCATTCCTGGATGCCGTAGGCCCCGGCCTTGTCGTAGGGCCGGAAGGTGTCGACGTAGTGGACGATGTCGGCCGTGGAGAGCGAACGGAAGAAGACGTCGGTGTGTTCGGTGAAGGACTGGCAGTCGCCGCGTGAGCGGAGGCATACGCCGGTGTATACGGTGTGGCGGTCGCCGGAGAGGGAGCGGAGCATCGCGATGGCCTCCTGCCGGTCGGCAGGTTTCCCGAGAACCTGGTCGCGGTGGACCACCACCGTGTCGGCCGTTACAAGCACCTCGTCGGGGGCGAGGGTGGCGGTGTCGAAGGCGTCGGCTTTGCGGCGTGCCAGATGTTCGGCCACGTCGGCGGCAGGTAGGGTGGGGGAGACGTGCTCGTCGACCTCGAGGTCGACGAAGCGTAGTTCGTAGCCCAGCTCGCCGAGCAGCTGGCGGCGGCGGGGCGACTTGGAGGCCAGGAGAAGCCTCATTTCACCTGCTCTCCCTTCTTGAACTTGGCCCGGTAGGCCTCGCGTCCGCCGTCGTACCAGGTCCAGCGCCCTTCTTTCTCGCCCTTGGCGAACTGGCCCTTCTCGACAGGGGCGCCGGCTTCGTTGTAGCGCTCGTAGGGGCCGTCGAGGACTCCGTGGACGAAGTTCTGGCGCACCTCGAGCTGGCCGCCGGGATAGTAGCGCACCTCCTCGCCGTCCTTGATGTCGGCGGAGTAGTGGATGATATAGCGGACGGTGCCGTCGTCGTAGAGACCGCGCCACTCGCCCTCTTTCAGGCCGTCGCTGAAGTCGCCGTAGTAGTCGACGGTGGTGCCGTCGTCGTACCAGGCTGTCCAGCGGCCCTCTTCCTTGTCTTCTTCATAGTTGCCCTCGTGCAGTTTGTTGCCGTTCTCGTAGAGGGTGGTCCAGAGGCCTTCGCGTTTGCCGTTGCGGTAGTTGCCGTAGCGCCAGCGTTCGCCGGTCTCGTAGTAGTAGGTCCATAGGCCTGTCTCCTTGCCGTGCGAGTACGAGCCTTCTATGCCGAGGCGCCCGTTGGTGCGCCAGTAGAAGCGCCAGGGGCCTTCCTGCTCGCCGTCGACCATGTCGCCTTCCATGTCCACGCGCCCTGCGTCGGTCCACCAGGTGGCCTTGCCCTGCAATTCGTTGTTCTTATATGTGCCGCGGAAGCGCACCTTGCCGTTCTCGTGCCACTGGGTGGTCTCGCCTTCGCGGCTTCCGGCCACGTAGGTTATCTCCTCTTCCTGCTGGCCGTTGGCGTACCAGGAGCGGTAGACGCCGTTGGGCTTGCCGTATTCGACGGCTACTTCGTCCTTGAGGTCGCCGTTGCGGTACCAGCTGCGGGTGACGCCGGTGGAGTGGCACTCTTCGGCCATGCGGCTGCCGTCGTCGTAGAAGAGGGTCCAGGTGCCGCTTTTCTTGCCGGCGGTGTAGGCGCCCTGCTGCGAGAGGCGTCCGGAGGGGTAGTACCACACCCAGTTGCCGGTGCGGCGTCCCTCGCTGTCGAGCGACCCCTCGACGAGGGTCTGGTCGGTGCCTTTGAAGGTTTTGCGATAGATGGTCTGTGCCGACGCGGCTGTAGAGAGGGCGGCGGCGACAATGATGATGACGAATGATTTCTTCATATCGTGGTGCTGCTGTGTTTGTGTGTGTGCTATTCGGAGTAGGTGAACACTATCTTGGTCGGGTTGGCGGAGCGTGTTCCCTCCAGGACGACGCGTGCCGGCGAGTTGCGGCGCGAGTCGAGTATCAGTTTTATGCCGGGGTCGTTCCCTTGGCGCAGCAGATGCTGCAGATGGCGCGAGATGCGCAGGGCGTAGAAGCCGTCGCTGGGGTGGAATGTGCCGTCGAAGCCGTCGAGCAGCATGTCGGGGACGGCCATCTCGGTGCCGTTGAGGTCGTAGGTGGCCAGTATGCGGTCGGGCATGGCGGGCTGGGCGGAGGAGGCTACGGGCATCAGCAGGCGGGCCTGGTGGATGACGGCCAGGGGATGTTCGGCGGCGAAGGCACGTATGGCACTGTCGAAGCTGATGTAGGCGCTGGTCCCGACAAGCGGTTCGACATAGAGGGCCTGGCTGCCCTCGATGCTGTCGGACGCGGCAAAGACCGAGGTGCTGTAGTCGTGGGTGAACTGCGTGAAGTGGTTGGCGCCGGTGCCGATGACGAAGTCGTAGGAGGCCGAGTCGGCGAGGTTGTCGCCGCGGTGGTAGTGGGCCACGAGCTTGGTCTTGACGGCGGCAAAGTTGATGGACAGCATGCCCTGGCTGCCGTCGTCGACGATGCGTATGCGGAGACCGCGGGAGAGCTTCACGAATTCGTCGGCCGTGGCGGTGTAGGACAGCATCTGCTGCACCGATGGGTCGAGGGTGAGGCGGACAACGGTGTCGGTGGGGCCGACGGAGACGACGCCGTCGAAGTAGACGGCCGAGGGGTCGACCGGGATGGCGTTGTTGCTGTAGTAGTCGCTGTCCGAGACGATGGCTTCGGCCAGCCGCATCACCTCGAAGTGGAAGTTGTAGGTGGCCGTGGAGTCGGGGTACAGACCGTCGTTGACCAGGCAGAGCTCAACCGAGTCGATGGTCATCTCTTCGATGTTGATGGACGTGGAAGCCTGTTTGAGGGCCACTTGGGTGTAGAGGACCGAGGAGACGCTGCCAAACGTGGCGTCGGAGTAGTTGCCCACGACACCGAAGCTGTAGGACGAGGTCTTGAGCGGTTCGTCGATGCGGCTGTATGCCGCCGAGGCGTAAAGGGTGTCCGTCTTTCCGTTGTACAGGGTGGCGGGGTCCACGAGGCTGGAACCGAGGTCTGTGTTTTCGTCGCTGCAGCCGCAGGGCAGCAGGGCCGAGAGCAATGCGGCCGCGAGGGCCAGCATGTTTAGTCTTTTCATACGTTCAGTTGTCGATGCGACCGATGATGGAGTCGTAGAATTTGTTAATGCGGGTGAAGAATTCGTCGCGGTCTTCGATATAGTCGAGCACTGTTCTCTTGTTTTCTTTGGCGTAGGCCACAAGCTCGGGGTGCACGTTGGGCGAGCCGATGATGACGCCGTGCGAGTATGTGATGGCGGACTTCATGAGGCCAAGGTAGGTGGTGTCGCCGTAGAGGCGCAGGTCCTTGGCGGTGGCTCCGTCGGTCTTCATCTTGTGTTCGAGGTCGCCCGGGATAGGGCCGGAGAAGCCGTCGTCCATGAGCATGATGACCATCTTGGTGCCGTTGAAGAAGGCGTTCTCCTTGTTTATGCGGCGCAAGAAGAAGGGAACCATGGCCGAGAACCAACCGGAGAAGCAGATGAGGTGCGGCTGCCAGGCGAGCTTGCGGACAGCCTCGAGGGTGCCGCGGCCGAAGAAGAGCAGCCTCTCGTCGCTGTTTTCGGGCAGGGTGCCGTCAGGCAGGGTCGCCGTCTTGCAGCTGCCGAAATAGTCTTCGTTGTCTATGAAGTACACCTGCAGGCGGGCTTGCGGAATGGAGCCCACCTTGATGATGAGTTGGCGGTCACAGTTGTTGACGATCAGGTTCATTCCGCTGAGGCGGATGACCTCATGCAGCTGGTGCCGCCGTTCGCTGATGCTGCCGAAGCGAGGCATGAATACCCTCGTCTCGCGACCCATCTCCTGCATTTTCGACGGCAGACTACGACCCATGATCGAAAGCTCACTCTCGTCCGAAAAAGGCATAATCTCTTGGCTGACAAACAATATCTTTCCTTTTCCCATAAAAAGTATTTATATATCAAAATGCAAAAGTACGAAAAAAATTCGATGTGGCAAACATTTGTTTGCAAAATGGAGCCAGTTTTTCATGCCCTGTTTGCGGACGCGAGGCCGCCGGGTTCTCCTCATTTTCGGTGTAAACACCTTTTAATCAGGTGCGGCGAGAGGGAGGTCGGGTGGAGAGCCGCCATGCGGAGAAAAATATTTTCGTCTCCAGCCCTTAGAATCGAATATTTTATGTAATTTTGCAACTACTTTTGCAGGAGAAGAGTATGCGTAAAGACAAGATAATGAGCCATGACGAGGAGGTACACGCCCTCTTGGAGCGTGCGCGTCGCTATTGTGCCATGGCGGAGCAGTGCGAGAGCGGAGTGCGCCAGAAGTTGGTGACCTGGGGTTGCCATGCCGACGATGCCGACCCGATAGTGGCGCGGCTGCGTGAAGAAGGATATATTGACGACTTGCGATATGCGCGGACGTACTGCGAAAGCAAGATTGCCAACCAGCAGTGGAGCCGCCAGAAGGTGCTGTACCAGCTGAGGCTGAAGCGCTTGCCCAAGGAGGCTATAGACGCCGGCATGGCGACGGTCAGCAACGAGGCCTATATGGCCATGCTTGCCGAGCTGGCCGCCAAGAAGCGCGACGAGTTGGCAGCCACGTACGGCGACGACACCTCGCGGCGCTTGGAGGCCTTTCTGGCACAGAGGGGCTTCACATTCGACGAGATAAACCAAGCAATCAAAAACATAGCAGGAAAATGAAAAAGATAATTACTATGTGCGCCGCTATTGCGGTGCTGTGCACTGCGGCCATGGCGCAGGAAGAGACCGCCACACAGGGCGGCGGCAGCTGGACGACATCGAGCACGCCGGCCTTGAAGGCCAGCGAGTTCCTGTTCCACAACTGGTCCAAGACCGGTAACTCGCAGATCGATGTGACGGCCACGTTCTTCGGAAACTACAAGTACACGCATCCCAAGTTCGTATGGGACAACGTCGCCGACCTGGCCTACGGCTATGCCTGGCAGGACCTGGACAACTCGACGTCGGAAGCAGCCGGAGGCCTCTTCGAGACCCGCCGCAAGAGCAACGATAAGATAGACCTGACGAGCGTCATCTCTTGGAACGCCTACAAGGGCTGGGGTGCCTCGTTCACGGCCAACTTGAAGACGCAGTTCGGAACCGGCTATGAGTACACCGGATACGGTGCGAGCCAGGTGGAGACCAAGGTGTCGCGCTTCTTCGCCCCCGCCTATCTGACCACGGCTCTCTCGTTCGAGCACAAGCGCGCCGACTGGTCGGTGTCGCTCTCGTTCCTCACCGGCAAGACGACCTTCGTCTACGACGACGATCTTATCGCCTCAGGGCTCACCTACGGTGTCATACAGCCCGACGACTTCGACGCCATCGACCCCAAGACCTTCAGCCACGCCTACTTCGCCCTCGGTAGCTATGTCAAGGCGCAGTATCTGAAGAAGGACCTCCTGCCCAGCCTCGACCTCTATGCCCGTCTCGAGATTTTCTACGACTACTGGAAGCCCTCGAACATGGCGTGGAACAGCGATGCCACGGCGATGGCTGCCGAATCGAAGTACCTGCCCGCCGCAGGGGAGCAGTGGAGCGACCTGGCCTCGTACAACTGGCTGAAGAAACGTGCATTCGAGACCGACCTGGACTTTGAGGTGAAGCTCGACTACCGCTTCTCGGAGCATATCGCCGCCAACTTTGCCGTCAACATGAAGTGGGATACCGACTTCAGCGGCATCGGCAAGTGGGGCCACTGGCAGTTCTACCAGATGGCCGGCCTGCAGGTCTTCTTCAGTTGGAAGACTGCTGGAAAGTAACAGAAAGAGCAAGTCTAAAAGGGCGGCAGAGTTTGCACTCTTCCGCCCTTTTGGTTTAAGGTTTAGGGTTTAAGGTTTAAGGGGGGGGAGGGGGGGGGAGGTTATTCGCCTTTGAATTTCAGGAGGACGCTTTCGTTGACGCGGAGGCCGACCAGTTGGGCGAGCGACCCCTCTTTCACGGCCAGTTCGAGCAGGCCGGTGGCGGAGACGGTGAGGCGTAGCCGGCGGCGGGGGTCGTTGGAGGAATGCTGCTGGAAGTAGCCGGCGGAGAGTTCGGTGACCTCCTGGTCGCGGACGGTGAGCGCGAACGGCCGCCCCTGTCGCAGCCCCTCGAATTCGCGGTAGCTCATGCCGAGGTAGGCGTTGCCGTAGGAGTCGATATAGTGGACGTAGATGCGGAAATAGTCGCCCTGCTGGATGTAGCGCGGCATGTTGCGCTGCAGCAGCTGCTGAGGCTGCTCGCCGAGGTCGCGCATGGAGGCGCCCTGGAGCAGGCGGGCCGCCACGCGTGCGAAGAGGTTGTAGGCCGCGAAGTTGTAGACGCCCCCTTCCTGCACCTGCAGCAGGCTGACATCCTCGATGTCGTCGCCGAAGGCCATGGAGGGTAGGCCGTTGTCGCTGCAGAGGTAGTACTGGCCGCGGGCCTTGACGCAGAGGAACGGCGGACGGGAGGCGACGTCGACGATATGCACGGTGCCCGGAGGGAATCCGGAGCAGGCGTGTCGCACCACGAAGGTGGCGGTCATGACATTGTACGCTTCGAGGCTGTGGGTGATGTCGACCACCCGCACCCCGTCGACCAGGCTGAACAAAAGCCCTTTTACCATGCCGGAAAAGAAACCTTGGTCGCCCCAATCGGTTGTCAGTGTTATTATTGGCGTACTCATATCAAGGTGCAAAGATACACTTTTTTTCAGATGTGTGAAGAAAAAAGTGTATCTTTGCTTAATGACTTTTCCGGGAGGAAAAGCAATAGAGTAGTATAAACCAACAAATTGTATATAAAAATGTCATTACTCTCCATACGCAATTTGCACGCTTCGATAGGCGAACGCGAAATACTGAAAGGTGTGGACCTTGAAGTCAACCGTGGCGAAGTGCACGCCATCATGGGTCCGAACGGCAACGGCAAGAGTACGATGGCCGGAGTGATAGCCGGCAATCCGAAGTACACCGTCACGGCCGGCGAGGTTATCTACAACGGCAAGGACATACTGGGCATGCCTGTGGACCAGCGGGCCTGCGAGGGCATCTTCCTCGGGTTCCAGTATCCGGTAGAGATACCGGGAGTGAGCATCACCAACTTTATGCGCACCGCCGTCAACGAGCAGCGGAAATACCACGGCCTCGACCCGTTGAGCGGAGCCGAGTTCCTGCGGCTGATGGAGGAGAAGAAGAAGGTGGTGGAGATGACCGCCAGCCTTGCGGGTCGCTCGGTGAACGAGGGATTCAGCGGGGGCGAGAAGAAGAAGAACGAGATATTCCAGATGGCAATGCTCAACCCCACGCTCTCGATTCTCGACGAGACCGACTCTGGGCTCGACATCGACGCGCTGCGCATCGTGGCGGGAGGCGTCAACCAGTTGCGTTCGAAGGACAACGCCACCATCGTCATCACGCACTACCAGCGCCTGCTGGACTTCATAGTGCCCGACTTTGTCCATGTGCTCTACGAGGGCCGGATTGTCAAGACGGGGCCCAAGGAACTCGCCCTGGAGCTCGAGGAGAAGGGCTACGAGTGGATAAAGGAAGAACTGGAGGGGAAGCAGTAAAACAGCTGTTCCCGGCAAACGTTGAATAACCGTTATGATTAGAAAAGACATACTGCCCGATGTGTGGACCGACGAGTGGCGGCAAGAGGCCGCGGCCCGGACGCTGCGCACCGGACGCTGCGAGGAGCTGAGCCTGGTGCTCTGCTCGGCCGACGACGCCCCGATGTTTATGCTGGACGGTGGCGCCGGCTACAGAATAGAGGACGACCTGCCGAACCTGCACCTGGAAATCGGCGAGGGGTCGCACGTGAGACTCTACCGGCTGCAGGGAGTCAACACCCCGCAGCACCATCTGACCGACCTCAGCATCGCCATGGAGAGGGACGCCACGCTGAACATGTGCACCGTCACTCTTGGGGGAGGGCATGTGAGGAACAACGTGGTGATCAGGATGCAGGGCGAGGGCTGCAACGTGGAGGCCGACGGCCTCTACCTGATAGACCGCGACCAGGAGTGCGACAACTACATCTTCGTGGAGCATGCCAAGCCGCACTGCAACAGCAGGGAGCTGTACAAGGGCATAGTGGACGACGCGGCGCGTGCGCGCTTCAACGGGCATGTGCTGGTGCAGGACGGCGCGGTGAAGACCGAGGCCTACCAGACCAACCGCAACATACTGCTCACGGACAAGGCGCACGTGGACACGCGGCCCTTCCTGGAGATATACAACGACGACGTGAAGTGTTCGCACGGGAGCACGATAGGACAGCTTGACGAGCAGGCCTTGTTCTACCTCATGACGCGCGGCATCTCGGAGCGCACCGCTGTGACGATGCTCAGCTACGCCTTCTGCGACGAGGTGATACGGGGCATCGGCATCGAGCCGCTGCGCAACGCCGTGGGGGACATGGTGAAGAAGAGACTGCACGGCGAACTCAGCCCGTCGTGCGACGAATGTGCCATACGCTGCACCACGCCGTGCAACGGCGAGGGAGCGAACTTCCACATAGACCCGACAAAACTCTGACGCAGCGACGGACCTCATACAGACGCCGAACGGTGGAGACAAGGAACGACATAGCAACCTGCATGAGACGCGCGACGGCCGCGCTGCTGCTGTTTGCGGCGACGGTCGGCGCGTGCGGTCCGCTGTGGGGGCAGGAGTTCAAAGGGGCCGACCGCAGGAACTACGAGGAGGCGCTGACGCTATACGAGAAAGGCGACTACCACCAGGCTGCGGTGCTGCTGCGCAAGGTGGCGTCGCGCAACCCCAAGGCCGCGGAGCTGCAGTTCTGGCTCGGCATGACGGCCGTGAACGACGGCTTCAACACCGCGGGCATACGGAAATACTTCAGCCGCTGCATAGAGCTTGCGCCCGACTACCCCAATGCGCTGGCGCACTACTACATGGGCGTGATCCACTACACCGACAAGCGCTACGACGAGGCGGTTGGCGAGCTGGAGCGCTACTTCGCGCTGGCGGAGGGGAGCGATGAGAAGGCCACCATGGCCGCCTACGAGGAGGCGTCGAACTACCTGTACTGGTCGCAGTTTCTGGCGGCAGCGGAGCTCAATGCCGCGCCGTTCGAGCCGGAGCGCGTGGCCGGCGTCAGTTCGCGTCGCGACGAGATACTGCCCACGCTGAGCCCCGACGGGACGACCTTCTACTACCTGCGGAAGGTGCCTGTGAAGCGCGAGCGCACCTACTATGCGCGCGAGCTTGAGGAGACGAGGTGGCAGCTGTGCTCGAGCCGGTGGACGGACACGGCATACAGCGCGGGCACGCCGCTGCCGGCGCCGTTCAACAGCGGACGCCCGGAGGGAGGAGTGACCGTCACCGCCGACGGGAGGGAACTCTACTACTCCGTCATCACCGACAGCCGCGGCTACGCGAACAGCGACATATACCGCGTTGAGAATCACGACGGCCGGTGGGGCGAGCCGGAGGCGCTGGGGCGCCACGTGAACGACCCGAACACGTGGGAGTCGCAGCCGACGGTGAGCGCCGACGGGAGGGTACTGGTCTTCGCCTCGAACCGGCGCGGCGGAGTGGGAGGGACCGACCTCTGGAAGTGCCGCCGGCTGGCCAACGGCGACTGGAGCCGCCCGGAGAACCTGGGTCCGAACGTGAACACGGCCGGCAACGAGAAGATGCCCTTCCTTGCCGCTGACGGGCACACGCTGTATTTCCTCAGCGACGGATGGCAGGGCTTCGGTGGATACGACATCTACTTTGCGGACCTCGACGACCGCTTCGGGAACCGTCCCACAAACCTGGGGCTGCCCATCAACACGGAGACGGACGAGAGCGGCTTCGGCGTGACCGCCGACGGACGGCGGGCCTACTTCGCCGGGCGCCTCGACGACTCGCGCAGCACTGACATCCTGATGTTCGACCTGTATCCCGCGGCGCGGCCGGAGCCGATGCGCCTGTGCCGGATGACCGTGGGGACGGCGAATGGAGGGCGCGACACCCTGCTTGTGCTGGGCGAGCGGCGCCCGACGACGGTCACCCTAAGCGCGGAGGGAATGCTGCCCGCCATAGTGAGCGGCACGGCGCGCGAGCTGGACGGCCGCACGGTGCGCCTGGACGACAGCGTTTCGGCCATGGCCCTCGGAGACACGGCCGTGGTGGAGGCCCTGGCGGCGTGGCTCGTGGCGCACCCAATGGTCCACGTGATGATAGAAAGCCCGCGGCGCGCCGACGCCCGCGACGCCTGTGAAAGGCTGAGGGCGATGGGGATACGCCAGGACAGAGTCCTGTACCGCGGCGGCACGGAGTACAAGCGCCAACAAATCAGACTGCTATGAAACCGATAGGCCGCATACTCTCGTATCTCAGGTTCTTCCCGTGGAAGATAGGTTTCAACGTTTTCTTCAACCTGCTGCACATAGTGTTCAACCTGGGGTCGTATGTGATGATAGTGCCCTTCGTGGAGCTGCTTTTCGGGCTGGGCAGCGTGCCGGCCGCCGAGCCGACGCTGTCTTTCAGCCAGGAGGGAGTGGCGCAGTGGGCCTTCTGGCACCTGCACCAATACAAAGAGAGCATAGGCATGTGGAACTGCCTGCTGTGGATAGGGGGCGGGTATCTGGCCTGCTCGCTGCTGAGCAACCTGTTCCGATATGTGGCCATGGTGTTCCTGGCCTCGATACGCAACGGCCTTATAGAGCGCTTCCGGGACGACCTCTACCACCGCATCACGATACTGCCGGTGGGCTACTTCACGCGTCAGCGCCGCGGGGACCTCATAAGCCGCATGGCCAACGACCTGACCGACATAGAGTGGAGCGTGGTGAGCACGCTGCAGTCGCTGGTGAAGGACCCCATCAACATCATAGTGTTCTGCGCGACGCTGCTGTTCGTGTCGTGGCGTTTGTTTGTCCTCTTCCTGCTGGTGCTGCCGGGCGGGGTGTGGATGATAGCGCGCATAGGCGGCAGCCTGAAACGCAACTCGCAGCAGGGGCAGAACCTGCTGGGGCGGCTCTTCGCGATGCTCGAGGAGACGCTCACGGCCATGCGAGTGGTCAAGCTTTCGGGCGCGGCGCGGTTCCAGGAGGAGCGCTTCGGCCGAGCCAACGCGAACTATACCGCGACGATGCAGCGCGTGGCGCGGCGGCGCGAGCTTTCTGGGCCGCTGTCGGAGATACTTGGCACGCTGGCGCTGGTCATCATCCTCGTCGTGGGCGGCTCGTGGGTCATAGGCGGGCATATCATGCCTTCGGTGTTCATCTTCTTCGTCATCGTCTTTGCCAGGCTCATACCGCCGATCAAGGCCGTGGTGACGGCCTACAACAGCCTGCTGAAAGGGTCGGCTTCGGCGCAGCGGTTCCTGGACGTGATGGACGCCGACGAGGTCATCGTGGAGCAGCCCGGAGCGCCGCAGCTGGCGCCCTTTGCCACGGCAATAGAGCTGCGCGACGTGTCGTTCCACTTCGACGACGGGGTGCCGATACTGCAGCATGTGGACCTGACCATACCGCACGGGATGCACCTTGCCATCGTGGGGCCGTCGGGGGCCGGGAAGAGCACGCTGGTGGACCTGCTGCCGCGCTTCTACGATGTCAGCTCGGGCAGCATCAGCATCGACGGGCAGGACCTGCGCGCGGTGAATATCAACTCCGTGCGGCGGCAGTTCGGGCTTGTGAGCCAGGACTGCATCCTCTTCAACGACACGGTGGCCAACAATATATCGTTCGGGAGCGCGCGCTACACGCGAGAGCAGATACGGGCCGCCGCACGGATGGCCAATGCCGACGACTTCATACAGAGCCTGCCCGAGGGCTACGACACCATGGTCGGGGACCGTGGGCTCAACCTCTCGGGTGGCCAGCGACAGAGAATCAGCATAGCGCGCGCGCTGCTGCGCGACACCCCAATACTGGTGTTCGACGAGGCGACTTCGGCCCTGGACTCGGCCAGCGAGCATGCGGTGCAGACCGAGCTCGACGCCCTGGGACGCGGGCGCACCACCATCACCATAGCGCACAGGCTCTCCACGATACGGCACGCCGACCTGATAGTGGTGCTGGACGGGGGGCGCATAGTGCAGAGCGGCACCCACGACCAGCTCCTTGCGGAGCCGGGGCTCTACCGGAAACTGGTGGAGATGCAGTCGTTTTGCTGAGGGGTTTCGGACTTCGGGACTTCGAGACAACAAGACTTCGAGACAACGAGTCTACGAGACTTTGGGTCGGAGGGGTTATGTGTTTATGGGTCTAAGGGGTGATATTCGGATGGAGGGTGATGGTGGAGAGGGGGTAGAGTAGGGGTAGAGAGGGGGTAGAGAGGGTGCGGGGAAGGTGCTGAGGGATACGCTTTTACATATATCTTTGATTTTGAGGTGTCCATGTCGGGATTTTTGTGTAATTTTGCAAACGATAAACGACAGAGGAAGATGACAGACAATCCGTTTATAGTGTGCAAGGCTTCGGCCGGGTCTGGGAAGACATATACCCTTGTGAAGGAGTATCTTGAGATGGCATTTGCGGGCGGGGAGGCCGGCGTCGACAGCCGCTTCCGCTCCATACTGGCGATTACCTTCACCAATAAGGCTGCCGCGGAGATGAAAGGGAGAATCATGCACGAGCTCGAGACCATGGCCTCGGCCCCCGTGGACCCGACGGCCGGCGGCATGGGCGCCGACATCATGCGCGACCTGGGTATCGCTGACGGCGGGGTGCTAAGCCGCATGGCGGCCCGGCTTCACTCGGCGGTGTTGCACCACTACAGCGACTTGTCGGTGAGTACGATAGACAGTTTCATGCACCGTGTGGTGCGCACCTTCGCCCACGACCTGGGGCAGCCGATGAACTTCGACGTGATGATTGACCAGCAGGAGATGGTCGACGAGGCCGTCTCGCAGCTTATGTCGCTGGCTGGCACCGACGGCGAGGAGGAGCTGACGGAGGTGCTGCAGGCCTTCGCGGACAGCCAGATGGAGGAGGACCGGGGCTACAACGTGGAACGGCTGATGTCGGCCCTGGCCACGCAGCTCTTCAAGGAGGACGTGGAAGACCACATAGCGCAGCTTTCGAAGCTCACGCTGAGCGACTTCCGTGACATCCAGCAGGGCTACACCGCCGAGCTGCGGCGTTATGAGGCCGCCCTGCGCCGCGCGGGGGCCGAGATGGTGGCCGCCCTCGAGGCGGTCGGGCTCGACGCCGACACGGCACCTTACGGGATGAGCGGCTACTACGGCTACTTCAGCCGCATGGCCGACGGCGCCATTGCACCGCCGACGGCACGCACCGTGGCCGCCATGGACGACGGCAAGCTCACCTCCGCCAAGGCGCCGAAGGCCCTGCGCGAAGCCGCCGAGGCCGCCCTGCCTGCGCTCCGCGAGCGCTACGCCAAGGTGGAACGACTGCTCGGCGAGGGGCTGACGCGATACAACAGCCTGAGGGCTATGCTGCGCAACCTATACTCCATGGCCTTGCTGGGGCTGCTGGACAGGGAGATGCGCCGCTATGCCCGCGACAACGAGGTGGTGCACCTGAGCGACTTCAACCGCCTGATAAACCGTGTGGTTCAGGACGAGGACAACCCGGCTCCCTTCGTCTACGAGCGCCTCGGAAACCGCTATCGCCACTTCCTGATAGACGAGTTTCAGGACACGTCGGTGATGCAGTGGCACAACCTGGTGCCGCTGCTGGAGAACGGGGTGAGCCAACGCTGCCGCTCACTGGTGGTTGGCGATGGCAAGCAGGCCATATACCGCTTCCGGCAGGGCGACGTGCGCCAGTTTGCACGGCTGCCGAGGGTGGAAGGTATGAAACACCACGGACACACCCTGGGCATACAGGGCAACTACAGTTTGGTGCGGCTCGACACCAACCACCGCACCGCATCGGCGATAGTGGAATTCAACAATATGCTCTTCGCTTGGCTGGCGCGCCACATGTATGCCGACAACGCGCTGGTGCAGGAACTCTATGTGGGTCGCGATGCGGATGGACGGATGCGGGCGGAGGGAGACGAGGAACTGCGTCAGCGGGTGAGCAAGGAGATGCGCGGATGTGTGAAGCTGGACTTTGTGAGCAAGGCCGACGTAGGTGACACCGACATCAAGGAGGCCATCTATGGTCGCATAGCTGACACGATAGAGACCCTTGTCGGGGAGCGAGGCTATCGATACGCCGACATCGTTGTTCTGGCGCGCAGCAATGCTGAGCTGGGCGCTGTCAGTGCCTACCTCTCCGCACGGGGAGGTGTGCCGTTGACCTCGACAGAGTCGTTCTACCTGCGCGAAAGCCATGCTGTTATGGCAGTGGTGGCGGTATTGCGGCTGTTGCACAACCGAGCCGACAGGGTGGCACAGGCCGATTTGGTACATCGGATGCAGGCCATGGGTAGAGTAGGGGTAGAGGAGGGGCAGACCGCGCGGGATGCTTTTGTGGATGGAGGGCAGTTGCCGACCATAGGGGGTATACGTTTGAACCTCGACTACTTAGGGTCGATGGACTTGTACGACTGCTGCGAGACCGTGGTACGCGAGTTGGGACTCGACGGGGTGGACACCCCGTATGTGGCATCACTGTTGAACCGGGTGGCGGCCTTTGCGGCTCGTCATAGGCAGAACGTGGGCGAATTCCTCGAGTGGTTCGACAGCCAGCCGCGTCTATCGGCGGCAGCGTCGGACGAGGTGGATGCCGTGAGGCTGCTCACCATCCACAAGGCCAAGGGCCTTGAGGCACCGGTGGTGATATGCCCCCTTTTCTACGGTCACGACTACCCTGTAGAGATGTGGGTCGACGTGCCGGCCGAGGGCGAGGACTGTCAGCTGCCAACGGCCTTTGTGAGCCTTGGAAACGACGAGCTTACGGTGTTCGAGCCACAGCGCCGGGAAGAGCAGATGCTCGGTGAGGTCGACGACCTCAACATACTATACGTGGCGCTGACGCGGCCGCGCGAGCAGCTCTATGTCTTCTGTCCCGACGTCCACGACATAAAGAAACCGAGGGAACGGGACTTGCGCTATCCTGCGCTTCTCAGGGCATTTGCTGACGCCGTGGACTATGATGGTGGCGACGAGGATACGCGAACCAGCGCAGCCCGGAATCGTGACGGGAAGGAACCGGTACGCCTCGAGAGGCTCTCGTTTGCGGACTGGACGTCTAAGGTGCATGTGGCCTCGCCGTCGGAGAATGCTGTCACGCAGCTTCAAGAGGACAAGGTCCGTTTCGGCATTTATGCGCACGACCTTATGGCCACTATAGCCGATGCTGACGGGGTGGAACAGGCCATATCCGATTTTGTTGCCCAGGTGCCCGACGCTGCCGACCGCGAACGGCTTGCTGCGTTGGCGCGTCGTGTGGTGACCCATAGCGACGCACGACGCTTCTTCGACCCGCGCTACACGTCCAAGCGCGAGTGCGAAATGGTGGTGGGCGGCCGTCGCGAGCGTCCCGACCGTGTAGTTTTCGCTCCAGAAGGAACATGGGTGGTGGACTTCAAGACCGGTGTGCCGATGGCAGAACACAGAACCCAGGTGGCTGGATACTGCTCCGCCATGGTGGAGATGGGATACCCTGCGGTGAGTGGGTACATCGTGTATTTGGAACCCGACGTGAGGGTGGTGGAGGTGCCGAATTTTAACCATAACTAACAATTTTTTGTTGGTAAATTGGTTTTTTTTCGTAATTTAGCGGTGTGAAAAGGAATACTGAATTCGCAATAATAAACTAAAAAACAAAGATATGGAAGCCAAGAAAAATCCAAAGGCAGACCTCGAAAACCGCCGAGGGCTCTATCTGGAGATAGGCTTGGTGGTTATTTTGGTGGCCGCCCTTGTGGCGTTTAACATCAAAAGTTACGACCAGGAGCAGGTAGAGGTGGTGGTGCGTACCGCCGAGAACGAGGTCGAGGATGTCATCATCCAGACACAGCAGGAGGAGTTGCCCCCGCCTCCGCCCCCCGAGCAACCTGAGGTTACGACCGAGCTGAACGTCATTGAAGACGACGCCGAGTCTGAGAACGAGGTTGATATGAGTTCGTTCCAGCGTCAGGAAGAGGCCACAAACATCGAGATTACGCCAGTAAAAGTCGAGGAAGAAGAAGAAGAAGAGGAGCAGACCATCTTCCAGGTTGTGGAGAACGACCCCGAATTCCCCGGTGGTGTGGAAGCCCTGATGAAATACCTGCAGCAGAACATCAAATACCCGCAGCTGGCTCGCGAGAACAACATTACGGGACGTGTGTATGTCACGTTTGTTGTGGAGCGCGACGGCTCGGTGACGGGTGTGCGCGTGGTGCGTGATATCGGTGGTGGCTGTGGACAGGAGGCAGTCCGCGTGGTCAAGGCCATGCCCAAGTGGTCTCCCGGAAAACAGCGTGGCAAAGCTGTGCGTGTGCAGTACAACCTCCCCGTCAACTTCTCGCTGCGTTGATTAGCGTAAACAACTTGTCGGTGCAGTTTACGGGCACCGACCTTTTCAGCGGCGTCACATTCAATGTGTCAGACCGCGACAGGATTGGACTTGTCGGCAAGAATGGAGCCGGCAAGTCCACTCTTTTGAAGATACTCTGCGGGTGGCAAGAGCCGGAGAGTGGCACCATTGTCGTGGCCTCGGGTCAGACGGTGGGCTACCTGCCGCAGGAGATGGTCCCCGACAGTGTGGGCAGTGTGATGGAAGAGGCGCTCACGGCCTTCGAGAACATCGACGGGATGGAGCGCGAACTGGAAAGCCTTGCGGCAGAAATAGCCGAGCGCACCGACTACGAGAGTGACGACTATACGCGTCTGCTTGAACGTCACAACGAGGTGTCGGAACATCTGTCCCTGCTTGGCGGTGGACGTCGGCAAGAACAGGCTGAAAAGGTGCTGCTCGGGTTAGGTTTCTGCCACAGCGATTTCGATAGGCCGGTAGCGGTATTCAGCGGTGGATGGCAGATGCGTGTCGAGTTGGCCAAACTCCTGCTGCGGCATCCCGACTTTCTGTTGCTTGACGAGCCGACCAACCATCTTGACATAGTCTCTATACAATGGTTGGAGAACTATTTGGCTCAGTACAGTGGAGCGGTGGTCCTGGTGAGTCACGACCGCACATTCCTCGATAACATCACGCGCCGAACCATAGAGATTACGGCTGGTCGCATATATGACTACCGCTGCCCGTACTCGGAATATGTCGTGCAGATGCAGGAACGCAGAGCCAGCCAGATGGCGCAGCTCACGGCCCAGCAGAGGCAGGTGGCACAGATTGAAGCATTCATAGAGCGGTTCCGCTACAAAGCCACCAAAGCAAAGCAGGTGCAGAGTCGAGTGAAGATGCTCGAACGTATGGAGGAGGTGAAGGTCGACGAGATCTCGACGGAGAGCATCCACTTCCAGTTCCCACCGGCACCGCACAGCGGGAAGATTGTGGTGGAGGCGAAGCATGTGGGCAAAGCATACGGTGACAATCAAGTCTTCGACAACGTGGACCTGCTGCTTACAGCCGGAAGAAAGGTGGCCTTTGTGGGCCGCAACGGTGAGGGTAAGTCGACGATGGCCAAGATAATAGTGGGCGACATCAACGACTACAGTGGCACGCTGAAACTCGGAGCCGGGGTGACGGTAGGTTACTATGCCCAGAACCAAGCCGCCATGCTTAACCTGGAGAAGACGGTCTATGAGACCATAGACGATATAGCGCAGGGTGATATCAGACCCAAGATACGCAACATTCTCGGTAGCTTCCTCTTTGGCGACGACGACATAGACAAAAAGGTCAAGGTGCTCAGCGGAGGCGAGAAAGCACGTCTGGCATTGGCTAAGCTGTTGCTTACCCCGAGCAACCTACTGATACTCGACGAGCCGACCAATCACCTGGACATGGACAGCAAGGACATACTGAAAAATGCCCTGCTGCAGTATACGGGGACACTGATAGTGGTTAGCCATGACAGAGACTTCCTGAGTGGTCTCACTGACGAGCTCTACGAGTTCCGAGATTGCGCGGTGCATGAGTTCAAGGGCGACATCATGGAGTTTTTGGAGAGCCGCAAGGACGAGCAGAATGGCATAGGAAAGCAGGGCGGCCAGAGCAGTCAGAGCAGCCAGAAAAGCCCCACGGAAGGCAAGGTTGCCTACGAGCAGAGCAAAGAGCGCGAGCGAGAGCGGCGCAAGCTGCAGAACGTGGTGAAGCAAAAAGAGCAGGAGATAGAAGCCCTTGAGGCCGAGATAGCCAAACGCGATGCTGTTTTGGCGTCCGGCGAGGCACAATCCCCCGATTATTATAAAGAATACCAGTCGTTGAAAGACCAACTCGAACAGAAGATGAGCGAATGGGAAGAGGCGGTCATTGCAGCAGAAGAATAAAAAAGAGTGCGGGCAGTTCCGATGAGCTGCCCGCACTCTTTTTTATATTGCTTCAGCGGCGGCATGGGCAGTGCTGAAGGCAATCTGAAGATTGTAGCCTCCGGTGTCGGCGTCGAGGTCGAGGAGTTCGCCCACGATGTAAAGCCCGTTCACCAGACGTGATTCCATTGTCTTGGGGTTCACTTCGGCCAGTGATACTCCCCCCTGTGTCACCACGGCCTCGTTGAAGTCGTGAGTGCCGGTGATGGTGAACTCTACACCTTTGAGCCAGCGGCCGAGGCGACGGCGTTCCTCGCCAGTGATTTGATGCAGACGTTTATAGTATTCTATATGTAATTGCTTTAATGCCAGCGGTATCAGCTCGGCTGGTAGCCAGAGACGCAGGGCGTCGTTGAATATGCGTGTGCCGTTCTGGTCGATGTCGCTAAGCAGACGGCGGTCCATCTGTTCGGGCGAGAGGCCAGGTTTGAGGTCGAGGTGTGCCGTGAGGGACTGACCTTCGTGCAGCGGGCGAGTGGCCATGCGGCTGGCACTGAGCACCAACGGTCCGGCGAGGCCATCGTTAGTGAACGTCATCTCACCAACGGCAGAATTGAAGATTGTGGATTGTGGGTCGGAGATTGAAAGCTGCACGTTTTTCAGGACGAAGCCCACCATCTCCTCGGGTATCGTCTCTTTGCACCGCAGAGCTACAAGAGAAGGAACGGGCTCCACGACGGAGTGGCCCAGCTCTGTTGCCATGCGGTAGCCGGCGCCGGTGCTGCCCGTGGTGGGGTAGGAGAGGCCGCCTGTGGCCAAGATGATGTGGCGGCAGGCGATGCGTTCGCCACTCTGCAGGACCACGCCGGTGGCTTGTGGTATAACGTCAGGGGAGGCGTTGGTGTCCTTGAAGACTTCGATGGATTTGACAGTGGTGTTTTTGCGGATGGTGACGTTGGGGTTCTTCTCCAGTTCTCCAATGAGGGCCAGGAAGATGTCGAGAGAGCGGCCGGAGGCTGGGAAGACGCGTCCGCCTCGTTCTTCGACGAGTGGCACACCGTGTTCTTCGAACCACTGCATAAGCTCGTGGTTGAAGAAGCGGCCGTAGGCATTGCGCAGCCATACGCCACCGGATTGGCCGGGTTTGCGGGTGGTGCCGGCTGTGCTGCTGCCTATGTGCGGCAGGGTGTCGCGCAGCGAGGCGGTGTTGGTGAGGTTGCAGCGCCCTTTGCCGGTGATGCGTAGTTTTCGGCCGGCCTGGTCCATCTTCTCGAGCAACAGCACGCGGCGTCCGCGTCCGCTGGCAGTGACGGCGGCCATGAGTCCGGCTGCACCGCCACCCACGACGATTACATCATATTCCATCCTGCAGATTTGAGTGTTGAGTCTGCCGTTACGCTACCTGTCATACCTTGGCGGCCACACTGATATAGTCGGCCGGGTGGATGCAGAGTACGGGTATTTGCGAGCGGTGGACGATTTGCTGTGCGTTGGTTCCAAGGAAGAACTGCGAGATGATGCGGTCTTGCTCAGTGTTTATGATGACGAGGTCGGCTTTTATGTCGTCGGCATAGCTCAGGACGGTGTCGCTGTAGTTGGAGTAAGGCCTTATGTCGAAGTGGTATGTAACTCCGTTGCGTTCAAGGTAGTCGATACTCTGCTGGACGTAGGTACGGAGTGCCGACTCCTCCTCTTTCATGTCGAGAAGGCCGAGGATGTGCACGTCGGAGCCAAAAATGCGTGCCATGGTGGCGGCAGGTGGTACCTTTTCGCGTGAGTTGGGATTGACGCGGATGGGGACCACGATGCGTTCGAGCCGCTTGTGGAAGTCGTAGCCTTGGCGCATGGTGAGTACGGGACAGGGCGAGTCTTGGACAATGCGCGAAGCCTGGCTTCCGATAACGAATTTCTCGAAGCCGGAGGCTCCGTTGGTGCCGATGATAATCATGGGAGAGAGCTCCTTGCGTGCCACTTCGGCGATGGCGGAGGAGACACGACCGTGGATGATGCGCCATTCGAGCTTGCCGCCCGTCATGGCTTTCTGATACTTGTTGCAGAGGGCTTGCAGTTTGTCCTTTGCCAGGTTGGTCATCATGTCCACCTGGTCGCCGGTGAAGAGTAGTTTCTCGCGTTTCACCCATATCAGCGTTATGTCGCACCCGATGCGGTTGGCCACGTCGACGGCCAGCTCGAGGGCGACATATGATCCTTCGGAAAAGTCGGTTCCTACGATTATAGATTTCATGAGTCTTGCATTATATATTTTTAACTTAACGCCGGTAGGTGTGGTTTATTGCGGTGTTGTAGTTTTTTTCTTGCCAATCACAAAAAAAGTAGTAACTTTGCCCGACAAACGGAAGGCTACGAAGGCCTTATAATACAATCTGTAACAGTGAGAAATGACAACCTCGACAGCCATAGCATATCTCCGAAAGAAAAGGAGATAGAACGTGCGTTGCGCCCTTCGGGCTTCGACAGCTTTGCCGGCCAGCGGCAGGTGGTGGAGAACTTGAAGGTCTTCGTCCGTGCTGCCAAGGATCGCGGCGAGCCGCTGGATCATGTACTCCTGTACGGCCCTCCGGGACTGGGAAAGACCACTCTGAGCAATATTATAGCCAACGAGTTAGGTGTCAGTATCAAGACTACATCGGGGCCGGTGCTCGACAAGCCGGGTGACTTGGCCGGGTTGCTTACCTCGCTGCAGCCTAACGATGTGCTCTTCATAGACGAGATACACCGCCTTTCGCCGGTGGTCGAGGAGTACCTCTACAGTGCCATGGAGGACTTCCGAATAGACATCATGATAGAGAGTGGACCGGCGGCCCGTTCGGTGCAGTTGAACCTCAAGCCGTTCACCCTCATTGGCGCCACCACGCGCAGCGGCATGCTCACGGCACCGTTAAGAGCCCGTTTCGGCATCAACTGCCGACTCGAGTACTACGACGCAGAGACTCTCACAAAGATAGTGAACCGCTCGGCTGCACTGCTGCAGGTCAAGATAACCAGCGAGAGTGCCATAGAGATAGCACGTCGTTCGCGTGGTACACCGCGAATAGCCAACCGACTGCTGCGGCGAGTGCGCGACTTCGCCCAGGTCAAGGGAGACGGCACCATCACGCTCGACATAGCCCGCTATGCCCTCCAGGCCCTCAACGTGGACCGAAACGGACTGGACGATATGGATATCCGAATACTGACCACCATCATCGACAAGTTCAAGGGCGGGCCTGTGGGTGTCAACACGATAGCCACTGCTGTCGGCGAGGATGCCGGTACCGTGGAGGAGGTCTACGAGCCCTACCTCATACAGGAGGGCTACCTCATGCGCACCCCTCGCGGCCGCGAATGCACCATGCTTGCCTACCAACACCTCGGCAAGATAAAGGCCAGCGGCAACCAGCAGGAGCTCTTCTGAAACAGGATTTTGTGACTTATTCCCTCAGGGCGCTTGGCGAAGCGCCGAGGTTCTTCTGCACGTAGCGGACGAAGTAGTTGGTTGAGGAGAAGCCGTAGTAATCGGATATCTCGTCGATGGTGAGGGCGCGGTTGCGGAGGGTGCGGCTGATGTTGAGGGCGGTGTAGCGTGTGATCCAGTACATGGCCGACTGTCCGCTCACTTCGCGGCACACCTCGCTGAGATGTTTGGGCGTGACGCACAGCGCGTCGGCGTAGTGGGCCACGTCGCGGTGCTGCACGTACTCGCCTCGGTCGAGCAGCGACATGAACTGCCGCATCAGCAGAGCCTGCTGATTGGTGACGTGTCGCTCGCCGAAGAGTTCCACGTGGAAGTCGAAGAAGTCGATTATCATGCACTGCACCGCGTTGAGCATTGCGTCGCGGTGGAAGTTGTGCTGCGGTAGGGCGAGGCGTCGGCGTATGTAGTCGAAGTTGATTGCGCAGACCTCCTGCTGTTCGGTGGTGAGGTGCATCACCGGGTTCTCGAAGAGCGCGAGGTGGCCCCGCATGCCGTAGTTGCTCTGCGGGGAGGCGACTTCGGTGAAGGTGGCGGAGACGTAGATGACCTCGATGCGGAAGTCGGAGCTCGGAGAGTAGTTGTGCAGCAGGAGCGACTGCTGCGGTATGATGAGGCAGTCGCCGGCGACGAGGCGGTGCTCACGGGCCCCGAGACGGAAGGTGCAGCAGCCCTCGCGGCAGAGTGCGTGGGTGATGTAGCCTTGCTGCTGCATGGCGGCCGTCTGGTCGAGGCTTGAGGAGATGATGATGTCTTCGCTTAGAGTACTCATAGTAGTTTGATAACGCGAAACTAACGTTGTTATTGCATCGGGCGGAAAGCATTTTGTGCACAACGAGCGGCATTCTGTATTTGGCCTGACTGGCGGAATGGATGTATTTTTGCAATCGGAAGCAACAATAGTGCAATGGGACTTTGAACAATGAATATTAATATTTTATACAATATGAAACGAATACTGATGCCGCTTGTGGCGGCTGTGATGGCCCTGGCGATGGTCGCCTGCGGCGGCAAGTCGAACAATACAAACAACGATACAAATAAAGATATGTACACGCTCAGTTACGATGAACTGCAGGCCACTTACATGTCCGAGATAGCATGCAATGCGGCACGCGGCGACCAGTCAAAGCTCGGTGTGGCTATACGCAACGGCTTGCGTACCGGCCTCACCGCCAACCAAATCAAGGAGGCCCTGTCGCAGCTCTATGCCTACATGGGCTTCCCTCGTTCGCTCAATGCGTTGGGTACGCTGCAGAAGGTGCTGAAGGAGTTTGACGACAACGGTGAGCCCTACGAACTTGGCCCCGAGGCGTCGCCGATGTCCGTGGGCTACGACGCCCTGAAGCAGGGCACAGAGGTGCAGACCAGGCTCAGCGGCCAGCCGTTCAACTATGACTTCTGCCCGGCCGAGGACTACTACCTCAAGGCGCACCTCTTCGGCGACATCTTCGCCCGCGACGTGCTGACCCATGCCGACCGCGAGTTGGTGACCGTCAGCGCGCTGAGCGGGTTGGAGGGCGTGATGCCGCAGCTGCAGGCCCATGTGCGCGGCGCGCTGAACATGGGCGTCAGTGCGGAGCAGCTGGCGGCCATTCCCGAGGCTCTGAAAGCCGCTGGACTGGAGGCTGAGGCGCTGCGCTGCGAGGCGGCCATAGCCGCCGTGAATGGACAACAGCAGACGGTGTCGCCTTTGGCCTATCCGCTGGGACAGCCCAACGACGCCTACGCCAAATACTTCATAGGACAGAGCTACCTGGCGGTGCTCGACACGGTGAGCGGTCTCTGCAACGTCACCTTCGAGTCCTGCTGCCGCAACAACTGGCACATACACCACAAAGCCGTGCAGGTGCTGGTCTGCGTCAACGGCCGCGGGTGGTACCAGGAGTGGGGCAAGGAGCCTGTGGAGCTGACGCCCGGCACGGTGGTTTGCGTCCCCGCCGGCACCAAGCACTGGCACGGGGCTGCGGCCGACAGCTGGATGCAGCACCTAGCCTACTTCACCGCCCAGCAGCCCGGCTTCCGCAACGAGTGGCTCGAGCCTGTCGACGACGAACAGTACAATGCGTTATTGCGTTAATGCGTCAATGCGTTAGTGTTTTAGATTTATGCAACGACTCCCCAAACACCACAGAGACATGAAACGCATCACGATGATTATCGCCGCCTGCTGCCTGATGATGGCAGCCTGTGCGCAGAACCCCAAGGCAAACAACACACAAAAGAAAGGAAACAATATGAACAAGACACTTGTGGCCTACTTCTCGGCCACCGGAACCACCAAGGCTGCCGCACAGCGGCTGGCCAAAGAGCTGAACGCTGACCTCTATGAGATTGCCCCCGAGGTGCCCTACAGCGCCGCCGACCTCGACTGGCGCGACAAGCAGAGCCGCTCCACCAAGGAGATGAAGGACAAGACCTCGCGTCCGGCCATCAAAGGCACGTGCCCCAACATGGGCGACTACGACACCGTGTGGATAGGCTTCCCGGTGTGGTGGTATACCGCCCCCACCATCGTTAACACCTTCATAGAGGCCCACGACCTGAGCGGCAAGGTGCTCAACGTCTTCGCCACCAGCGGCGGCAGCAACGTCACCGGCTCGGCCAACGACCTCAAGAAGGCCTACCCGCAGTACCGCTGGGGCGAGAGCCGCCTGATGAACTGACAAAATGCCGATTAAGAATCGGCTGGCGGGCGTAGGCCTCCGGATAGTGCTGATAGGGTGCCACCTACGGGGCAAGCACCTATTGACATGAATTGGCATGAATTAACCATGAAATAATGGTTGATTGTGTGATAATTGTATGTAAAACAAATAGACAGATGAAACTAAAAAACATTCTCGTGGCGGCAATCGCGCTGCTGATGGCGGCGGGCTGCAACGGACAGAGCAAAAAAGATGTGAAACAATCAAAAACCGGAACAACTATGAGTAAAGCAATCGTTATTTTCTTCTCCCACGCGGGCGACAACTACAGCGTGGGCAACATCGAGGTGGGGAACACCAAAATCGTGGCCGACCATATCAGCGAGCTGACGGGCGCGGAGCAGTACGAGATAGTCACGCACAAGTATGACGGGATGGCCTACAACGCGCTTATCAAGCTGGCGCAGGAGGAGGCCAACGCGGGCGAGCTGCCGCCCTACGAGGGCAAGGCTCCGGACCTCAGCCAGTACGACACCGTCTTCATCGGCGGCCCCGTGTGGTGGGGCACCTGTTAAAAGACGTTGCTCCCTTCGGTCGCGACATCTATCCGCAGGTGATGTTTACCCTCTTCCGCGACATTGACCTCGACGGCAAGACGGTCATCCCCTTCACCACCCACGAGGGCAGCGGGCTGGCGAGTTGCGTGAGCGACGTGAAGAAGGCCTTCCCCAAGGCCAAAGTCACCGCGGGCTGGAGCATATACGGCCACGAGGTGAGAGGCGGCAAGGCCAAGGTGGAGAAGTGGATCAGGAGCGTGGTGAAATAATAGAGGTTATTTCCGCAGATAGGATTAGGATGAACCCCCAAAGGGGTTATTTATAGAAGTCACATAAAGAAAAAGCCATTATGACAGAAACCACGATAGTTGACCCTCGCAAAACAACTGCCGAAGAGCACGCCGAGGGTGTGCGCCAAGCACAGGTGCTCTTCCAACTCAACCACACGATGCCCTACACCGAGGAGTACAACGCGCTGGTGCGTGAGCTGTTCGGCGAGCGGTTGGGCGAAGGCAGCCTGGTGATGCCCGGTCTGACGGGCGTGTGCTTCGACCGGGTGAAGATAGGTCGGGGTGTGATGATAATGAACAACTGCCTGATGATGAGCCGCGGCGGCATCACCATCGACGACGGCGCGATGATAGCCGCCAACGTGCAGCTCATCAGCAACAACCACGACCTGAAGGACCGCCAGCTGCTGATTTGCAAGCCTGTGCACATAGGACGGAACGTCTGGGTGGGCGCCGGCGCCACCATACTGCCGGGCGTCACCGTGGGCGAGAACGCTGTGGTGGCCGCCGGGGCGGTGGTGACGAAGGATGTGGCTCCGAACACCATCGTGGGCGGCAACCCGGCCAAGTTCATCAAGAATGTGTAGCCGAGGATGACGGTTGGGGTGCCTTTTTTTCGACCCCTGCGACCCCAGAGGAGGGGTAGAGGAGGGGGTAGAGAGGGGGTAGAGAGGGTCACGACTTTTTATATAGGCAATACACGATAGGAGCAAGCAAATGCGCGGGCGGGACAATAAAGGTGCCGCCCGAGCGTTAATATATATAAAGTAAAAAGGAACTGAACAGATGAAAGTACTGCTACTCAACGGCAGCCCCAATGCCCAGGGCTGCACATATACCGCCCTCGCCACCGTGGCGGGCGAGATAGAGAAGAGCGGCGTCGAGACCGAAATCATCCACGTGGGCCACAAGGATATACGCGGCTGTCTGGGCTGCGGTAGGTGCGGCGAGCTGGGGCGCTGTGTGTTCGACGACATGGTGAACGAGATTGCCCCCAAGCTGGAGGCCGCCGACGGACTGGTGGTGGGCTCGCCGGTCTACTACGCCGGTCCGAACGGCACGCTGACCAACCTGCTGGACAGACTCTTTTTCAGCGCCGGCTACCCGCTGCGGATGAAGGTGGGCGCTGCCGTCTGCTCGGCTCGCCGCGCCGGCACGACGGCCACGCTGGACCGGCTGAACAAGTACTTCACCCTGGCCGAGATGCCCATTGTCAGCAGCCGCTACTGGAGCATGGTGCACGGCCACACGGCCGAGGAGGTGCGCAGGGACGAGGAGGGGATGCAGATTATGCGTGTGCTGGGGCGCAACATGGCCTTCATGGTCCGCGCCATAGCCGCCGAGCGCGCCGCCCACGGGCTGCCCGAAGAGGAACCGCAACGAATCTACACCAACTTTATCAGGTAGAGAGATGACGATAAAAGAGATTGACGTCAAGAGCGTGATGACCAAGTCGAATCTGCCGGTCAGCGACTTCTCTGTCAACACCTACGTGGGGTGTGCCCACGCCTGCAAGTACTGCTACGCCTCGTTCATGAAGCGCTTCACCAACCACGCCGAGCCGTGGGGCGACTTCGTGGACGTGAAGCTATGGCCGGATATCAAGAACGCGGGGCGCTATGCCGGCAAGGAGGCTTTCCTCGGCTCGGTGACGGACTGCTACCAGCCCTGCGAGGCCAAGTACAAGCGCACGCGCGCGCTGCTGGAGCAGCTGCAGGGCAGCGGCATACGCATCAGCATAGCCACCAAGAGCGACCTGGTGCTGCGCGACATAGACCTGATAAAGACCTTTCCCGGGGCACGCGTCAGCTGGAGCATCAACACCCTCGACGAGGAGTTCCGCCGCGAGATGGACCGCGGCGT
>OCTW011542353.1_pt1 | contig 30907 bp, 25 predicted proteins | sample 1539671 | NCBI WGS metagenome assembly OCTW01 (sample SAMN02144230, study PRJEB22623) | gut metagenome | biome: sheep rumen | host: Ovis aries | place: New Zealand | reverse complement strand
CATACTTTTCATCGGTCGTGATTTAGCGATGGATGGTTTAAGAAGCTTGGCTGCGAGACAAGGCAAGGTTCTTGCTGCAAATATCTGGGGTAAAGTAAAAACTGCCATTCAGATGGGTCTTATCCCTGTCTTATTCTTAAAAGGTTTCCCATTCAGCCTCTTGAACTTCGGTTCTCTTGAGACATGGATGGCAAACAGATGGGAATACACCTACATTCTCACTAACAACCTGGTATGTATTTCCTTATGTGTCTCCCTTTTATCCTTATTTATTTATGTGAAACAAAACATAACTGTTCTCAAGGAGGAGAATAAGTAATGGAATATAAGGATTTATTAGATGCTCTTATTAAAGAAAAACTGACTCTCTCCAGTATGGAATCCCTGACTGGTGGTTTATTTGCTAGCACATTTACTAGCCTTCCTGGTGCAAGTAATGTCTTCCATGGCGCTGCTGTTACCTATACTGATGCAGCAAAAAGAAGTTTCAACGTTCCTGCAAGTATCATATCTACCTATGGTGCCATTTCAAAAGAATGTGCCAAAGAGATGGCTAAGCAGGCAGCAAACTTCTATCAGAGCGATATCGCTGTTTCCTTTACTGGCAACGCCGGACCTGCTGAAAGTGAGAACAAACCAGTTGGTCTAGTCTATATCGGCATCAAGTTTTTAGAAACACTAGAAGTCTATGAACTTCATCTATCCGGTGAAAGAAACGATATTCGCAAACAATGTGTCGACTTCGCTTTTTCTACCCTCTTTGAAAAACTTCAGTAAATATTTGAACCAATCTTTTTAAAATCCGCCTTTAAAACGGCATATGTATAATGGAGGATAATTATCCATGGCAAAAAAAGCAGTTACTACAACGACAAGTCCTGTCGAAACAGAAAAAGATAGCGCCATCGAAGCTACCTTGAAAGAAATTCGCAATTACTACAACGACAAAGGCATCATCATGAAGATGGGTGAAAAACCCACTGTCGACGTTGGTGCGATTCCAACCGGTTCTATGCTGATCGATGCCGCTTTAGGTGTCGGCGGTTACCCCAAAGGCAGAATCATTGAAATCTATGGTCCTGAATCTTCTGGTAAGACTACATTAGCCTTAGAGGCCATCGCTGAAGTCCAGAAACTTGGTGGCCGTGCCGCCTATATCGATGCCGAACACGCCATCGATCCAGAATACGCCAAGCACTTAGGTGTCAACATCGCTGAACTCATCTTATCTCAGCCAGACTATGGTGAACAAGCTATGGAAATCGTCGATATGCTTGCCAAATCCAACGCCATCGACTTAATCATCGTCGACTCTGTTGCCGCCTTGATTCCTAAGGCTGAATTGGAAGGAACCTTTGAAGATTCCACCGTCGGTATGCAGGCTCGTTTGATGTCCAAATCCTTAAGAAAACTTGCCGGTGTTCTCGACAAGAGCAATTGCACCGTTATCTTCATCAACCAGCTTCGTGAAAAAGTCGGTGTCATGTATGGCAATCCAGAAACAACCACTGGTGGTAGAGCCTTGAAGTTCTATTCCACCATCCGTATGGAAATCCGTCGTTCTGAAACCATCAAGCAGGGCGATAAAGCCTTAGGCAACATCGTCGCTGTCAAAGTCGTCAAGAACAAGGTTGCCCCACCGTATCGCAGTTGCAAGGTGGAACTCATGTTTGGTGAAGGTGTCTCCAAGGAGCACGAAGTTGCCCAGCTTGCTGTCGACTACTCCATCATTGAGAAGTCCGGTTCCTGGTTCTCCTATCAGGGCGAACGTTTAGGCCAGGGTATCACCTCCGTCTATGACTGGTTCAAGAACAATCCTGATATGCAAATCAAGATTGAAGAAGAAGTTCGTGCTAAACTCGCTGGCAAGCCTACTGAACCTGAAGCGGAATAATCAAAAACAAATCATAAAGGCGCAAATAGCGCCTTTTTATGTGCCAAATTCTATTTACCAACTTCTTCATCTCATCAGAGGTATCACATTTCTTCTACCAAGAAACAGAAAAAGCCAGGATGATTCCTTCATGAAAATGGGAGAAATCGCTTTTAAAAAGGATATTTTAGGATTATAATTTTATTGATGCATAAAGTTTTACTCTCTTTATGTTTTATATATAAAAGATTCCCTGTTTAGAATTTTTGCCGTATATATTTCTACAATTTCCCCCATCTTTTTTCCACGAGTAGGTTCCCGTGGGGCACAGTGAACCCTATACGTACTGGACCCCAGAAAGGTAAATTTTATTATGGACACATTAAGTATTGTGTTTTTAGTGATTGCAATCATTGCAATCGTTGTTGCCGTCTTTGCTTTTGTTTGGCCAGTCTTAAAGAAGAACTCTGCCGAAAACAAGGCAAGCAAGATTGTCTCTGACGCCAATGTCAAAGCCGAACAGATTCTTGCCAATGCCAAGTTGGAAGGTAGAAGTGAAGTCGACCAGATGAGAAAGGTCGCTCAGGAAGATATCGACGAAAGAAAGAAAGTCGTCATCGCCAGCGAAACCAAACTCGATAACAGAGAAGCCGCTTTAGACAAACGTGAAGATGCCATCATCAGCCGTGAAGCTCAAATCGATGAGAAGAGAAACGAATATGAACAGCGTCTCCAGGCTCTCGATGTCAAAGACAAGGAACTTCAGTCCAAGATTGATTCTATCATCGTTGAACTTCAGAAAGTCGCCAACATGTCTTTAGAACAGGCCAAGGATGAACTCATGGCCAGAGTGGAAGAGAAGGAAGCCAAGCGCATCGCTCTCTTCAAAGAACAAATGGAAGAAGAAGCCCAGTCCCAGGCTGAAGATAAAGCCAAGACTCTTATGGCCTTAGCCATGGAGAAATATGCTCAGGATGTCACCTGCGAACGCAACTCCTCCGCCGTCGCTCTTCCAAGCGATGAAATGAAGGGTAGAATCATCGGTCGTGAAGGTAGAAACATCAAATCCATGGAACAGTTGTTCGGTGTCTCTCTCATCATCGATGATACACCAGAAACCTTGACTGTCTCCTGCTTCGATCCAATCAGAAGAGAAAAAGCCAAACTCACCTTGGAAGCCTTGATCAGAGATGGTCGTATCCAGCCAGGTAGAATTGAAGACTTATATCAGAAGATCTCTGATGAATTCGATGAATCCCTAAAGAGAATCGGTGAGCAGACCGTCTTCAAACTTGGGTTGCCACGTATCAACTCCGGTTTATTGATGTATATCGGTAGACTCAAATATCGTACTTCCTATGGTCAGAACGTTCTTGACCACTCCATCCAGGTCGCTTACTTATCCAGCGTCATGGCTTCTGAATTAGGCCTTGACCCAGTCTTAGCCAAGCGCGCTGGCTTACTCCACGATATCGGTAAATCCATCGATGCCGAACAGGAAGGTAGCCACGTCCAATTAGGTAGCATGTTAGCCAAGAAGTTCAATGAACCAGATGCTGTCATCAACGCCATTGAATCTCACCATGGTGATGTGCCAAAGAAATACCTTATCTCTGAACTTGTCACTGCTGCCGATACACTTTCTGCTGCCAGACCTGGTGCCAGAAGTGAAACCTTAGAAACCTATATCAAACGTCTTGAACAGTTAGAAACCATCTGCAAATCCTTCGATGGTGTTCATTCTTCCTATGCCTTACAGTCCGGTAGAGATGTCCGCGTCATGGTCATCCCTGATAGAATCAGCGATGAAGACGCCAAAGTCATGGCCGTTCAGATTCGTGAAAAGATCGAATCCGAAATGCAGTATCCAGGACAGATCAAGGTCAGCGTCATCCGCGAGACCAGAGCTGTCGAAATCGCTAAGTAATTATGGCTGAATCACTAAGAGTTATCTTCTTTGGTGATATCGTCGGACCTTTAGGCAGAAAAGCAGTCAAGAAGTATCTCTCACTCCACAAACAACAAGATCATATCGATTTTGTCATCGCCAACGGAGAAAATACCACTCATGGACATGGCCTTTGCTATGACCACTACAAAGAACTTCTCTCTTATGGCATCGACGCCCTAACCAGTGGCAATCATTTCTTCAACAGCCCTGATGTCCACCGCCACTGTGATGATATGGTCAAGCAGGTTCGTCCTTATAACTTTGATAAGGATGCTCCCGGTGTTGGAACAAATCTCTTTACGACTCTTGATGGCACACCAATCCGTGTCACCAACCTCATGGGCAGAGTCTATATGAATGGAGTACAATCCAATCCTTTCTATGATTTAGATGAAATCATCAAGCAAGATGATGAAAAAGTCATTCATATCGTTGACTTCCACGCGGAAGCCACCGCGGAAAAAAGAGTCATGGGTGAATATGCCGATGGCAGAGTCACTGCTGTCTTTGGTACTCACACCCACGTCCAGACAAACGATCTGAAGTTGCTATCCAAAGGAACGCTCTTCCTAAGTGATGCAGGTATGAACGGCGCCTATTATTCCTCTTTAGGTGATGATTTAGCCTCCGCCATGAAGAGAACCATAACCGGTATGCCGGCAGCATTATCTGTTCCTAGAACAGGAAAAATGCTTGTCAACGGTGTCCAATTTGATATCGATAAAGAAACAAAACAAGTCATCGATTTCAAATTGATTAACGAAACTTACCAAGACGACCCTTCCTAAAAGGGTCGTTTTTCTTCTTGTATACAAACAACTTTTGACACTCAACAAGGTTTTATCAAGAAAAAATGTGCTTTAGACGACACTTTGAAAGAAATTTTCCGTTGTATGTAAGGCAAAATGTTATATAATAATAAATTAGAAAGAGGATTTTCTTTATGACTACATTAAAAGCTAGTGGAAACACTCAAATCCAGAAGTTAGCAGGTGCGATTGCCGGAAACATCCGTCAGGAAGGTGCTGTCCAGATCTCTTTGGTTGGCGCTTCTGCCTTAAACCAGGCCATCAAAGCTTGCATCGTTGCTCGCCGTTTCTTAAAGGATGATGAAACTCCATCTGACATCGCGATTCAGCCAGAATTCTTAATGCAGAACTTCTCTGAACCAGCTGCTCCAGAAGCCAGAGAAGTCACTACCATCATGCTTCACATCAAGAGAGCCGAGTTCGATCCAGCCAACGCTGTTTCTTCTGATGTCCCAAAGCACGAAGAAGTTGCTGAATAATTCATTTATCGTATGAAAGAACGCCGTCTTGTATCATTGCCTAATCTAAAAGAGGCTGCAAAAGGACGGGGTCTTGAATCATCTGTACGTTACGAAAAGGTTAATTTGAAACCTACGTCTTTCCTTGCCTCTTGGGGGCAGGGAAAGACTTTTTGTATCAAAACCTATGGTTGCCAAGCAAATGTTCGAGATTCTGAAATCATTCGCAGCATGCTTCTTGCCCTCGGTATGAAAGAGCAAGATGATTTTTTAGGTGCAAACTTTATTTTATTCAATACCTGTGCCGTCCGCGAGAACGCGGAAAATCATCTCTATGGTGAACTTGGTCGCGCCAAGAAACAGTTCGATATGAACAACGAGACCATCATTGCCATCTGCGGATGTGTCATGCAAGAGGAATTTGCGGTCAAACATGTCTTGAAACATTTCCCATTTGTCAGCCTTATCTTTGGTACCAACAATTTGGTGGAATTCTATCCGTTGCTTCAGGACTGCATCAAAAATGATCAGTTCGTTGTCGATGTCAGATCCAATTCTGACTTAGTACCTGAAGGCTTACCGGAAGACAAGACTGGTAGAGCATCTACCATCACCGCCTTTGTCAACATCATGTACGGCTGTGATAAGTTCTGTACGTATTGTATCGTCCCTTATACCAGAGGTAAGGAACGTTCTCGTAAGATGGAAGATATCATCGCAGAAGTCAAATGTCTCAAGGAACAAGGCTATAAACAAGTCACCTTGCTTGGTCAGAACGTCGATGCCTATGGCAAAGACTTTGGTGACGAATACGCCTTTGCTACCTTGCTTGAGGAAGTGGCCAAGACTGGCATTCCTCGTGTCAGATTTGTCACTCCATATCCAAGCGATTTCCGCACTCAGGTTTTCGATGTCATGGCCAAGTATGATAACATCATGCCTTACATGCATCTTCCAGTTCAGTCTGGCTCCAACTCTGTCTTAAAGCGTATGAACCGCCGTTATACAAGAGAACAGTATCTCGAGATTGTTCACGAGTTGAAGAAGAGATTACCAGATGTCTTCTTAAGCACGGATATCATCGTTGGTTTCCCTAATGAAACCGAAGAAGAATTCCAAGACACTCTTTCCTTAGTCAAAGAGGTTGGCTATGATTCCGCCTTTACCTTCATCTACTCTCCACGCCCTGGTACACCAGCGGCCAGAATGAAAGATGAGATGAGCGATGAAATCAAGCATAAGCACTTTGATGAACTGAAGAAGTTGATAGATGAATTATCCTCTAAGCGCGCAGAGACATATCCAGGCAAGATCGTAGAAGTCCTGTTTGAGAAAGTCTCGGATAAGGATGACACAAGAGTTTCTGGCTACGACCGTCACAATAAGCTTGTCCATGTCACTGGCGATGCTTCTCTTATCGGTCAGATCAGAAAGGTAAGAATCACGGAATCTCATACCTACTCCCTGATTGGAGAACTACTTGATGAATGAAATTGAAGAATTAACCCTTCAAGCCGAAAAACTTCTTTCTGACTTCAAGTCACTAGCTTGTGTCAAACGTTATAAAGAATTAAAGCGTGCAGTAGAAAGTGATGAGTATCTCATCAAGATTAAAACACAGAGAGAAAAGTTACAGTCTACCATCAAACTTCTATCCGGTCCAAAGCGCGATGAAGTGATGAAGGTGACAAAGGAATTACAGATTGAATACGACAATCATCCTTTAGTCATCAACTACCTTACCGCCAAAGAAGAAGTCCTCAAATTCATTGAACCATTAACAGAGACGAAACTTTAGTCGTCTCTGTTTTTTCTTTCGCAAATAAAGTTTATAATTAATACATACTTTATTTGAGGAACATCATTATGGCAGCTAAAAAAGAAAAAGAAACTGGTTATACCCCAATGGTTGAACAATACCTGAGCTTCAAAAAGCAATACGGTGATATCATTTTGTTCTTCCGCATCGGCGACTTCTATGAAATGTTTTTAGAAGACGCACAGATTTGCTCTCGTGAGCTTCAGCTTTTCTTGACCAAGAAAGCGGCGGGCAATGGTCAGTTCATCCCAATGTGTGGCGTTCCTCACCACGCTTATTTGCAATACGCCCAAAAGCTCATCGACCACGGATATAAGGTTGCCATCTGTGAACAGGTCGAAGACCCTAAACTCACCAAGAAGCTCGTCAAGAGAGATGTCATCCAGATCATCACTCCTGGCGCCAACCTCGATTTGACCAACAATGAGAACAACTTCATCGCCTCTCTTTACATGGATGTCCGCCAGGCCTTTTTATGCTACGCCGATATCTCTACTGGTGAAATGAAGGTAGTCTCTTTAGAGAACAACTATGCCAAGGTGGTCGAAAAGATGCTTTCTATCGACGTCAAGGAACTTGTCGTCCCGACAAACATCGACGCCAACCTTGTCGTCTACATCAAAGCCAATTCCAACATCTGCGTTTCCTATTACAACGACTCCACCACTTCGATTGAAACCGATGCTTTGTTTGGCGCCTTAAAAGATGAGCGCCAGATCGACGCTGCCAGCCGCTTATACAACTACCTCAAGAACATGGAGCGTAGAGATTTAACCTACTTCAAGCCAGCCGAAAACCTCATGGAACAGAAGTCCATGAAACTAGACTACTCTGCTCAAGCCAACATGGAATTGGTCAAGTCTCTTGACGGCAAGGCTTTTGGTACTCTTTATTGGTTATTAAACAAGACTAAGACTCCAATGGGTTCTCGTTATCTGAAAAGCCAGATCGTCTCCCCTTCTGCTTCCCAGGAAGAAATCAATCGCCGTTTAAATCTGACGGATTGTTTTGTAAAGCACTATTTAGAGAGAGAAACCCTGAGAACGGATTTAGAAGGCGTCTTTGATATGGAAAGACTCATCGCTCGTATGGGTTATGAAAACTGCAATGGTCACGATCTTCTTCAGTTGAAGCGTTCCTTACAGATTGTGCCCATCTTAAGACATCATCTTAGTCAGATTCAGGACACTCCGGAATTAAATGACATTGCCACAAGACTTGGTGACTATACTGAGTTAGTGGATTTATTGGAACGCGCCATTTCCGAAAACTGCCCCTTGACCATTATGGAAGGTGAAATCTTCAAGAAAGGTTTCAACGCTGAACTTGATGAACTGATCGACCTCACCAGCGATGCCAAGGATTGGATTGCCAAGCTGGAAGTCAGCGAAAGAGAAAGAACTGGCATTCAGAAACTCAAGGTCGGTTACACCTCCGTCTTTGGGTATTATATCGAAGTATCCAAATCCAACATCGATGCCGTCAAACCAGAATTTGGTTATATCCGCAAGCAGACCTTAACCACCGGTGAACGTTTTGTCACCCCTGAATTACAGGAAAAAGAAGCTCGTATCTTACGAGCCAAGGATGATAGAGCCTCGATGGAATATCGTTTATTTAAGGAACTGAGAAAATACATTTCCCAATTCACCAGTCAGATTCAGGCCACCAGCGATGCCATCTCGGAACTAGATTACTTTCTCAACCTGGCTTTTGTCGCTAGTGAAAATAACTACACCAGACCAACCTTCAATGGAGAAAAACGAATTCACATCTTAGAAGCAAGACATCCAATCATTGAAAAGGCCGCTCCTGATAAAGTCTTCGTCTCTAATGACTATGAGATGGATAAAGACACCGAAGTCTTGATCATCACCGGTCCTAACATGGGTGGTAAGTCCACTTACATGAAGGAATTTGGTCTTCTTGTCATCATGGCTCAGATCGGTTCCTTTGTCTCTGCCAAAGAGTGCGACATCCCTGTCTTTGATTCCTTATACACCAGAATCGGTGCTTCGGATAACCTCATCAAAGGTCAATCCACCTTCATGACAGAAATGAGTGAAGTCGCCCAGGCATTAGATAGCGCCTCTAGCGATTCCTTGTTCCTATTTGATGAAATCGGTCGTGGTACTGCCACTTTTGATGGTATGGCTATTGCTCAGTCCATCATCGAACACATCGTCAAACACGTTCATGCCAAAACCTTCTTCTCGACCCACTATCATGAAATCACCACTCTCAGTGAGAAGATAGCCGCCGTCAAGAATATCCATTGTGAAGTCAGCGAAGAGGATGGCAAAGTCACCTTCCTTTACAAGATGAAGGAAGGAAGCATGGACCGTTCCTATGGTGTCAATGTTGCGAAACTTGCTGGTTTACCTAGTGAAATCATCAATCGCGCTGATGAACTTCTTTCTTCCCTTGAAGCCCAATCCGCTATCGATGAGGCCCAGGTGAAGAAGATTGTTCCCGTTGCGCAAAAGAAAGATGAATTAAGAGAAGAGTTAAAGCGTCTTGATCCAATGACCTTATCGCCATTAGATGCTTTGAACTATCTCATCGATTTGAAGAAGAGGGCGAAATAATGTCACAGATTGCATTGATGAAACCGGAACTGGCAAACCTGATTGCCGCCGGTGAAGTAATTGAACGTCCTAGTTCGGTCATCAAGGAGTTAGTGGAAAATTCCATCGATGCTCATGCCAAGAACATCTATGTCGGTGTCACCGATGCCGGTAGAGGTTCCATCATGGTCAAAGATGATGGAGATGGTATGGATAGATTTGATGCTAGAACCTGCTTTTTAAGACACGCTTCCAGCAAGATCAAGACCGAATATGATCTTTCTAGAATCCACACCCTTGGTTTCCGTGGTGAAGCCATTCCTTCTATTGCTGCTGTAAGCAAAGTGATTTTAACCACCACCTATAAGGATGAAACCATCGGTACTAGAGTAGAATCCAATCCTAACGAAGACTTGATTGTAGAAGATGCACCAAGTCGCAGAGGCACCATCTTTGAAGTGAAGAATCTCTTCTTCAACACTCCTGCTCGTCTCAAATATCTCAAAAGTACTAAAGTAGAAACCTATTCCATCATTGAAACAGTAGAACACCTTGCTTTAGGTTTTCCAAATATCTCCTTTTCCTTAGCCATCGATGGCAAGGAGATCTTCCGCACCAGTGGCAGAGGCGATTTGCTTGAAGCTATTCAGAAGATTTATGGCAACGTCATCGCCCAGGCCTTATACCCCATCAAAAAGGAAGGGGTGGCGTTTTCTTTTTCCGGTTATATTGGTAAACCTGAGATCAACTATTCCCGCAGAAAAGATATGCTCACCTTCTTAAATAACCGTTGTATCTACGATTATAAGATCAACAAAGCAATTGAAGATGCCTATAAGGACTATCTTCCACCACTTCGTTATCCATTCTGCATCATCGATCTAAGTATCGATTCCTCCCTGGTGGATGTCAACGTCCATCCGACCAAGAAGGAAGTCCGTATCTCCATGGAAGATGATATTGCCAGAGAGATTCGTGATGAAATCTTAAAGACTTTAGAAAGCAAGAAACCTATCTATTTTGCTTCTCAGGATAACAAGAGTGAAAAACTCATGGGCGATAACGATGAAGCCTTTGACATGTCTGACATCCAAGAACAGGATAGACTTCAGGAACAAGTCAATATGGACTATTCTTCCATCAAGCCATTAAAGAGTGAGACCTTCCCACGCTATGTTCAGGATAGTCTTCCTCTTGAACCGACTTATGAGCTTCGTTCTCCCCATGAAGCGACCAAACAAGAAGAACCTAAACCAACCCAGTCTTTTGAATCCTTCTTAAAAGAAAATCAGTTTGCCAAAGAAGAAACAAGAGAAATCCCAAGTGAAAAGAAACCTCAGGCTGAATACCAGGGAAATGACTACTATAACACCATCTTTGATAACGAAGGTCTTTCCTATAAGCTTCCCGAAATGCATCCGATTGGACAGGTCTTACAGACCTATATTCTTTGTGATGGTATTGATTGCTTCTATATTCTTGACCAACATGCAGCCGCTGAAAGAGTCAACTATGAAAAGACGCAGGCTCTCTTTGCTTCAATTCGCAGTCGAATTGTTCCACTTTTCCCAATCACCGTCGAATTGTCTCCAAAAGAAAAGAACAATTATGACGAAGAACATATCAATAGATTAAATTCCATCGGTATCATTACAGAAGAGTTTGGAGGAAATACCATCAAAGTGATGGAAATTCCATCCTTCCTCAGTGAGAAGAACGATGAAGAAGTCATTTTAGATTGTGTCCATTCCTGTCTGAATGATGAATCAAGTGATCCGTTAAGCCTTCTTCATTTAACCATTGCCAATATTGCCTGCAAGAAATCCATCAAAGCCAATCACAAGATGTCGTTATTGGAAATTGAGGCCCTGTTGAAGGATCTTGCCAAATGTAAGAATCCTGCCAACTGTCCTCATGGCAGACCAACCATCATCAAGATCAGCCGTGCTGATATAGAAAGAATGTTCAGGAGAACCGGATTTTGATTTACTGTATCTTAGGACAGACCGCCAGCGGAAAAACCAGCCTTGCCTTAAAACTGGCAAGAGAATTTTATGTGCCGATTATTTCTGCTGATGCCTATCAGTGCTATAAGATCATGCAGGTAGGAACCGATAAACCTTCCAAAGAAGAAATCCAGGGTATCGAGTATTACTTCTATGATGAATATGAACCAGATGAAGAAGTATCCGTCTATGATTTCCAACAGGAATGCCGTCCTATCATCGAACGCTATCTCAAAGAAAATAAAGATATCATCGTGGTTGGTGGTAACTTCCTTTATGTCAAAGCCTTGCTATTTAATTATGTCTTCCAGAAGGAAGATGAGAAAAGAAAGAGTCCTTATGAAGATATGCCTCTTGAAGAGATGCAGTCTTTATTAAAAGAAAGATCGCTAGAAACCTATCATTCCATCGATCATCAAAATCCTAGAAGAGTCATCCGCGCATTGATTCAGCTTGATGAAGGAACCAATCATCAAGACATCAAAAACCAAAACGATGGTAAGCCGATTTACCCTGTGAAATTCTTCCGTCTTGATGTCGACAAAGAAGAAGGGAACAAGAAAATTGATAAGAGAATCGACCAGATGGTAAAACAAGGCCTGATTGAAGAAGTCACTTCCTTATATCAGAAATATCCAGAGAATTCTCGCCCCTTTACCACCATCGGATATATTGAAATTATTCAAGCATTAAAGGCAAATCAACAAGTGGATAAAAGTGTAATTGACTTAATCAAGATCCACACCCATCAATACGCAAAAAAACAAAGAACCTTCCTTCGTCATCAATTCGAGGACATTCAGTCGGGCAGTAAAGACGAAATCTATAAAATACTCAAAAATGAGTTAGAAAAACGTTGATAAAATCGTCGCTTTAGATAACAATATAAATATTGAAAAGAGGATATTCACCATGGCTAAAGAATTTGACATCCGACCCGTTGCTAAGACTTTAGGATTAGACGAAGACAACCTCATCCAATACGGACACGACAAAGCAAAAATCGATCTCACCACTCTCCCCAAAGATTTGAAGAGAAAAGCAAAACTCATCATCTGTACGGCTATCACCCCTACCAAGGCTGGTGAAGGTAAAACCACAACTGCTATCGGTTTAGCAGATGGCTTAAGAGCCATCGGCGACAACTCCCTTGCCTGCTTAAGAGAACCATCACTTGGTCCTGTCTTTGGCGTCAAAGGCGGTGGCGCTGGCGGTGGAGAAGCTACCCTTTACCCCGAAGATGACATCAATCTTCATTTCACCGGCGACTTACATGCCATCACAAGTGCAAACAACCTCATCGCTGCTTTAATCGATAACGAATTATATCAGCAGTCTGAATTAGACGTCGATCCAGAACGCATCATCTTCCCACGTTGTATGGATATGAATGATCGTTCCTTAAGAGATATCATCACCTGTCTGAATGATAAGAAGGCTATTCCTCATCATTCTTCCTTTGTCATCACTGCTGCTAGTGAAGTCATGGCTATTTTCGCCCTGAGTAAGGATGAAGAAGATTTCCTCAACAGAATTGAAAATATCACTGTCGCCTACAACAAGAAAGGCGAACCAATCTTTGTCAGACAGTTGGAATGTAGAGAAGCGATCAGAAAACTCATGCACACCGCTTTACTTCCAAACCTCGTTCAGACCAAATATCATACTCCAGCTATCGTCCATGGCGGTCCATTTGCCAATATCGCCCATGGTACGAATACCATCATCGCCACTGATCTGGCCTTGAAATTATCCGATTATGTCATCACGGAAGGTGGCTTTGGTTCCGACTTAGGTATGGAGAAATATATGGATATCGTTTCTCCTCTTGGCAATTTCAGACCTGACCTTGTTGTCCTTGTCGCTTCTATCCGTGCTTTGAAGCTTCATGGCGGTGTCTTATTTGCTGATTTATCCAAAGAAAACCCTGATGCCGTCAAGGTCGGTTTAGCCAACCTTGCCCACCACATCAAGAATGTCAAGAACTTCAAAGTCCCAGTTGTTATTGGTATTAACCACTTCAAGGATGATACTGCAGCCGAACTCAAGGTTTTAACTGACTTCTTAGATCAGGAAGGTGTTGCCTATGCTCTTAACTCTTCCTACGCCGATGGTCCAGAAGGTGCCATCGCTTTAGCTAAGAAGGTCAAAGAAGTCTTAGCCAAGGAAGAAACACATTTCACTCCACTTGTGAACAACACCATGTCTGTCGAAGAGAAGATTGAAACGATTGCCAAGAAAGTCTATGGTGCCTCTAATGTGGAATATAGCGAAGGCATCTTAGATGAAATCAAAGCCTATAAGGATGCCGGTTATGGCAACTTCAACATCTGTATGTCCAAGGTTCCAAATTCCTTAAGCGATGATGCTCACTTGCTCAACGTTCCTGAAAATCACACCACTCACATCAAGAAATTAAGATTATTCACTGGCGCCCAATTCATTGTCCCACTCACTGGTGATGTCTTCACCATGCCTGGTCTTCCAAAGGTGCCGGCTTCCAAAAAGATGAATTAATATGACCATTTTATCCGGTAAAGAATTACGTCCACTTATCGCTAGTCAGATTGAAGAAGAGTTAAAGACGACCCATGTCAGTTTCTATCTCTTTTCCAACAAGGAAGATTTTCCTTCTCAGGCTTATCTTAGAGGTATCAAAAAGACTTTGGATAGTTTTCATGTGCCTTATACAGAAGGCTTTATCGACACTAGCCTTAGCAAAGAAGAAAACCTTGCTCGCTTTGAAAAAGAAAGTCAAGGTAAAAGCGTTCTGATGGCTCGTCCTTTGAAAGTCGATTACGAACATGACTTCCTTTCTTTGATCAAGACTCAATATGATCCTGATATGCTGACAGAAGTTAATCGTGGAAAACTCTTCGGTGGTGATTTAACCTATCTTACCGCCACCAGTCAGTCGGTTCGTCTCATCTTAAAGAATTATCATATCGATGTAGAAGGGAAAAGAGCACTTGTCCTTGGCCGTTCTACAGAAGTCGGTTATCCTTGTTTCCAGCTTCTTAACAAAATGAATGCAGCAGTTACCCTTGCTCATTCTAAAGTTGATTCTGCTACATTATCTAGTTATGTCAAGCAAGCTGATATCATCATTCTTGCCACTGGTAAACCAGGCTTAATTAAGAAAGAAGACTTAAATAAGGATGTAATCATCATCGATTGTGGATTTAATCCTAATGGTGGTGACCTCGGTTTTATTCCCAATGAAGGTGAAGTAAAAGCCTATACTCCTGTTCCAGGTGGGGTAGGTTCCCTTACTTCTTATTGTCTTCTTCTTAACGCCATCCATTTGATGAAATAACTATTAGGCTAAGATAACCACAAAGAGTTGTCCTAGCCTTTTTTGCTAAGAAAAAAATGATAAATCTTCTTCCTTTAAGAGCATATATTATAGGGAGGAAGTTATGTCTATTCATATCAGTCATCTATCTTTTGCCTATGGCAAAAACATCATTTTTGATGATTTGAATCTCACCTTACCAGATACAGGATTTGTCGTAATACTCGGTCCTTCAGGTAGCGGTAAAACAACGTTTCTTTCACTTCTATCCGGTTTATTAAAACCAGATAAGGGAAAAATCAAAGGAAATGATGTCAATAAGTCATCTCTAGTTTTTCAATCTCCTCTTCTTTTAGATTACCTGAGTGTGGAAGAAAATGTTGCTCTTCCTCTTCTTTTACAAGGGAATACTATGGCCGAGATTTCTTTAGAAGTAGCACCGGTATTAGCAAAACTAAACCTCGAAGAACTAAAAGAGAAATACCCGTATCATCTAAGCGGTGGAGAACAAGTAAGAGTCGCAATCGCTAGAGGGTTGATCAAGAATGGTAAGACATTGATTCTAGATGAACCGACTGGTCAATTAGATGAAAAGAATTCCGTTTCTATCTATCAGACCTTAAAAGAATTATCTCAAGACCATCTTATCCTTCTTGTCACCCATGATGAGACAAATGGTATCAAGCTTGCCGATGAGCTCTATCGACTTGAGCATCACACTCTTAAATCGATCAAGAAAGGTCAACCAAGAATAAATAAGGAAGAAAAACTTGTTTCTTCTAGCAAAAAGAAATTCAGCTTAAGAAACGCAATCTTCATCAATTTTCGCTATCTTCTCAAAAAGAAAACAAGAACACTTCTATCCACCTTGTTTCTTAGTTTCAACATGATGCTGATTTATCTTGGACTAAATCTAAACACCAATATGACTTCTAGCATCAATGCTCTCTTACAAGAATACTACGCCTATGAAGTCATGAATCTATCCATGAAGGAAGAAGTCGCCCGAGAAGGAAAACTCCATCTCACTAAAAACTCCATTCCTAATGAAGAAGTTCTATCCATCCTGAAGATAAAAGAAACCTATTATTCCTTAAGTTATTTTCTTCCTACCTATCAGGAAGTCCAACTCAACAATAAAGCGATCGACACTTCCTTTTATCCGGTCATCAAGGAAGAGAAGGATCGCTTATCTGTCGGTCATGGGATTTCTTCCTTAGAAGAAGTCGTCGTCAATGAATCTTTTCTAGAAGAAGCAGGTCTAGAACAAAAACAAGCACTAGGAAAGAAAATTCATATTCATCATCAAGCCTTAATCTACAGCAAACAATTTTCTTCTAGCGATAACATCTACATCGATCTGACGTTTCAGATTGTGGGTATTTCTAAAGAAAAGAAAGCCTTCAATAAACCATGTATCTATTATTCCTATTCTTTTTTCAGCGAACACTTAGAAAACCAGTATCTCATCAATATCTCTGAAGAATTAGAAAAAGACTTATCTGTTTTTGATTTACTTCATGATTCAAAATATGACCAGGATGATTTCAAAGCCAATGGAATTCTTACCTATAATAAAAATCCAGATAAATTAGAAGAGCAAGTAAAGAGGATCTATCCTGATACCATCACCATCTCTTCTCAGGCTCTCGAGGTGAAAAACAGCACGATTGATATCATCTCCTCCTTACTGAAAGTCTTGACCCTGTTTTTAGTGCTGAATACCATCTGTTGCCTGATGCTTGAATTCCTAGTAGTCTATTCCTTATATGCGGATAATATCCGCTTATTTGCCCTGATCAAGACGTTCAATCGAAACAAGAAAGATATCCTAAAAAGTGCGTTTGGATTGCAGATGATTTTCCTTGTTTTAATCTTCCTTTCTTCTTTTATTCTTTCCTTATTCTCCACTCTCTTAACTAACGGCATATTACACTTTTTTCAATATCCAAGTTTTTTCTCCCTACTTGATATCAACAGTCTGTTATTTATCTTTTTGATTTCTTTATTTTGTTCTCTGATCGGCGCCCTTTTACCGCTTAGAAAAATCAAGGATAAAGACATCAATCAGGAATTGGAAGGAGAAGATTGATGATTCAGATTCGTCATGTCAGCAAATGTTACGACCAAGAAAAAGCCCCAGTATTAAAAGACATCAATGTGGATTTTCCTGATACAGGATTATTTTATCTTGTCGGTAAATCCGGCGCAGGAAAATCCACCCTGATTCATCTTTTAGGTCTGATGGATGATTCCTATCAAGGAAGTATCAAAGTCAACCATCAGGAACTAAAAGAACTAAGTGAAAAAGAAAAAGCGGACTATCGTCTATATCTTTCTTCTTTTGTCTTCCAGTCTTATCACGCTGAAGAAAAAGAAACAGTCCATATGAATCTGATGAAAGCCTTGGCTATCAGCAATCTTACCCTAGAAGAAAAAGAAAGAAGAATTCATCAGAGATTAAAGGAAGTAGGTCTTCTTCACAAAGAAAAAGAAATCTTTAAGAATCTCTCTGGTGGAGAAAAAAAGAGAATCTCGCTTGTCCGTTCCTTGATCAAGGACTATCAGATTCTTCTTTGTGATGAACCTCTATCTTCCTTGAATCCAAAACTGAGAAAAGAGATCACCAAAATTCTAGAAAAAGAAAGCCAGAATAAACTTGTGATCATCATCACCCACGAGAAAGAAGAAATCCCCGATTCGGCTAGTGTCTATGAACTGATCAATGGAACACTATCCAAGATCAAAGAAGGAAATAATCAAATAAGAAAAGCTTCCAGTCTACATTATCAACGAAAGCCATTTTTAGGTAAAGCGTTATTTGAGCAGCTTTTTAACTCCTTAAAGACCAAAAGAGAATTTCTCCTGATCACCTTATTCTCTTTGATGTTTGCCTTATTTGCTATCTCCTTATCCTTCCAGTTATCGGGCAGCGTCTCTCTAGCCATGCAAAAATCCATGTCATCTTATATGGATGAGAATTCTCTAGTCATCACACCTTCTGAACAAGGCTATAAACAAAACGGCTTTACCACAGCAGACTACCAGGAACTTGAATATTTAAAAAACACCTACAAAGAGGATGTCATCGACACCTGTTCTTTCTATCTTACTTCCTTGGATTCCATCTTTGGCAATAATCAATCGATCCAGTTAGTTTATAACTCACGAATCGTAGAACTACATAAACTCTCCTTAGATTCCTTTTTAGAATATCGAATGCCAGAAGAAATCATCACTCAGGAAATCGATGAGACCATCAAGGTGAGTGAAGAAGAAGTGATTCTTGCCTTAGATGATGAATCTCTCTATGGCTTATATATCCTTCTTTTTGATGGTAAGCCAAAAAACATCAATGATGCTAGTTTATCTAGGATCAATCAAGCACTAAAAAATAGTAACGTCATACTCCGCTTACAAGCCTTAAAAAGTGAATGGGGATATGACTTAGACCACTCCTATAAAATCAAAGCCATCATTCCAGATAAAAGTTGTTACATCATAAATCCATCCAGTTTATTTACAAATATCTTTGTTAATGAGGTGATGCATTTTAAAGAATGCTTAGAAGAAGAATCTCTAGCTGAACATAAGCCTTGGACACTAAGAAAATGTGAAGGGTTTCGTCTATATCCTGGACATGCCGACATCTTCTTAAAGCAATTCCTTTTTGATAAGACAAGCCACGACTACGCCTTAAAAATGATTGTCAGTGATAACTACTATAAACAAGAAGACATCAACACCCATAATCACGTCGCCTTAGTCAAAGACTATCTACCCAAGGTCAATCTTGATGAGATAAATCATTTCATCAAACATCATCCTGATGATGTCTTAAGCGTATCTTATTCTTCTCCTGTCTATACCTATACCGCCTCTGGTTATATTTCTGGTTTTGCTAAGCCGTTCTTCTTTTCGAAATACAAAGAGAAGCTAAATCAGATTGAAGATGAGGCTTATTATTCTAGTGAGGATCTAGGTTCTTTTCAGGGCTCCTTGATTCAGGAGATTCCCGGTGTTATCAAAGCTGACCTGATATCGAGCATGGATCAAAAAAACGGGTTAATTTTCACTACTCTCAACAACACCTCATTAAAGCCCTATTATGGAAAAGCTCCACGTTTGATGAATGAAATTGGTATCTCCAAAAAGATGGCTGAAACACTGTTTCATTCCTGCACTCAAGCCTTAAATAAGAAACTATGTACTTTAACTTTGAATAAGATTGAAAAAGTAGGAAACAAATACCATAACCACTTTCTTTCTGGCGAAGTATTGATCACGGGAATTTATGATAGTGAACAAATTGCAATCTATCAGGATTCATTATTTCCCCTTTGCTATTGTTTCCAGAACGGTGGACTAAACGCCAATGAAAATAGGGTTCAGCAGGCGGTCATCAAAGTAGATTTGAATCATCATTCTTTAGATTATTATCTTACCGAGATCAAGAAATATGGTGATTATGGTGGTTCATTTCCCATGTATATCATGATTCAGGAGATCAAAAAGACCTTATCTTTCTTATCGATGTTATTTTTAGGCTTTGCCATCCTTTCCTTAATCACTTCTGTCATGCTTCTATCTCTTTCCCTTTACCTGATATTATTAAAGGACAGGAAACAGATCGGCATCCTTTTAGCCTTAGGGTATACCAAACAGGATATAAGTATTTTTTATCTGATATTATGTCAAACAATTGGTTTATTAGGTTTCATTTTGTCTTTGTTTATATCAATCATTACAGAGCAAATACTGCAAAAAACCCTAAAGGAATTGCTAAACACCTATATATTTTCTATAATTCCTTTTTTCATTTCTTTCCTCGTAAGTTTTGCAATTTCAACTATAATTTGGTTAATAATTTCAAAAAAGTTGCAAAAAATCACTCCAAATGATGCATTTGAGCATATCCATGGGTAACCGCTTACATTAAAAGAGATGATTTTTTTGTCGCACATATAAAATTTTTATGATATATTTTTATTCAGCATTGAAATGTCAATGTGAAGAAAGGGTTTAGACTATGAAGGGTACTGTTAAAAAGTTCGACAAAGAAAAGGGCTATGGCTTCATCACTGGTGAAGATGGCAAGGATTATTTCTTCCATTATTCTCAGTTAGTCATGGAAGGCTTCAAGACTGCTGAAGTCGGTCAGAAGGTTGAATACACCGAAGCTTCTACCGATAAGGGTCTCAGAGCTAACGATATTCATTTCGCTGACTAATCAAATTCCATCGGCTTAGCTTTAATCTTTGTTTAGATTATATAGCTAAATTTAAAGGGTCGCCTATCTTCAGGGCGACCCTTTTTCGTTACTAACGAGCGTCTTTAAACGACGAACCACCTACGAACTCTCTCATGATAGAGTTACAAGGAATATCCGAACAACCGATCGGAACAAAATAACGAATCATATTCTTCAATCTCATGGCGATAAGATATTCACTGAGATTTGGTGAAATCTTATCAAGCTGAGGAAGAGCGATATTTCTGATAGCTGATAATTCATAAGGCATGAAGGAATCAAAGACAAAGTCGGCATTCTCTTGGGTTGGATAGATATACTTGAATTCACCATCTCTGACACTTGGCCACATACGGATTGTCGTCAATGCATCCGTACCTCTGGTTCTGGCATCACGAGTGATTCTTCTCAATAATCTCATATCGGTCATAGAAATTGGCGTATGGTCATCGATGTTGACCTGCGGCTGTGGAGCAATATAGATCTTATATTTTTGCGTGGTAGGAATATTAGAACAGACCACAGAATTCAAAGCGTGAATACCTTCGATGATGATCGGTTGATTATCAAGCAAGGTAACCTTCTTGCCGTTTTCACGTTCATGTGTCTTGAAGTTATAGACAGGTAAGACAACTGTCTCACCTCGGATTAGCTGATCCATCTGTTCATTGAACAAGGCGATATCGATTGCTTCCACACTCTCTAAGGAAGTGCCAGGAACAAACATATCTTTTGGTAAGAAATAGTCATCCATGGAAATACGGATTGGACGAACACCTCTGCTCATCAATTCAAAGACAAGACGATTGGAAAAACTTGTCTTACCAGAAGAGGAAGGACCAGCGATACAGATCAAACGAATTGGCGTTTCGACATTGGTGATGCGCTGACCTAATTCAGCCAGAGCGTTGTTGCATCTTGCTTCACAAAGGTTAATCAAAGCCATCGATGAATACTGCTTGATGAAGTGGTTGATGTTAGCCACGGTATCGAGATGGTTATTCTCTTGCCAGTGTGAAGTGGTCATCAAGGCTTCAGCGAATTTGGCTTCATCCACAAAGGCAGGAATCTCGCCACCACATTCCGCTCTTGGAACCTGAATGACAAAACCTGGGGCATAATACTTAATCTTGTATTTGCTTAAATAGCCAGTGGAAGGGACAAGATTGCTATAGATGTAATCATAATATTCGATTTCCGAACACTTGGTCTTATAGAGATGGACAAAGTTTTCCGAACGATACTTGATAACCTGGATCTTATCCTTGAAGCCTTGTTTCTTATACCAACCGATAGCCTCTTCTTTCGAGACTTTGATTCTCTCTAAAGGAAGATCCATCTTGATCAGTTCCTGAACCTTCTTGTTGATCTTATCGACAAAAGCAGGAGAGACTTTGACATTCTTTGGGTTCATGACCTTACAGAACATGGAACGAGAGATGTTATAGAAGAATCTCATTTCCAGTTTTGGATACAAGATCTTGCAAGCCATGGCAATGATATAACGCATGGAAGCAGAATAAATCTTGGTCGCATCCAAGTCGGTGAGATCCAAGAATTCGATATTGTAGTCACCTTCTTTATCGATGACATAGGTAAGTTCTCTGATTTTGCCATCTACTTTGGCACAATAATATTTTTTTTGCTCATCACTGTTGAGTAGCGAAAGCAAGGCTGTTTTAGCAGCGACATGAATGATTTTCATAACTTTTTTCCTTTCTAAGCGGTTACATTGAGTATTTTCTATTATATTATTTCCAAATAAAAAAGCAATGATTATCTAAAAAAACAATCCGAAACTTTTTGTCAATCTCAATGGAAACTCGACTGGAAACTCAAAGATATAACTAGTGTTGATGTAAGCGCTTTTCTAGTGATAAACTTTACCATTTGTTTTAAAGTCATAAATAAGGAGCAAAAACAAATGGAACTTAAAGAGCAGATTCTTGAGGAGGCCATGCGCCAATTCAACCGCGATGGTTTTGACTTCAAGATGGATGACCTAGCCAAAGAGCTACACATCTCCAAGAAAACAATTTATAAACATTTCAAGAACAAAGAAGATATTTTTCACGTTTTTATCGATGAATCTTTCCAATCCGTCCATGAGCAGCAGGAAGGAATCTTCTATGATGACAACCTCTCTATCAAAGAAAAACTCCTTCGCATTCTCAACACCCGCTCTAGATTCGAAGACCGCCTCTCCATTGAAAAAACCATGGAATTAAACACCTACTATCCCCGTCTATATGAATTGATCATCAACACCTATAGAACTCAATGGGATAAAGTCAAGAAACTCATCATTCAGGGACAGGAAAACGGCGTGTTCAAGAAAGATATCAATGTCACTCTCGTTCAGACCATGATGATGGAATCCATGCAGATGATGCACCGCGACAATCTCCTAAGCAAAGCTAACCTCTCCTATCGCGACGCCATCAAAGAAGCCTCAGAAATCATTGTCAGCGGTATTTCTCTCTAGATTTTTCCATAAAAGTTATATTTTCATTAAAAACTTTAGTTTTTATGTTATAATCTATTCCGCTTAAATTAGAAACATCATTAGAAGGAGCATATAACCATGGCTGAAAAGAACGCTTTAACCAGAAAAGGCAAAGAAGATTTAGAACTTAAATTACAGAATTTGACCGAAGTCGAAATGCCAAAGGCCAACGACGAACTCAACTTTGCCAGATCCCAGGGTGACTTATCCGAAAACAGCGACTATGATGCTGCTAAGGAAAAATTCGAAAACATCAAAGCTGAAATCGCCAAGATCAAATACATCCTCGATCATCACACCATCATTGAAGAAGTGGAAGAAGAAGGTGGTGAAAAGACTGCTCGTTTAGGCGGCAGCGAAATCACTGTCTTAGACCTCACCAGAAACAAGGAACACAAGTTCACTATCGTCGGTTCTGTTGAAGCTAACCCACTTGAACACAAGATTTCCAACACCTGCCCCGTCGCTCAGGCCATCATCGGTCACAAGGTTGGTGAAACTGTCACTGTCAACGTCAAGAACCCATACAAGCTCAAGATTGTTGATATCGCCTAATCATCAAAGTAAATCAAACGTCCTGCAAAGGACGTTTTCCTTTTGCTAATTTTTTTTGTTTTCTTTTTTAAAAAGCCTAGCCTCACACGCATATATTATGTGGAGGCGGAAATATGCTTAAAACTATTGTTATTGGTCTGATTGTCACGGTCGTTGGTCTATTTGCTCTAGCTGGAGTAAACAAAGCGGTCGACGCGATGAATCAAGACAGTACCTTAAACGGGTACAGCACAACCCTGGTTGCAGATGAAAACAGCGTCAATATCGCAATCAGCGGTGAAATCAACCATCCAGGATCCTACTATATCAACCCAAACAAGACGCTTGGCGACTTAATCACCCTAGCTGGTGGTGTTACCACCAAAGCTGACACAAGCGCCTACAACACTTCCCTCATCATCAACAATCGCACTTCCTTCTACATTCCACCACAGTTGATCATCTCTGATCTCTGCGTGGATTCTGATGCCGAGAAAGTCAACATCAACAAAGCCAATGAAAGCGAATTGCTTTCGGTTGGTTTTACTTCCTCTCAGGCTCCAAACATCATTTCCTATCGCAGTCAGAGTGGTCCATTTGAAGCCATCGAAGATGTCTTGAATGTTAAAGGTGTAGGCAAAGCAACCTTTGAAAAAGTCAAAAACAAGATTCGCATCGCCTGATGGCTATCTTCTTTGCTTTTCTGTTTTTTCTGATTGGACTATTAGCCTACCTTTTTAGCCCGTTTCTTTTGCTGTTATCTCTCCTTTTATTCCTCTATCTTTATTTTTATCGACTGGAATCCTTTTCCATATATTTGCTCTTCTTATCTTTGTTTGGGTTTCTCCTCCTTTTCATTCTGCCCAAAGGCGATGAGAGTAAGACCATTCTTGATGGTATATGCATCGCTAGAAAAAATTCATATTATGTTCTGCTTACCTTCTCAGGAAAATACCTAATTCCTGATACAGGAGGAGAAACCACTCTCTTTTCTCTTGTGCATCTAGAGGGCAAATGCAATCCTGTTTCCTTTACCCATTATGAATCCATCTTCAACTTCAAGGATTATCTGAAGACCCAGGGTGTCTTTTATCAGTTTGAAGCCAAAAAGACGACCTATTATTTTCATAATCCCATATCCAACACCTTTTTGAAGAATTATGCCCTATCTTTTCTCAATCCCGAGTCCAAGGCTTTCTTTTCTTCTCTCCTCTGTGGAGATTCCTTATATGACTTAGAAGAAAACAAAGCCTTGGGAGAACTTGGTATTCTTTCGGCTTTATCCTTATCTGGTTTCCATATTTCCTTCTTTTTGCATCTTCCTAAAAAGTTTCTAAACGAGAAGCAATTAAAACGCTATCCTTATTTTGAACTTGTTTTCATTTGTTTCTTTTTATTCTTTTCCAATTATCGATATGCGATAAGACGAATCTTCTTATTGAGAATCGTCCATCTAATTTGTGATAAAAGCAAATATAAACTCAGCTATATCAACCAGTTATCCTTAGTCGCTTTTGTCATGTTGATTATAGAACCATACTCCATTTTAAGTGGTTCTTTTTATTATCCTTTCCCTTTGCTATTTACCTTGGCTTTGTTTCCTGAAAAGAAGAAAGGTGTTATGGCTAATCTTCGCTTCATGGGTTTTATCCTTTTATTCTATCTTCCCTATCGACTCTATCAGTCTCCTTCTTTTCATCTTCTTTCCCCCTTCTTTCAGATTCTCATCATTCCTTTTGGTCATCTTTTATTCATTCTTGGATTGCTTCTTTTTGTCTTTCCCCCTATTGGCATCATCTTTAACTATCCCGTTATGGGACTACTTAACATCACCAAAGTCATCGGCGGTGTTCCTTTTTCCATAAACGGAGGAAATCCACCCATCTTTTTTGTCATCATTTATTATTTATTGATCGCAATCTATTTGATTTTGAAGACCTACAACTTTTCTAAAGAGAAGAATCTTGCTTTATACGCTAATCTTGTTTTCTTCTCTCTTACCTTCATTCCAGATTATCTTCCTCACTACAAGGTCACCTTTATCGATGTCGGACAAGGAGACTGCACGTTGATTCAATATGGTCGATTCAATCTTTTAATTGATACTGGTGGTAATAAGAAAGTCGATATTGCTAACGATTGTCTCATCCCCTACTTCAAGAAAAACAAGATTTCCCATTTAGATGCCATTATCATCACCCATCCAGATTTCGATCATTATGGAGCACTTGAACCTTTAAAAGCCTCCTTTGATGTAAGAAATGTATTCTGGCATGATGATTTCCTGAAAGAAGAACACCATAAAAAGTTTTTCTCCAATTTAGCCATTGAGGATTTAAATAGCCTGCCTGGCAGCAAGGAAATGGATAACAACAGCAAATCAGGAGTCTATCTTTTTCAAATCCATCAGACTTCCTTTTTGATCATGGGAGATGCACCAAAAGAAATCGAAGAAAACATATTAAAAGAACACCCATCTTTAGATATCGATATTCTCAAAGTAGGACATCACGGATCGAATACATCCTCAGGCAAAAATTTCCTCAAAGCCATATCACCAAAGCTAGCAATCATCTCCTGCGGTGAGAAAAATTCCTATGGTCATCCTCATAAAGAAGTCATATTCAATCTGGAAAGTCTTCACATTCCTTATAAGAGAACTGACACAGAAGGCACTATTTGTCTATATTGTTAGAGCAAACATTTGCCATAAGTGGAAAATAAATTATATAATTGTTCGGTATGAAAGACACTTATTTACTTGCTGACATCGGTAACACTACCATCGATCTTGCTCTTTACGATGGTGTGAAAATCGAAAAAGTTAAAATTCCTAACCAGGATCAGAAAAAGATTGAAGAGCAGTTATCCTTATGGGGAGAAGAAAACATTCAGAACTGTGTGGTTTCTTCCGTCAACCAGGAAGGCAGTGAAAATCTCATCATCACCTTAAATCAGATCGGCCTTCCCTTTGAAATCATCACCCCAAAAAGAATGACCGATTTTGCCAATCGCAATGGTTACACCATCACCAACACAAGCTACCTTGGAACTGACTTGTTCTGCGACATCATCGCCGACGATGCTGCCCCTCAGATCATCATTGATCTAGGTACAGTAGGTAAAATCCTTTATCTCGATCGAGATAAAATCTTCCATGGTTGTTCCATCTTCCCAGGCATCAGAAGAATTCCCGGAATGTTAGAACAATCTGCTGACATGCTAGATAATTACGATTTGGCAAAGAATCCTCCCCTTGTCTCCTTAAAGACTGAGGAATGTATTTCCTCTGGTGCCATCAATGGTATTGCTTGTCTTGTCTCTTCCATGGTGCAGCAGATTCAGAAGAAATATGATGCTTTTGATAGCAAGATTTTCCTCACAGGTGGAGACAGCGCGTTTGTTCAGTCTCTCCTTGAAGAATATGGTCTTAAGGATGTAATTTATGATCCTGATTTGTCTATCAGAGGATTGCTCCGTTTATTGAATTTATAAAAGAGGTGTGAAAATGAAAGAAAATGCCACTCCAGTACAAATGAACTCCACTAAGTGGACCAAACTTGTTGCTCCTTATAAAGAAGAAGCTTTTGAAACCTTAAAGAAATTTGTCTCTATCGACTCCGTCTTAGATCCTGCTACCCAGAGTGAAGACAAACCTTTTGGTCAGGGCGTTGATACTGCCTTGCAGTTTGTCGCTGACTTAGGAAAGAAGATGGGTTTTCATGTCGATAGATGTGATAACTATGTCACCGAACTCACCTATGGTGAAGGCGATAAGATTTTAGATATCTATGCTCATGCTGACGTCGTCCCAGTCAAAAGAGAAAACTGGACTGCCGATCCATTTGTTCTTCGCCTAGAAGAAGAAAATACCATGTATGGTCGCGGTACTAGCGATGATAAGGGTCCAGGCTTAGCCTGCTTATATGCTGTGAAAGCCTTGATGGATCAAAACATGCTAGGCGGCTATAAGATGAGATTCCTTTTTGGTGGTAACGAAGAAAACGACTCTTTATGTCTCAAGCACTATTTTGAAGAGATGAAGAAGCCATATCCAACCTTAGGTATCTCTCCGGATGCTGACTATCCTTTGATTTATGCTGAAAAGTCCATCTATGCTTATGAAGCTAGTTATCCTGTCACCATCTTAGGCTTATCCAACTTCCAGCTTGGCGCTGCCTTGAACATCGTTTTACAGGAGGCGAGCTGTGAAGTCTCTCTCCACCAGGATAAGATTGCCAAGGAATTACCTCTCTATCTTGAAAGACACAAGAAAGTCAAAGCCACCTTTGATGGTAAGAAACTTACCTTTATCGGTAAACCATATCACGGTTCCATGCCATGGAATGGTGTCAACGCCGGCTTATACATGCTGCACTTCTTAGGTGAAGTCTTCGGCAATCAGACTTTGAAGAATATCTTCTTTGATTATCATGACGGTATGGGTGAACACTTCCATGGAAACTTCAAGGATGAACATTTCACCGAAACCAGTTATAACGTCGGTAGAATCAGTTATGACGGAAATAAGCTCACTATCGCCGTCAACTTACGTTTCCCATCCAGCATGAAGGTCGAACCTGTCATTGAAAATGTCAAAAAAGGCACCAAAGCGGAAGTCACTCTTCTTGGCGGCTCTGATGGCTTTGTTGCTGATCCTGATTCCGATTTCGTCAAGATCCTTCTTAACGCCTATCAGCAGGAAACTGGTGATATGGTCGCTAAGCCACTTGCTATCGGTGGTGGCACCTATGCTAGAGAAAGCAAGAACTCCGTCGCTTTTGGTGCTCAGTTCCCTGGCAGAGATTATCGCATGCATGGCGATGATGAATTCTTCCCACTTTCCGACTTCTTCGACAACATGCAAATCTATGCTCATGCCATCTACGACTTAAGTGAATACTTAAGATCCGGTAAGAAACCTTTCTAAGATATGAGACTCAGACATCGTAAATGGGCGGATGACGTCCTTCTTGCCAACAAAGATATCGCAAGAACCCTAGCTGATTTTCAACCCGAGACCTTAAAAGATTACCAGCATCTGGAAATCGGTTCTGGTCAAGGTGGATTCCTTCTTGAAGTCTGCAAACTTCAACCTCAGGATAGATACCTCGGCGTTGAAATCAATCGCAATGCCTTTGCCTTAGCCGTAAAGCATGCCGCTTTAGTCAAAGAGGACAGACATAACTTCTTGTTGCTGAATGCACCAATTGAAAGAGTCTTTCCACTTTTACAAGACCAGCAGTTAGATACCATCTATCTCAACTTCTCTGACCCCTGGCCAAAGAAGAAACAGCATCACAGACGTTTGACCTATCCGACCTTACAAAAAGAATATCACCGCATTCTGAAAGAAAACGGCACTTTGTATTTCCGTACGGACAACATCGACTTATTCAATGATTCCATTGAATACTTCACTCAGGCGGACTTGTTCGACTTTGAAATCATTCAGCCATTCTATTCTGAGAATGTCGACTATCTTCCACCGACGGAATATGAAACCAAGTTCCGTGCCAAAGGCGTTCAGATCAACGTATTGATCGCACATCCAAAAAAGAAATGACGTCAGCAACCCTGCTGACGTTTTTCATTTGCCAAGGAAAACTAATAAATAAATTTATTAAGCGAGAAAAAATTAAGATTTTTTGCACTTTTTAGCACTCCGGACTTGAATTTGCTAATTTCATGTCTATAATACTAATTAGCATTTGCGTAAAGTGAGTGCTAAAAGGAGGGCGGTATGAAACTTGCTCGCAAAGACGAAATCTTAAAACACATCGTTGAAGAATTCATCCAGACCGCTCAGCCGGTCGGCAGTAAAGCCTTACTGCAGAAATATAACCTGAACTGCTCTAGCGCAACCATTCGAAATATCATGGCTGAGTTGGAAAAAGAAGGTATGCTGGAAAAGACTCACATCTCTTCTGGTCGTGTTCCTTCGGCGAAAGGTTATCAATATTATCTCGACCATCTCGATAACTCTTCCTTAATGAATACGGTCGATATGGAGTTCCAGAGAGAATTCCAGGAAGTCTTAAAAAGCAAATCCAAATCTGTGGAAGATGTGGTTGCCAAGTCCTGTCAGATGTTATCTGAAATGACCAACATGGCCACTGTCGTCCTCGGCTCAAAAGCCAGCGATGAATCCCTTGTCTCCATTCAGTTGCTAAGACTGACAGAGAAGACTGCCATGGGCATCTTCATCACCGATTCTGGTTATGTGGAAAAGAAGACCTTCGTCGTCAATTCCAAAGACGTCACCTTCCAGCAGCTTGCCAATGCTATCAGCATGTTGAATGAAAGGCTTGCCGGAACCAAGATTGTCGACCTCGAGGCTAAACTTAAAGCCTTACAGCCAATTGTCACCAAGATGTATGGTACAAGCGGCGATGTCGTCATTCAGGCCTTCTTGGAAAGTGTGGTCAACTTCACCAGAAAGAGATATGAAGTCTATGGCGAAAAGAAATTGCTCTCCTTACCAGAGTTTTCTTCTGATAAAGAAAGCTTCCTCAACGCCTTTGAAGCCTTAAGAGATCCAAACTCCTTAGAAAAGAACTTCTCCGAGAAAGATGATCTTGGCAGCGTCAACATCGCCTTCACCAACGAAAACAAGGGTGACTTTGCCATCGTCTCCAAACAGTTCAATGGCGATAACTCTTTGGCGGTTGTCGGTCCTAAGAGAATGGATTATAAGAAAGTCTTGTCCGCACTGGAATATATTGTCTATATGTTAGATCGCTATTACTTCTCCAGCGCACCGCGGAGCGCCTCACTTGTGCCTGTATCTCCTGCTGAAGATATCGCGGTAGCAAAACCGACAAGAAAACGTAAAACCACCACGAAGAAAGGAGTCAAATGATGAGTGAAGAAGAAAAGAAAATAGAAACGCAAGAAGAAACTATTCCTGTTGAGGAAGTCAACACTGATCCTAAAGAGGAAAAGAAAGAACATAAAGACGCTAAAAAGGAACTCAAGGAAGAAAAGAAAAAACTTGAGCTTTATGAAAAGCAGCTTGATGACTTAAAGGTCAAATTGCTCGAAGCACAGAAGAAAGCCGAAGACTACAAGGCCAAATTCGAAGCAGCTGACAAGCAGGCTGACGACTGGAAAAACAAATACTTCCAAGCCTTTGCGGATATGTCCAACACCAGAAAACAGGTGGAAAGAGAAACCGCTGACTTCAAGAAATATGCGAAGCAGTCTCTCATCGAAGAAATGCTTCCTGCCTTAGATGGCTTCGATATGGCTCTGAAGAATGAACCAAAAGATGAAATCGTCAAGAAATACTTACAAGGCTTCGTCATGATTCATTCCAAGTTCCTCTCGGTCTTAAAAGATCAGAGCGTAGAAATCATCAACCCGCAGAAAGGTGATGACTACGATCCAAACACCATGCAGGCCTTCTCTACTGTCGATGGTGAAGAAGACAACAAGATTGCTGATGTCTTCACCAAAGGTTACAAACTATTCGATCATCTCATCCGTCCAGCCGGTGTCATTGTCACCAAGAAAAAAGAAGAAGACAACACCATCCCTGTCACGGACAACAATGCTGAAGCTGCTACTGATTCCAGCAAAGAAGAATCAAAAGAAAATGCTTAATACTCAATTGGAGGATAAATAATTATGGCTAAAGAAATTATCTTAGGTATCGATTTAGGTACTACAAACTCTGTCGTTTCCTACATGCAGGATGACCAGACTGTCAAAGTCATCCCATCTCCAGAAGGCACCAACACCTGTCCTTCTGTCGTCTCTTTCAAGAAAGATGGCGATGAAGTCGTCGGCAACGCTGCTAAGCGTATGTTATTGACCAACCCTGACACCGTTCACTC
>OCTW011552055.1_pt1 | contig 30908 bp, 27 predicted proteins | sample 1539671 | NCBI WGS metagenome assembly OCTW01 (sample SAMN02144230, study PRJEB22623) | gut metagenome | biome: sheep rumen | host: Ovis aries | place: New Zealand | reverse complement strand
CCCCTCGTGCTCGTCGCGGGACTTCTGCTGCTTCTCGGCACGCGGCAAAACAAAAGCAGTTCCGAATAGCTCCGGAACTGCGCAGGTTATGTCTCTCTTTTGATACGCCGGCGGGCCGCATCCCGCCGCATTAGTTTTCTGTGGTCTTGGGCTGCGGCGACCGGCTGCTGATGATGATGGCAGCCAGGACAATCGCGCTTCCGATCAGCATGCGCATTTCCAGCCGCTCCCTGAGAAGCAGCACGCCAAATACGACGCCGAATACCGCTTCTGTCGCAAAGACCAGCGATGCATGGGAGGAATCAATGTATTTCAGCCCCACATTCTGACAGACGACGGAAATGCCCGACGCGGCAACGCCGAGGAACACGACCGCCAGCCAGCCGGAGATTCCCAGCTGTAAGGTAAACGGCTCGGTGCACAGCGCCGCAACGGTGTTGAGCACGGTGCACACGATCATCTGAATCCATGTCAGAAGCATCACATCGCAGCCCTCTGCTGCCCGTTCCGTGACCACATAGCTGACCGCACAGGCCGCCCCGCTGAGCAGCGACAGGATTTCTCCCCGTCCCATGCCCAGCCCTTCATTCAGGGCAATCAGTCCGACGCCGAACAGCGACAGAACGCCGCCCAGAAACTGCAGCGCGGTGGGACGCTTTCGAAAAACCGCCCACACCACAAACGGTGTCATCACCACATACGTCGCCGTCAGAAACGCGCTCCGTCCGGCGGTGGTGTACAGCATGCCGACCGTCTGAAACCACTGAATCAGATACAGCAGCACGCCGAGCACCACGCCGGCCCAAAGCACGCGCCGGTTCATCGTGTGGATATTCTTCCTGACCAGAACGGTCAGAAACAGCGCCGCCAGTGCAAAACGAAATGCCAGCAGCCAGTTCGGGCCTATGGTATCCAGTGATCCTTTCGTCACGGCAAAGCTCGCGCCCCAGATCAGCGGCGCGAGAAACAGCAATCCTTCCGCTTTCCATCTGCTCATACAATCTTTTTCCTTTACTTCGTTCTTTTTTCTGTACACAATCACGCATGGTTCCGGTCATAAAAAAAGCAGAAAGGTGTCTGCTGCGCCTTTCTGCTTTTCGCTGCGTGTCTCCGCGGATTACTTCACTGAGAGGACCTGATCGCGTCCGGGGCCCACGCCGAGCAGGCGAACCGGGCACTCGATGATCTTCTCCAGCGCCTTGATATAGCTGCGGACGTTCTCCGGCAGCTCGTCAAAGCTCTTGCATCCGGTGATGTCCTCGGTAAAGCCGTCAAACTCCTCATAGATCGGCTTGCAGTCCTCCAGATCGGCAAAATTTGCCGGGAAGTCGGTGATGCGCTCGCCCTTGAAATCGTAGGCGACACAGACCTTCAGCTTCGGCAGGCCGCACAGCGGGTCAATCTTGTTGATGACCATCTCCGTCAGGCCGTTGACGCGAACCGCATAGCGCGCGATGACCGCGTCAAACCAGCCGGTGCGGCGCGGACGTCCGGTGACGGTGCCGAATTCGCCGCCGGCATTGCGGATATAATCGCCCGTCTCGTCGAACAGCTCGGTCGGGAACGGACCCTTGCCCACACGGGTGGTATAGCTCTTGCAGATGCCGACAATCTCGTCAATCGCAGTCGGGCCGACGCCGGAGCCGATGCAGCAGCCGCCGGAAACCGGATGCGACGAGGTGACATACGGATAGGTGCCCATGTCGAGGTCGAGCAGCGTGCCCTGTGCGCCCTCAAACAGCACTTCCTTGCCTTCCTTGATGGCCTGATAGGTCAGAACCGAGGTGTCGCGCACATGGCTGCGCAGGCGGTCGGCATATTCCCTGTATTCCTCGAGCACCGCCTCAATGTCAATCGGCTCGCCGCCGTAGACACCGGTAATCACTTTATTTTTGCGCGCGCAGGCCTCACGCATGGCCGCTTCAAAGCGTGCGGGATCGACAAAATCGTGCATGCGGACGCCGATGCGCTCCGACTTGTCCATATAGGTCGGGCCGATGCCCTTCTTTGTTGTGCCGATGTCGTCTCCGCCGCGTGCCTTTTCACTCAGCGCGTCCAGCTCAAGATGCCACGGCAGAATGCAGTGTGCACGCGCGTCGATATACAGCTTATCGGTGGAAATCCCGCGCTCGTTCAGTCCGTCCATTTCTCCGAGAATGGATTTCGGATTGACGACGACGCCCGGTCCGATGATATTGATGCAGTCCGGATACAGGATACCAGACGGGATGAGCTGCAATTTATAGGATTTATCTCCGACAACAACCGTATGTCCCGCGTTGTTGCCGCCCTGGGAACGCACGACAACGTCAGCCTGCGAAGCAAAGATGTCGATATATTTGCCCTTTCCTTCGTCGCCCCACTGTGCGCCCAGTACAATTTTGCCCGGCATAGATAATTGCCCCTTTCCAATGATTTCAGGGCAAAACCTGCCCTGTTCAATACTTGACCGCTTCATTATAACATTTTTGTCGTTTTAACACAATAATAAAACGTGAGAAAGCGCAAAACAACCCGCAGCTTTCTCCCGCCCGCTGCCTGCGCCCTCCGGCCCGCCGATTCGGATTTCCGTTTTTTGCAGTGCGACGGCGCGCCGGAAACCGCTGTTTTTTCCCGAACCGCCGCACCTTTCTGTGCACAATCCGTCCTCAAATACGGTTTTTCTTGCGGCATGTCCGATTGCGCGGTACAATAACAGCGTACTCTACGCCCGTCCGGGAGGTTTTTTTCATGTCAACCGTACTCTTTAAGGCACTGGCCTTCGTGCTGATGATTTCGCTCGGCTATCTGATGAAAACGCGGGGCATTTTGCAGCAGGAGGACAGTCAGGTGCTGATGAAAATTATCATCAACATCACCATGCCGGCGGCGCTGATCTCCGGCTTCCGCACCTTTTCCGTCGATTTTTCCCTGCTGTTTGCCGTCGCCATCGGCTTCGGCTTCAATCTGCTGCTGCTCGCCGCAGGCTGGATCTTTTCTGCCGGCAGGGACGGCAGCACGCGCGCGCTGTATCTGCTCAACGTGCCGACCTACAACATCGGCAACTTTGTTCTTCCGTTTGTTCAGGGCTTCCTGCCCTCTTCCGCGGTGCTGTGTCTGTGCATGTTCGACGCGGGCAACAACCCGTTCGGCGCGGGCATTACCTACTCCGCCGCCTGCTCGGTTTCCGGCGGCAGCGGACGGCTGTCCCTGCGCGATATCGTCCGCAGGCTGTTCCATTCCCCGCCGTTTCTGGCCTATTTCATCATGCTGCTTTTGTATCTGCCGGGCATCCGCCTGCCGGACGCCTTTTTCGACCTGTGCGGTCTGTTCGGGCAGGGCAATGCCTTTCTCGCTATGTTCACGCTCGGCCTGATCTTTGAGTGGCATCTCACCCGCGAGGACATCGGGGAGGTCGGCCGCATTCTCGCGGTGCGCTACGGTCTGTGCCTGCTCGCGGCGGCGGCCGTGTTTGTGCTCACGCCATTTGACCTTGTGACCCGGCAGACGCTGTGCCTGTGCCTGATCGGTCCGATCACAACGCTCGCCATCCCGTTCGGTCTCTCCTGCGGCTGCCGGCAGTCCCGCATCGCCGCACTCAGCTCGGTGAGCATGGCGCTCAGCTTTGTTCTTTCCCTCGCTCTGCTCATCGCGTGGGCATAACGGTTTCTTGTGTAAAAAAAAGCGGCCCGATCCATGCGGATCGGGCCATTTCATTGATTGTTTGTCAGTTCAGCATTTCCGGCATCTCCGGCTGTGCATCTTTTCCGCACAGCGCATCGAAGTAATGCACAAATGCGATATTTACATACGCACTTACATAAATCAGGCCGATGCCCAGCGTGACAAGGCCGAGCAGATACCACAGGATGAAGCTCCAGTCGAACACCAGCAGCTCCCAGTTGTGATGTTTGAAAATCGGTGCACAGGAACGTGTTGCCGCCCATACACTCGCATCCGGCGTGTCAATCATGCAGATATACGCGCCGTCATAACGGCGTACCTTTACCGCAGCGAGCAGGCCGAGTGCAAGGATCGCCGCAGCGATCACCACAATGAGTATCGCGCTCAATGCCACCATGACGCCCTGCGAAATCAGAACGCCCAGCGCAATCATCGCCACGGTGCCGACGCCGGCGGCAACGCCCGCCAGGATCATCCAGCCGAGCGAACGAATCAGAATGCACAGCATAATTTTAATGGAGGTCAGATACTTTTTTCCGCTTGCAAAACAGGAAAATACCATCGCCGGCGAGGATTCCTGTCCGCGTGCGCGGGCGACAAAATAGTGCATGATGCCGAACTGAAGCGGCGAGGCAATCAGGATGCAGGCGATCAGGTAAACAGCGAGACCGCCGTAGACCCTGCTGAGCATTTCGACCGTGAAGCTGCCCGCTGTGAGATCATCCATCACGCCCTTGGTGGAGATTTCATAAATCTCCGCGATCAGCAGAACCGGCAGCATATACAGAATGACGGCGCCCATCGTCGGCCAGAATTTCTGCCGGATATCCGCGCGCGCCTGCGCCTTGTACCGGCGGCGCGCCTCTGCGTCATACATCATAAAGAACAATCCCCTTTCTATCTTCCGAGGCTGACTTCGAATGTTGTGCCAATTATAACACAGCGGCAAACGGAATACAATTACAGGCACATTACAGTTTCGCCGCAGAAAAATTCCCTGATACCGCAGGGATATCAGGGAACATGCAGAGCGATTTTGCTTACTTGGTTTCCTCAGCAGTCTTTGCCTTGGTTCTGCGGGTGCGCTTCGGCTTGTCCGCAGTGTCGGCCGCAGCAGCGGTCTTCTTCTTCGCCGCAGTCGTCTTCTTGCGGGTCGTGCTCTTCTTTGCAGTGGAAGCTGCCTTTCTGCGTGTTGTTTTCTTTGCCGGTGCAGCTTCTTCCGCCTTCGGTGCTTCTTCAACAGCCGGAGCTGCCTTTTCCTCCGCCTTCGGTGCTTCCTCAACAGCCGGAGCTGCCTTTTCCTCTGCCTTCGGCGCTTCTTCAGCAGCCGGAGCGGCAGCAGCCTGCTTTGCCTCTGTTACAATCCAGCTCTGGTTGTCGCCGCTGACGTCGTCCCAGATCTGCAGGCGTGCACCCGCTGCCTCTGCGTCCATGCCGACAATGTCAACACACTTTGCGGACTTTGCGGACATAATGGCAACTGCGCCGGGCTTCTTCTCCTCGAAGAACCACATCTGGCTGTCGCCGTCAACGAAGTCCCACTGATGCAGCTGGGCACCGTTGACAGAACCCATGCTGATGATGTCGAGCGCCTTGCCCGAGTTCTTGTTGATGAGCTTGTAGTACTGGCCGTCAATGTGATGGATTGCCCACAGCTGATTATCTGCGCCGGTGGCATCCGCCAGGCAGACAGCCGCGCCGTTTTCAGCGCTGGCGCCTTCGACCTCGATAACCTTGCCGCTGACCTTGGCCGCAATGGTGTACCATGCGGTTTCATCAAATGTCTGCTTCATGATTACACTCCTTGTCTTACAGCGGAAAGCCGGTGTTTTGTCTGTTTTCCGCTATCAAATAATACGCTTTTTTCACGGTTCTCATTATAGCACAGCACGCCCGCACGTTCAACATTTTTGGCGTAAAAAGTGCGGCAATCCGGTGCGTTTTTCGCTTATTTCGTGAAATTTGATGGGTTTATTGTGCTGATTCGTTTGATTCTTTGGTGGTTTTTTCTGTCGAACCGAAACAGAAAAAGATTCCTCCTTCGTCACCGTGTCCGTTAACCGGATGCGGGTTCTTTTCACTTTTGTAAAATTGTGTTATAATATGCTGGCAGAAATGATACATCCGCCGCCCGCCGGAAACACGCAGGTCCGGCCTTCGGCAGCGGGAAAGGGCGGGCTTTTTATGACAACTTCTACCATTTACACCATTGAACGCGAGTTCGGCTCCGGCGGACACATCGTCGGCGAAAAGCTCGCAGAGCTGCTGAACATTCCGTTTTACGACTCCCAGATTGTCGATCTGGCGGCAAAAAACGCGGGGGTCAGCCGCAAAATTTTCGAGGGCTTTGATGAGAAGCCCACCAACAGCTTTCTCTATTCGCTTGTCATGGGCAGCTACACAGCCGCCGGTCCTCTCGCGCAGTCCACTGATCTCAACATGAGTGATAAGCTGTTTGTCGAGGAGGCCAAGATCATCCGCGAGGCGGCGGACAAAGGCCCCTGTGTGATCGTCGGCCGCTGCGGCAGCTATGTCCTGCGCGAGCGCCGCGATGTCGTGCGCATCTTCTGCACCGCAGACATCGAGTTTCGCGTACATCACGCCGTGCACGACCTCGGTATGCCCGAAAAGCGCATTGAGGACGCTGTGCTCAAACGCGACAAAAAGCGCGCAAGCTATTTCAATTACTACACCGGCAAGCGCTGGAGCGATGCCTCCAGCTATGACCTGTGTGTTTCAACCAGCGCTGCCGGCATTGACGGCGCTGTGGAAACCGTGCTCGCCTTTGGCGAGCTGATGGAGCGCCTGCGTCAGAATCCGCGGTAAGACATCCCCCGGAGCAGCCCCCTGCCGCCGCATCCGCGGCGGCAGTTTTTTTGCGCAAAACGGGCAGATTGCGGCAAAAAGCAGCGGTTCCCGCCGCCGTTTCTTATCTAACCTGCATCTATTTTTTTGTCTCCCTCTGTGGTATACTTTCTTTTACTGTTGTATCCCGTGCACAGCTGTGCAACCGGAAAGGAGCGATTGTTGTGCTTGCATTACTGACCGGCTGTCTGGAAGTGTGGACCGACTGCATTGCGGACATGATTAAGACACTGCCGATCTTATTTCTCGTATATCTCGCCATCGGCTGGATGGAAACGCGGATGGACACCGTGACACGCATTGTCACCAGCACCGAGCCGGCCGGCCCGCTGATCGGCGCACTGGTCGGCGCTATTCCGCAGTGCGGCTTTTCCGTCGGCTGTTCGGCGCTGTACTGCCGCGGCTTTCTTCCGCCCGCGACACTGATTGCGGTTTATCTGTCCACCTCAGACGAGGCAATCCCGGTCCTGCTCGCAGGCGGAGGGGACTGGAAAACCGTCCTGACCCTCATCGGCGTCAAGCTCATCATCGCCGTCGCCGCCGGTTATCTGTTCTATTTCACCCTGTTCCGAAAGCAGTGGAATCCGGACGAGCTGCCGGATGACGAAATCGATCTGGATGAGGTGGGCGCAGGCTGCTCCTGCTGCAGCGGACAGACGCTGCTCTCCGCGGCGCTCTCGCGCACGGCAAGCACCACCGTCTTTCTGCTCGCGGCGATGCTCATCCTCAACACGCTGGTTTTCCTCATCGGTGAGGACACCATTTCCGCGCTGCTGCTCGGCGGCACCGTTTTCCAGCCGGTGCTGTGTGCACTCATCGGTCTGTTCCCCGGCTGCGCGGTCTCCGTGCTGCTGACAGAGCTTCTCATGGCCGGCTCCATCAGCTTCGGCAGCGCCGTCGCCGGTCTTTCCGCCGGAGCGGGCTTCGGCTTTGTCCTGCTCGTGCGCGAATCGCCGCGCCGGGCCGATGCCGTAAAAATCATCGCCTGCACCTATGCCGCCGCCGTCGCCGCCGGCATCCTGATCGACCTGTTTTTATAACGCAATCCATTTCCGCAGGGCGGAGCCGCGTGCTCCCGCCCTGTTTTTTTGTGCCCCGCCTGTCATGCCGCCCCGCCCGTCCGCATAATCTGGGACAAAGGAGGGATGTCTATGACCGGAAGCGGCGGGCTGAGCGCAGGTGAGGTGCGCCTGTCGCGGCAGCAGCACGGCTCGAACAGTCTGGAAAAGCAGGAGGGCAGCGGACTGCTGGCGCGCGTGCTCGCGGGATTCGGTGACCCGATTATCCGCATTCTTCTCATCGCGCTGGCAATCAATCTGTGCTTTCTGCTGCGCGGTGCGCCCTGGTTTGAAACGGCAGGCATTGCCGCCGCAGTCTTTCTCGCCACCTTTGTCTCTGCCCTTTCGGAGTACGGCAGTGATGCGGCCTTTCGCCGGATGCAGGCGGAGGCTGCCGCGGTGACCTGCCGCGTGCGGCGCGGCGGTATGCTGTGCACCGTGCCCGCAGATGACATCGTATGCGGGGATCTGGTGCTGCTGCAGGCGGGAGAGCGCGTGCCGGCGGACGGTTTCCTGCGCGAAGGCGCGCTCGATGTCGATCAGTCTGCGCTGACCGGCGAGAGCCGGGAAATTGCCGTCCGTCCGCAGCCGGAGCCCCCGGACAGCGCCCAGCTTTTGCGCGGCAGCGCGGTGCTCTCGGGCGAGGGCATGATGGAGGTGACCGCGGTCGGCAGCCGCACGCTGTACGGCGGTATGGCGCAGCAGATGCAGGAGGACACGCGGGAAAGTCCGCTGCATGTGCGTCTGGATGCGCTCGCAGGCACGATCAGCCGTCTGGGCATGGCGGCCGCGGTGCTCGTCGCGGCATCCGACCTGTTCCTGTCGCTGTTTGTACAGGGCGGATTGTCCGAGGGCGCTGCCGCCATATTGCAGCACATTCTGCACGCCGTGACGCTCGCCGTCACCGTGCTCGTTGTCGCTGTGCCCGAAGGACTTCCGATGATGATTACGGTCGTCCTCTCGTCCAATATGGTGCGCATGATGCGCGACCATGTGCTGGTGCGCCGGCTGACCGGCATCGAGACGGCGGGCAGCATGAACATCCTGTTCACAGACAAAACAGGCACGCTGACCTGCGGACGTATGACGGCGGAACTGGTATTTGCCGGTGACGGCACACGGTTTGACGGAATGCAGGCGCTGCGCGCGGGTGCGCCCGCACTGTTCCGGCAGGTGTGCGCCGACTGCCGGTGCAACTCCGGCGCGGCCGTTTCCGCAGGCACGGTGAGCGGCGGCAACGCAACCGACCGCGCTTTGCTGGAGGCCGTGCTGACGCTGACCGATTCCGAGCCGCAGGAGCAGGCCGGGGATAAGGTTTCATTTGATTCGCGGCGCAAATATGCCGCAGTGCGTCTGCCTGCGCGCGCGCTGACCCTTGTGCGCGGTGCGCCCGAGCTGCTGCTGCCGCGCTGCACGCAGTATCTCGCGCCGGACGGACGGGTACACGCGCTTGGCCGCGAAACGCCGCAGCGCATTTTGCGGGAACAGGCGGCGGAGGGCGGACGCGTGCTCGCCATGGCAGTCACCGACCGCGCCGTGACAGCGGATCACCTGCCTGCCGGGCTGACCCTGACCGCATTGGTCGTGCTGCGCGATCCGGTGCGGCGCGAAACGCCGGACGCGGTATACCGGCTGCTGGGCGCGGGCATTCGCACCGTGATGCTCACCGGCGATCATCCGGACACGGCACGGGCCGTCGCGCGGCGCTGCGGACTGCTGTCGGCACGGGACGCACTGGTCGCAGACAGTGCACAGCTCGCCGCCTGGAGTGACGCGGAGCTGAGCCGCCGGCTGCCTCAGCTGGCCGTTGTCGCGCGTGCCATGCCGTCCGACAAGGTGCGGCTTGTGCAGGCCGCACAGCGCGCCGGTCTGGTCGCGGGAATGACCGGCGACGGCGTCAACGATGCGCCCGCACTGCGTCTGGCGGATGTCGGCTTTGCCATGGGCAGCGGCACGGCGGTCGCGCGCGAGGCGGGAGATATCGTCATCACAGATGACAATCTGGACTCGATTGCCCGCGCCGTGCTCTACGGGCGCACCATTTTCAAGAGCATCCGCAAATTCCTCGTCTTTCAGCTGACCATGAACCTGTGCGCGGTCGGCGTATCCATCGCCGGTCCGCTCATCGGCATCGACACACCGGTCACCGTCATGCAGATGCTGTGGATCAATCTGATTATGGACACTCTCGCCGGACTCGCCTTTTCGGGAGAGCCGCCGCTTGCGGAATATATGCAGGAGACGCCCAAACGGCGTGACGAGCCGGTGCTCAACCGCTATATGACCGGACAGATTGCCGCGACCGGCGGCTATACGGTCGCGCTGTGCACGCTGTTCCTGTGGGCGCCCCCCGTGCGGCGGTTTTTCGGCTATGCCGCCGACCCGCTGCGTTTTCTGACCGCATTTTTCGCACTGTTCATCTTCAGCGGCATTTTTCACGCCTGCAATGCGCGCACGCACCGGCTCAATCTGTTCGCCCATCTCGGGAAAAATCCGCTGTTCGTCTGCATCATGGCGGCGGTCACCGCCGTGCAGCTCGCCCTGATCTACTTCGGCGGCGCACTGTTCCGCACCATGCCGCTGTCCCCCTTCGACCTCGCCGTGACCGCAGGACTCGCCTTCACCGTCATTCCGGTGGATTTTGCGCGCAAGCTGTGGCTTCAGGCGCGCGGCGCGCCGCGGAATTTCTAGTGTGGGGCATACGGCTGTCGTGCACGCGCGCGCACAGACAGTCAAAATTTTCCGCCCTGTGTCAGATTTTTTTGTAACATTTGTCAAAAGCCTTGCATTCGCACGGCCAGAGTAGTATACTGTGTTTGTCAAGAAAATAACGGTGATCTTCAGGGCAGGGTGCAACTCCCTACCGGCGGTACAGCCCGCGACCCGCAGGAAGTTTTTTCCTCGGCTGACCCGGTGGCATTCCGGGGCCGACAGTGACAGTCTGGATGGAAGAAGATACGCGCGGAGACATGCCTCATGTCTCTCATTTCATCGCCCCTGTTTCGCTTGTGTGAAACAGGTCTTTTGTTTTTACGCCCTGTTTTTGCCGTGCAAACAGGGTTTTTTATTGCTTTGGAGCGAATACTATGACAGATCAGACAGATATCAGATATATGCGCCGTGCTTTGGAGCTGGCGGTGCGCGGCGCGGGACATGTCTCCCCGAATCCGATGGTCGGCGCTGTGATCGTCAAGGACGGGCGCATCATCGGCGAGGGCTGGCACGAGCACATCGGCGGACTGCACGCCGAGCGCAATGCCTTCAAGAACTGCACAGAGGACTGCACCGGCGCATCCATTTACGTCACACTCGAGCCGTGCTGCCACTGGGGACGCACGCCGCCGTGCACGGATGCCATTCTGGAGCACAAAATCGCGCGCGTTGTCGTCGGCTGTCTCGACCCCAATCCGCTCGTCGCGGGCAAAGGGCTGGAAATCCTGCGCAGCGCCGGTGTGGAATGTGTTTCCGGCGTTCTGGAGGAGGAATGTCTCGCTGTGAACGAGGTGTTTTTCCACTATATCACGACCGGAAAACCGTTTGTCGTCATGAAATACGCGATGACGCTCGACGGGCGCATCGCCGCTTATACCGGCGATTCCAAATGGGTCACGGGTGAGACCGCCCGTGCGCATGTGCACGAGACGCGCAGGCGTCTAAGCGCCATTCTCGTCGGCATCGGCACGGTTCTCGCCGATGACCCCATGCTCAACTGCCGCATCGAATCCGGCGTCGACCCGGTTCGCCTCGTCTGTGACAGCACGCTGCGCATTCCGACGGACTGCCGGCTGGTGCGCACCGCAAAGGAGATCCCCACCTGGGTGTTCTGCGCACAGGCAGACGCTGCCCGCCGCGCTGCGCTCGAACAGGCCGGTGTGACGGTCATTCCGCTGCCCGATGCGGGCGGCACCCGCGTGGATCTCGCCGCGGTCATCGACTATCTGGGCGGGCAGCAAATAGACAGTGTGCTCGTCGAGGGCGGCGGCACCATCAACGGTGAGCTGCTGCGGCTCGGTCTGGTCGACCGCGTACAGGCATACATCGCACCCAAGCTGATCGGCGGCGCGCAGGCGCGCGGTCCGGTCGAAGGCGCCGGCATTGCCCGCATGGCGGATGCTCTGGCGCTCGATCATCTCACCATTACCCGGCTGGGCGGGGATATCCTCGTCGAAGGCCGTATCCGAAAGGACTGAGGTTATGTTTACCGGAATAGTCGAAGAAGTCGGTGAAATCACCGGTCTGCGGCAGTCAGCCACCAGTACGGTGCTCGGTGTGCGCGCGAAAACCGTGCTCGGCGGCACAAAGCTGGGCGATTCCATCGCGGTCAACGGCGTATGTCTGACCGTCGTGCGGCTGACCGGCGACGGATTTGAAGGCGACGTCATGCCGGAGACCATGCGCCGCACCAATCTCGGCGCACTGCAGCCCAAATCGCGCGTCAATCTCGAGCGCGCCATGGCGGCGGACGGACGCTTCGGCGGTCACATCGTCGCCGGACATGTCGATGGCACGGGTACGATCACCGATCTCTCGCCCGAGGGCAATGCCGTCTGGGTGACGGTCGCCGCCGCGCCCGAGCTGCTGCGCTATATCGTCGAAAAGGGTTCCATCACCATCGACGGCATCAGTCTCACCGTCGCCTATGTCGACAATACCTGCTTTCGGGTCTCCATCATCCCGCACACGGGGCAGGAAACCACCCTGCTGACACGCCGCCCCGGCTATGTCGTCAATCTGGAATGTGACATCGTCGGAAAATATATCGAGAAGCTCATGCAGCCGGCGGCTGCGGACAAGCCGTCCTCAGGCGGTGTGTCCATGGATTTTCTCGCACAGAACGGATTTCTGTAACAGAGCCGTCAACATAAAAAAAGACAACGGAATCCTGTCGGGTTTCGATAAAGGAGGAGCCGGTATGGCTGATTTTGCAACGATTGAACAGGCGCTGGAAGCACTTCGCGCCGGACAGAATATTCTGGTCATTGATGACCCCGACCGCGAAAACGAAGGCGACATCATCTGTGCCGCACAGTTCGCAACGACGGAAAATGTCAATTTCATGGCGACCTATGCCAAGGGCCTGATCTGCATGCCGATGAGCGGCGAATACTGCGACAAGCTCGGACTTCCGCAGATGGTCGAGCGGAACACGGACAACCATGAGACCGCTTTCACCATCTCCATCGACCACATTTCCACCACAACCGGAATTTCCGCGGTCGAGCGTTCGGTCACCGCGATGAAATGCGTTGACCCCGATGCCAAGCCGGCCGATTTCCGCCGCCCGGGACATATGTTCCCGCTGCGCGCGCGCGAGGGCGGCGTGCTCAAGCGCTCCGGTCACACCGAAGCCACGGTCGACCTGTGCCGTCTTGCCGGTCTGGAGCCGGTCGGTCTGTGCTGTGAAATCATGCGCGATGACGGCACGATGATGCGCACGTCGGAGCTCGTCGAATTTGCCGCCAAGCACAAGCTGTGCATGATCTCTGTCGCGGACATCATCGCCTACCGCATGCGCGACAAGGAGGAATCGCTCGTCAAAGAGGTCGCCTGCGCGGACATGCCCACCAAGTACGGTCACTTTCAAATCCACGGCTTTATCAACAAGCTCAACGGCGAGCACCACGTCGCGCTGACCATGGGCGATATTGCCGACGGCAAGCCGGTGCTGTGCCGCGTACATTCGGAGTGCCTGACCGGCGACGCGCTCGGTTCCAAGCGCTGTGACTGCGGCGAGCAGCTGGCAGCCGCACTCAAAGCCATCGCCAAGGAAGGGCGCGGCATGCTGCTGTACCTGCGGCAGGAAGGCCGCGGCATCGGTCTGATTAACAAGCTGCGCGCCTATGAGCTGCAGGATGACGGCTACGACACCGTAGATGCAAACATCAAGCTCGGCTTCGCCCCTGATCTGCGCGAATACGGCATCGGCGCACAGATTATCGCCAGCCTCGGCGTGCGCGACCTGCGCCTGATGACCAACAATCCGACAAAAATTCACGGCCTGTCGGGCTATGGTCTGAAAATCGTCGAGCGCGTTCCGATTCAGATCGCCGCCAATCCGGTGGATGCTTTTTATCTGAAAACCAAACAGGAGCGCATGGATCACATGACAGAATACAAATAAGTTGTCACAAATGAAAATGCATACAGGAGGAACAATCATGAAGCTGTTAGAGGGAAATGTTATCGGCACCGGTCTCAAGGTCGGTATTGTCGCAGCACGTTTTAATGAATTTATCGTCGGCAAGCTGGTCTCCGGCGCGCAGGATGCGCTGCTCCGCCACGGCGTCGCCGACAGCGATATCGAAATCGCATGGGTTCCGGGCGCGTTTGAAATCCCGCTGATCGCGCAGAAAATGGCGCAGTCGGGCAAATATGACATGGTTCTGTGCCTCGGCGCTGTCATCCGCGGCTCCACCTCGCACTACGACCTCGTGTGCAATGAGTGCGCCAAGGGCATCGCACAGGTCGGCCTGAACGCCGGTATCCCGGTCCTGTTCGGTGTCGTCACCACCGACACCATCGAGCAGGCGATTGAGCGCTCCGGCACCAAGGCGGGCAACAAGGGCTATGATGTCGCATGCTCCGGCATCGAGATGGCAAATCTCATCCGTGGCCTGTAATTCCGAATCGAACAGAGAGGGGACCCGCGCGGGTCCCCTTTTTTGTCCTTCAGGCAAAAAAAACACCTCAGGCCATCCCGGCCCGAGGTGTATGCGGTCACGTTTTTCCCGCTCCGACTGCGCGCACGCGGGAGCAGAACTGAAAGATATCACTGCACACGGCGAGCACCGTGCGGCTGGTCAGAACATCGTGTCCGCCCTCCGGATAAAAGCGAACCTGTTTGTCCGCCATCTGCAGCAGCTTGTACAGCGCATCCGCATTGGACGGGCTGCACACGGCATCGTCCAGTGTCTGCAAAATCAGGGTCGGACAGCTCACGCCGCGGACACTGCGGCGGCGGGTTTCTCCCGCGAGTGCGTGCAGCTGAAGACGGGCATACGGCTCGCGCAGCAGCCCGTGCATGCGGGACTTCAGGTCAGCCTGAAAGACCCGGCCGAGCTCCTGTCCGCCCCCGCGGCGCGGATACGGGGTGTTGACAAAAACCAGTGCTGCCGGATTGAGGTCGAGCATGTGCAGCAGCAGCATGCCGCCGATTGACAGGCCGATCAGCGCCACACGGCGGTATTGTTTGCGCAAATGTAAGTATTCCATGCGGATTCCGTGAATCCAGTGTTCCTGATCCATCCGCAGCGTCTCTTTTCCGGAAGGCGTGGTCAGGAACGCATCTATGCCGCTGTCGCGCAGATGATCGCACAGAATCATGCCGGCCTGACAGCCGGCACCGAAGCCGCAGACGATCAGACAGCAAAAATCTTTTCGTATTTCATTCGGCACGTTTGATTTCCTCCACTCAGATTTTTTCCTGTGCACACGGCACGGTCGGACATACTGCGCCTGTCCGAAGGGCGCGGCGGCAGCATTCCACGATTTTCATTCTATCACACTGCGGGGGCAAAGGAAATGAACAATGCGTGAACATTTCAGCAACAGTTCGGTTACATAATGTGTAAAAAGCCTCTATTTCGCGTGAAATAGAGGCTCCTTTTGTCTGTTTTTTGCCGAACTGTGCCGTTTAGTCCTCCGCCGGGGCAAGGGCGAGATGCAGCTCATCCAGCTGCTTCTGATCGACCTCGGACGGACACGCCGTCATCAGCTCAGAGGCATTCTGTACCTTCGGGAAAGCAATGACATCGCGGATGGAATCCAGACCGGCCAGCAGCATGCACAGGCGGTCGAGACCGTATGCCAGTCCGCCGTGCGGGGGCGCACCGTAGCGGAATGCGGTCAGCAGATGTCCGAACCGCTCCTCTGCATCGGCATCGGTAAAGCCGAGGGCGCGGAACATGCGCGCCTGTGTCTCCGTCGAGTGAATACGGATCGAGCCGCCGCCCAGCTCGCAGCCGTTGAGAATGATGTCATACGCCTTTGCGCGCACCTTCGCCGGCTCGCTCTCCAGAAGGTCGAGATCCTCGTCCATCGGTGCGGTAAACGGATGGTGCATCGCAACGTAGCGATTTTCTTCCTCGCTGTATTCAAACTGCGGGAATTCCACCACCCACAGCAGCTTGTAATCATTCGGGTCGATGACGCCGAGACGCTTTGCCAGCTCACAGCGCAGTGCGCCGAGCGCCGTCACAGCCGTCTGCCAGTCGCTGTCCGCAACGACAAACAGCATATCGCCGTCCTGTGCCTCCGCACGCGTGCGGATTGCCGCGACCTCATCCTCCGAGAGGAACTTTGCAAACGACGAGGTCATCTTGCCGTCGGACGCGAGCTTCATCCACGCCAGTCCCTTTGCGCGGTAGGTCTTGACAAAATCCTGCAGCTTGTCGATTTCCTTGCGCGGGAATTTGTCCGCCGCGCCGTTGATATTGATGAGGCGCACCGTGCCGCCGTTTTCCACAGCGCCGCTGAACACCTTGAACGAGCAGTCTTTCGCGATGTCGGAAATATCACGGATTTCGTAGCCAAAGCGCAGATCCGGCTTGTCCGAGCCGTATTTGTCCATGGCATCCTTCCACTTCATGCGCGGCAGCGGAAGCGGCAGGTCGATATTCAGCACTTCCTTGAATACGCGCTTGAGATAGCCCTCATTGACGGCAATGACATCATCCTGATCGACAAAGGACATCTCCAGGTCGATCTGGGTGAACTCCGGCTGACGGTCCGCGCGCAGGTCCTCGTCGCGGAAGCAGCGCGTAATCTGCATATAACGGTCGACGCCGGACAGCATCAGCAGCTGCTTATACTGCTGCGGAGACTGCGGCAGCGCGTAAAATTTGCCCGGATGTACGCGGGACGGAACCAGATAGTCGCGCGCGCCCTCCGGCGTGGATTTTTGCAGCATCGGCGTCTCAATTTCCAAAAAGCCCTGCTCGTCAAAATAACTGCGTGTCACCTGCATGACGCGGTGGCGCAGAGCCAGGTTGCGCTGCATGGACGGGCGGCGCAGGTCGAGATAGCGGTACTTCAGGCGCAGCTGATCGTTGACCTCCTTGTCATCGGAAATCTCAAACGGTGTGGTCTCCGATTTGGACAGCACGCGGATATCCGTGACGACAATTTCAATTTCGCCGGTGGGCATCTTTTTGTTGACCGCGCGCTCGTCGCGGCGAACGACATTGCCCTTGACAGCGAGCACATATTCCGTGCGCACGCCGAACGCAATGTCAAACAGCGCGGCATTGACCGACTTATCAAATGTGCACTGCACGATACCGGTGCGGTCGCGCAGCAGCAGGAACAGCACGCCGCCGTTGTCGCGCGTGCGGTCGCACCAGCCGTTGACGATGACTTCCCGTCCGTCATCTGCGGCGCGCAGCTCGCCGCACCATGCGGTGCGCTTCATACCCTCAATGGATGTATTCATAAAGCAAATAACCTCCCCGGAGCGCCGTGCCGGCGCTCCTCTTTTGTGTTTGTTATGCCATGACGACAGCGGCAATCGCGTCCGCCGTCAGTGCGGTTTCCGTCTGTTCGCCGGTCTCCATGTTTTTCACACGGACGGTGCCGGATTCCAGCTCTCCGTCACCGACAACCGCGGAAAAACGCGCGCCGATGCGGTCCGCATGCTTCATCTGTGCGCGCAGGCCGCGGCCGACCAGATCGCGCTCCGCGGAAACGCCGAGCTGACGCAGGTCATAGGTCAGCCTGCTGACCGGACGATCCGCCTCGTCGCCCAGCGGCGCGAGATAGATGTCCACATGGGGCGGCTCCGGGAACGGTGCGCCGACCGCTTCCATGACCATAATCAGGCGCTCCAGACCGCAGCCGAAGCCCATGCCCGGTGTCGGCTGTCCGCCGAGCTGTTCAATCAGTCCGTCATACCGGCCGCCGCCGCAGATCGTGCCCTGCGCGCCGATATTGTCCGAAACAAACTCAAATACCGTCTTGGTGTAATAATCCAGTCCGCGAACGATGCCGGTGTCAATTTCATACGGAATTCCCATATCGTCCAGATATGCGCGCACCTTTTCAAAATGCGTGCGGCAGTCATCGCACAGATAGTCGAGCGCGACCGGCGCGCCCTCCGCAACCTTATGACATGCCTCCTGCTTGCAGTCGAGCACACGCATCGGATTGCGCTCCAGACGGTCCAGACAGTCCTCACACAGCTCGTCCTTGTGGCCGTTCAGGTAGCTTTTCAGCGCCGAATAGTACTTCGGACGGCAGTGGGGGCAGCCGATGGAATTGATGTGCGCTTTCACCTCGTGAATGCCGAGGCGCTTGAGCGCGGTGTCCGCGAGGGAGATAATCTCCGCATCGGTCGCCGGCGTCGGCGCGCCGAACACCTCGACGCCGAACTGATGGTGCTCGCGCAGACGCCCCTTCTGCACGTTTTCATAGCGGTAGTTGGGCACAATATAGTAGCCCTTGAACGGCAGTCCCTTCGCGTACAGCGAGTTTTCCAGATATGCCCGGACGGTAGAAGCCGTGCCCTCCGGACGCAGCGTAACCGAGCGTCCGCCCTTGTCCTCAAAGGTATACATTTCCTTCTGCACGACATCCGTCGTGTCGCCGATGCCGCGGTTAAACAGCTCGGTGTGCTCGAAATTCGGGAAACGAATTTCCTCGAAGCCGTACTCCATTGCAATCGTGCGCAGCACACCTTCCACATAATGCCATTTATATACCTCAGAAGGAACGATGTCCTTGGTGCCCTTGGGGGCTTTGATGAAATCTGCCATAAAAATCGGTGGTTCCTTTCTCTATTGTTGCTGCCGCGAACAAAATTGCGGCCACGAAAAACAGGCGGTTGAGCAACCGCCTGATTATCTTTATCTTTTCGGCTTCGGATTGACGATATCGCGCCAGTCCAAGTCGCCGCGGTCCAGACCGAGCACAAGCATTTCCGCCGTCGCCACATTGGTGGCAATCGGAATGTTGTGCATATCACACAGCCGGACAAGGGAATGAAGATCCGGTTCGTACTCGCTGTTGGAGTTCGGATCGCGGAAGAACAGTACCATATCGATCTCGTTATACGACACGCGTGCACTGATCTGCTGTTCACCGCCCTGCATGCCGGCCAGATACTTTTCGATGTTCAGTCCGGTCGCTTCGGCCACCAGCTTTCCGGTCGTTCCTGTGGCGCACAGATGGTGCTTCGACAAAATGCCGCAGTATGCCATACAGAACTGAACCATCAGCTCCTTCTTTTTATCGTGTGCAATCAATGCAATATTCAAAGCTCAGACACCTACCTTCCTCCATACAGTTCCCACTCTATTGCCATACATAGACTTGCTGTTTCTCATTGTTACAGCCGCAGAAGCGGTGTCTCCTCGCCGTCCAGACGCTGCGCAATGTTGCGATAAGCCGTCGCCGCGCTGCGCCGCCGTTCGGATGCAACCGGCATGCCCAGTCCGGCATACACGGAAACCTCCTCGTCCTCCGGCACGATGCCCAGCAGGCAAAGTCCGGTGGCGTCCATCGCGTCATCGACGGTTCCGATCGCACCGCGGTGAATCAGTCTGCGGCGAATCCGGTTGACCACAAGGCGCACCTGCGGTACGCCGTCATCCTCCAGCACGCGCGCCATGCGCTCCGCACCGCGCAGGCTTCCGCCTCCGCCGCAGGTGACGACAATCGCCTCCTGCGCAATCGCGGCAAATGCCCGAAATTCCTCCGCCAGACCTGCCGGCCCGTCGATGAGGATAAAGTCAAAGCCCGCGTCACACGCCTGCTGCTGCAGACGGCGCATGCCGTCCTCCGTCAGGGCGTCCGATGCCAGCGGCTCCGCCGGTGCGGTGAGCAGAAAGAGCTGTTCCAGCGACGGGTGGCGTGCTGCCGCCTCCATCAGCGGAATCATGCCGGAAGCCACATCGGCGAAGCTGAATACCACGCGGTCGCTCATGCCGAGCACGATATCCAGATTGCGCAGGCCGGAATCCCCGTCAATCACAAGGACCTTCCGTCCCCGTGCCGCCAGCGCCGCGGACACGCCCGCCGCCAGCGAGGTTTTTCCCGTGCCTCCCTTGCCGGATGCAATGATAATGGTCTTCGTCATAACTCCTCCTGCCAATTAAAAAAATTATATACCAATTCCCGGTTTTACACAAGTGGTTCTGTTATCTTTTTTCACACTTGTCACAAATGCGACAATTTTACCGGCTGTTTTTTCGTCATACCGACCGATTTGCGTGGTTGCCGTCAGGAAATGACGTCGTAATTTCCGGTGTCATCCGCGGTCGGGTCCGAATGGCTGCGCGCGTAGAAATAACTGTTGTAGATATCCCGCACAACCGGCGCCACATTGTTGCCCGAATCGCCGCCCTCGATGACGACGCAGACCGCAATCTGCGGGTCCTCATACGGCGCATAGGAGATAAACAGGCCGTTGTCGCGCTCGGTTCCGGTGACCTGCGCGGTGCCCGATTTGCCGGCGACCTTGATGGGATAATCCTGGAACACGGTCGCCGCCGTGCCGTCCTCTGTCGTTACCTTCGCCATGCCCTCGTGCACCAGCTTCCATGTGGTGTCCTTCGCCTCGATGGTCGCGCGCACCTTGCTCTCCTTGGTGTAAACCGTGTCGGAATAGTCGTATGCCTTGACCGAGCGCAGCAGATGCGCCTCGTACTGCGTGCCGCTCGACGCAATCGCCGCACAGTAGTTGGCGAGCTGCAGCGGCGTAAAGGCGTTGTCGCCCTGTCCGATGGCCGCCTGCAGCGTGTCGCCGCCCGACCATTCGCGCAGCGAGGAATCGTTTTTCCTGGCCGCGGCGCGCGCGGTGGGTCCCGCGATGCGTCCCTTCTTCTCTCCCGAAAGCTCCAGACCGGTGTAGTCGCCGAAGCCGAACTTCGACGCGTAGCTCTCCAGCTTGTCGCCGCCGAGCAGGCGTCCCGTCTCAAAGAAGAAATAGTTGCACGAATCCTGAATGGCTGTCGTGACGTCCTCCCAGCCGTGACCCGCGCCGGTCGAGGAAAAAATCCAGCAGCGCGGCTGATAATCCTTGTAATATGTGTAGATGCCTTCGTCGTAAATCTTCGTGTCTGCGTCAATCACGCCGCTTTCCAGACCCGCCACAGCCGTACAGATTTTGTACGTCGAGCCGGGTGCGTAGGTGCCCGCAATCGAACGGTTGAGCAGCGGCGTCAGCTTGTCCTGACTCAGCTTGTTGTAATCCTCGTTGAACGTCTTGAGGTTGTAGGTCGGATAGTTGGCGAGCGCGAGAATCTCTCCGTTTTTCACGTCGATGACCACCGCCGCGCCGCCGCCCGCGCCGCTGATGCTCCGGCACTGCCGCGCAAGCGACTCCTCCGCGGCCTTCTGCAGCCCGAGATCGAGCGTCAGCACAACATTGTTGCCCGACTGCGCCTCGACGGTCTCCTTTTCGCTGACCACATTGCCGCGCGAGTCGGTTTCAATCGCCCGCTCGCCGTCTGTGCCGCGCAGATATTCCTCAAAAGCCTTCTCCGCGCCGGTCTTGCCGACCTTCGCGTTCATGGAATATCCTTCCTCCTTGTATTTTTCCCAGTCCTCGGAGAAAATCGGGCCGACATAGCCGAGAATATTGGCGGCATATTCCGTCTGAATATCGCGCTCTGCGCGCGTCTCCACCTCCACGCCGGGGAATCGCTCGTGCTGCTCGCTGATGCGTGCGACCAGATCCTTGGAAATGCCACCCGCAAGGCTGAACGCGTTGTACAGCGAAAACTGTTCCTGATCCATCTGATAGCGGATGCCGACAATTTTGCGCGCGTCTGCCGCGTCCAGATCGGAATCCACCTCGTATTTTTCGCGCAGCGCGGCAATGACGCCGTCCGCGTTCAGATCCTCCGCCCATTTTTCGCCTGCACCGAAACGGCGCATGCTCTTGTAATCAGACGTATTGCTGTCCTTTGTAAAGGCAAACGAGCCGTACTGTCCCGAGGAGATCGGAAGGGTGTCGTTGCGCTCCGCACCGTCCGCCTCAATCAGGCGGACAAGCTGTAAAATGCGGTCATTCTGTCCCTTTTTCTCCCAGAACGCATAGGTGATCCGCAGGCCGTAAACGGTCGTATTGGTGACCAGTGTCTGACCGTTGCGGTCGAGGATATCGCCGCGCGAGGCGGCCGAGGTGCTGGTATAGGTAAACAGGTGCTTTGCCCGGCCCGCATAGTCATCGCCGTGGATGACCTGAAGCGAAAACAGGTTGGCGGCGACAATCAACGCGCAAACCAGTCCGCCGCCCGCCAGAACGCTCAGTCGGCGCAGCTGCTGTTTTTTATGAATGTCCATCGCTGTCTCCCTTCATCAGGCGTCCGGTGAAACGGAAATCTGCGGCTTTCTTCCGGCAATCCTGCGCACAACGGCGAGCACCGGCACGCTGAAAACCGCCGCCAGCGCCGCCTGCACAATGACATTGCGCAGAAATGTCAGCAGGCTGATGTCTCCGAACTGAAAATAAAACAGATACCGCAGTGCGGCGAGCAGCGCAATCATGCCGATCGCACAGAGCATGGTGCCGCGCCGCTCCATCCGGCACAAGCGCCCGCGCACAAGTCCGCACGCGATGCCGCAGATCATATAATACAGCGGATACAGCCCCTCTGCGCCCAGTCCTGTGGTGTCATAGAGGATGCCGGCGGCGAGTCCGCACACCATGCCGGCAGCCGGTCCCATCTGCAGCGCCGCCGCCGCGACAATCAGCGGCAGCAGGTCGATATGCGCGCCGAACACGGCGATGCGCAGGCCGAGCGTGGTCTGCAGCACATAGGCGATCACAAGCAGCACCACACACAGCGCAATGCGCACAGCGGAAGGCACATTATATTTCATGTCGCTCCTCCTCACTGTCCATCGGCCTTGATGTCGGTGATGATGAAAACCCGCGTCAGCGAGGGGATTTCCACCATCGGCTCAATGACCGCATAATTGGACATGCCGTCGCTCTCTGTCTGAATGCTCTCCACCGTGCCGATGGCAAGTCCCTTCGGGAATATGCCGCCCGAGCCGGAGGTCTGCACCGTATCGCCCACGACAACATCCGCGCCGCGGCTGAGATAGCGCACCTTGAGCTTGCCGTTGCCCATCAGCTGATAGTCACCCTGTGCCACAGCGATTTCCCCGGTGCGAACCATGCGCGCGCCCGCCGACATGTTGCTGTCGATAATCGTGGTGACCTGCGCCGAGTGCTCGGACAGGCTGCTGATGTAGCCCACCATGCCCTGCGGCGTGACGACGCTGTCATTTTTTTCGAGACCGTCCGCACTGCCCGCGTCGATGGTCAATACGCTCGACCATTCATCCAGCGTGCGGCCGATGACCTCCGCCGAGGCGTAGACGAACGATGTATTGCGCTCTGCCACGCCCAGCATCGCGCGCAGGTCCTGATTTTCCTTGACCGCCGCCTGCGCATCCTCCAGCCGTCCGTTCAGGTCGGACACCTGCTTTTTGAGCAGTTCATTTTCCGCGACCAGCTGGTCATAGCGGAAATATTTGTTGTATCTGTCCGCCGCATGTACCGCCGTGTGTGTGATGGCGCGCTGTGCCGGACGCAGCATCGTGCCGACCGCGCGGCTCAGCAGGCTGTCCTGTCCGGATACCCCGGTAAATATGGCGATTGCCACGCAGATGACCGCGGCGATCACCGCAGCGGGGAACCATCTGGCGTGGGTTACTTTGTTCCAGATTCTTCGCAAAATCCACTCAACCTTTCTGCGTTCGGCCGTTTTTGCTGCATGCCTGCCGCAGCATTTCACTGAGCAGGCAGATGGGCAGCCCCATCACACCGTAATAATCTCCGTTGATGCCGGACACGAACAGGCCGCCCGCGCCCTGAATGCCGTAAGCCCCCGCCTTGTCCAGCGGCTCGCCGCTCGCGGCATAGGCTTCCGCCTCGCCCTCGTGCAGCGCACGAAACGTGACGTCGGTCACTGAAACCTCCGTCTGCTCGCTGTCCGCCGTCTTGACGCAAACCGCCGTCATCACCTGATGGGTGCGTCCGGACAGCCGGTGCAGCATGTGCACAGCATCCGCTTCGTCCGCCGGTTTGCCCAGGATTTCCCCGTCGCACACGACAATCGTATCGGATGCGACGATGAGCGCGGTTGACTGCGCCTGCGCCCAGGCAGCCCGCGCCTTGCGCTGTGCCAGCTGCGCGACATTCTGCTGCGGCGTGCGCTCCGGCGATACACTTTCATCCACATCCGCCGGACAGACAACAAAATCCGGCGTGATGCGCGCGAGCAGCTCCCGCCTGCGCGGCGACTGCGATGCCAGAATCATCGGATGATACCGTGATAGTTCCATTCTCCGTTCCTCCTCATCGTCCCGTCGAACCGAAGCCGCCCTCACCGCGGGCAGTTTCGTCCAGCTGCTGCACTTCCTCGGCTTCAAACGGTACGACCGGAAGAATGCAAAGCTGTGCGATGCGCTCGCCCGGCTCAATCGTATACGCGGTATCGGACAGATTGACCAGTCCGACACACACCTCGCCGCGATAGTCGCTGTCGACAACGCCGACACCGTTGGACAGTGTCAGGCCGTGCCGGATGCCCAGTCCGCTGCGCGCAAACACAAACGCGCCGAAGCCCGCGTCCGGCAGCGCAAGGGCAAGTCCGGTCGGGACGGCCGCACGCGCCATCGGCTCCAGCGTCAGCGGTGCGTCGACATTCGCGGTGAGATCTGCACCCGCCGCCCCCGCGGTCGCACGGTGCGGCAGCTCGGGCAGCCGTCCCTGCGGCGATGCAATGCGCCGGAATTTCACGGTCATCATGCTTTCATTCCACTCCTCTGCGGTATAATCCCCGTGTGACAGGCCCGCCGAACGCCGGCGTCTGTCCGTGCAGCACCGCGCGCGCGGTCTGCGCCGCCTGCTGCGGGGTTTCATCGGTAAACAGCAGACGCGCATACGTCACGCCCGTCTGCCGGTATTCGCTTTCTTCCAGATAAAGCGGCTGTGAATTGTACAGGCTGCTGCGGCAGTGCTCCTCCCGAAAGACCGGAAAGCGCGCGCCCCTGCGGTCGGTCAGATAATACGCGCCGTGCGCGCACCGTCCGGTTCCGTCGCGCCGGCAGCCGCCTGTGCTGCCCGCGATCATGCAGTTTTCCGTCAGCATGAGCGGCAGCCGCCCGCAGACAATCAGCTCGGTTTCCATCGGCTTGCGCAAATCGCGGATCTGCGGCAGGCGCAGCTCAAACGACAGCGTCTGGCGCCGCACCCCCAGATCACACAGCGCGTCGAGCGCCGCGGAGCCAAAGGCGTTCAGGCCGAAATCGCCCCACGCCTCCATGCCCAGCTGCTGAACGGGCGCAAGCTGTCCGAGATTGCCGCACAGCGCCGCTGTGCAGCCGTATGCGCGGCATGTTTTCAGCTGCCGCAGCACCGCTTCCTGTTCGCGGTCCCACACAATGCGCGGCAAAACCGGAACAATCGCACAGCCGCGTTCGATGAGCTGTGTGACCCGCCGCTCTGCCCGCACCAGCTCGCCGAGCGGCACATAAATCGTGCGCAGCGGCAGCTCCGCCAGTGCATCGGTCAGCTGCTCCATCGTGCGCACCTGTGCGGTAAAGCCGGAAAAACCGGCGGATGCTGTCGAAGGTCTGTCCGCCGGCAGCGGCATCTCGCGCAGCGGCGGAACCGATAGGCGCGCCTGTGCCAGCGCATCGAGCGCCTGCCGGCGCAGCTCATTGAGCGACCGCGCCGCAAGATACAGCCCGTCATCCATCTGAACCGTGATGTCCGGCGTTCCGAACACCGTGCCGCCCGTCTTGCTCAGCGCCTTGTGTACGTCATCCGCCGTCGCCGCGCGGCTGTTCGCGTGCGCCGGACAGTCTCCCGCGACCGTCACGCGGTGCGTTCCGTCTCCGGCCTGCAGGGTCATCGGATGGCCCTCCTGCGCCGTGAACGACAGCGACACCGGCACGCAGGCGCGCTCCTGTCCCGCGGCATAGCTGCGCGCCGCCTCGTCATACAGCGGCTTCAGCTGGCGCTCCGGCGTTTTGCTCCGCACGCCGAACATCGCGGGGCCGGGCGCATCATCCAGATAGCCCTGTGTGAAGCCGTCGCGCGAGAACACCTTCTCGAGCGTGTCCAGCTCCTCCCGTGTCGGCGCGCGTCCTTCCCGCAGCACCGCCGCGTAAATGCGCGTGACAATCGCGACATATTCCGGACGCTTCATGCGCCCCTCTATTTTGAGCGAGGACACGCCCGCTTCACACAGCGCGCGCAGGCGCGGCAGCAGGCACAGGTCCTTGAGGCTCATGGGATAGTTGTTTTTTCCGCCATACGGCAGGCGGCACGGCTGTGCGCACAGCCCGCGGTTTCCGCTGCGCCGCCCGATGACAGCGGACAGCTCACACTGTCCGGAATAGCACATGCACAGTGCGCCGTGCACAAACACCTCGGTCTCCACGCCCGCATGCCGCGTGATATGCCGGATGGCCTCCAGCGGCAGCTCGCGCGACAGCACGACGCGCGAAAAACCCAGCCGCTTTGCCGCCAGCGCCCCTTCGAGCGAATGGATGGTCATCTGTGTCGAGGCGTGCAGCACCGCGTCGGGAAACGCCTGCCGAATGCAGCGCGCCGCGCCGAGGTCCTGTACGATGAGCGCATCCGCCCCCGCTTCGAGCAGCAGCCGCACATCATTTAGCAGTGCGGGCATCTCGCGGTCGGAGACGAGTGTGTTGACTGTGACGTTTGTCTTTACGCCGCGCAGGCGGCAATAGGCGAGCGCCTGCCGCATTTCCTCCGCGGTGAAATTTTTCGCGCCGCGCCGCGCGTTAAACGTGCCGAAGCCCAGATAAACTGCGCCCGCGCCGTTCTGCACCGCCGCGCGCACGGCATCCATCGAGCCTGCCGGCGCGAGCAGCTCCGGGAGCTGATTGCTGTTCACTTGAGCAGGCGGGACAGACGGGAGCGCACCTCATTGAGCTGCCGCTCGGTCGAAGCGAGTTCCTTTTCCAGCTCCTCAATCCGGCGCCCCATCTTCTCGTTGTCCGCAACGCGTTCGCGCAGCTCGCGCACCTCGCGCTCCGTGCGCTCGGCCTGTTCGAGGTCGCTGCGATGACGAGCGTCTGCCTGTCCCAGCTGCTGCTCCAGCTCGGAAACGCGGCGCGTGCGCGCCTCCGCCTCGCCCTGTGCGCTCTGCAGGCGCTTCTGCGTCTCGCCCAGCCTGCCTTCCAGCTCGGTAATGCGTTCCTTGCTCTTTTCGCCCGCTTCCACCTGCGCCTCCAGCTCGGAAATGCGGTCCTTAAAGCGGTCGAGCTGTGCGATTTCGTCTGCGCGGCTGGCCGCGTTGTTTTCCAGGCTTTCGATTTCCTCGCGCGCGTCAGCCAGCTCCTGTGTTAAATCCTTGTTTTCCGACAGATAGCCGGAAATCTGTGTGCGCAGATTTTCCGCGCCCTGCACAGCCTGTACATAATTGTCTGCCATGTCGCATGCGGTCAGCGTGATCGCCTGCAGCATGTTGACGCCGTTTTCCCGGATTTTGCTCACGCGGTTGTCCACCAGCGCGGCAATTTTTGTCATATATTCCTCGTCCTGTTCGCCGGTCATCGTGAACCGGTTGCCCGCGATGACGACTTCCACCCTGTTTTTCATGAATCCATGCCTCCCGTTGTCCGCTCTCGCGCTCATTCCGCGGGCGGATTTCTTCATACATGGTTATTATAGCACAGCCCGTGCGGATTTGTTAACACTTAGTTGCATAAACCGCGGTTTTTTTGCACCGATTGCGCGTTTATCGCGCGCGTATCCGCCCTGCTGTGCATCCTGCACAGAAATCCGGCCGGAAAAGAAATTGTATCCGGCGCTTTTTCATGCTAAAATGAACAAAACGAATCGCCGCACAGACGGCTGCAAAGGAGATCCCGAAATTATGATGAACCTGAGTCAGGCGCGCCGCATCGTCGTCAAGGTCGGCACCTCGTCACTCACCTACCCCACCGGAAAGCTCAACATCCGCGGCATCGAACGCCTTGTGCGCTGCATCGCGGACCTGCACAACCGCGGATATGAGATGATCCTTGTTTCGTCGGGTGCCATCGCTGTCGGCGCATCCAAGCTGCGCCTGCCGGAGCGCCCGCAGTCCCTGCGCATGAAGCAGGCGGCAGCTGCGGTCGGTCAGTGCGAGCTGATGCATGTCTATGATAAAATTTTTGCCGAATACGGCATTCACACCGCACAAATCCTGCTCACTACGGACGATACCGAGGACGAACGCCGCCGTCTGAATGTACATAACACATTTGACGCGCTGCTGGAGACGGGCGCACTTCCCATCGTCAACGAAAACGATACGGTCGCCGTCGAGGAAATTGAATTCGGCGACAACGATCAGCTCGCCGCCGTCGTCGCGCGCGTCGCACGCGCAGAGCTTCTGGTCATTCTCACCGATATGGACGGTCTGTTTGACGGGGACCCGCGCGAAAATCCCGAAGCGCGGCTGATTCCGGTCGTGCACAGCATCACCGATGAGCTGCGCGCCATTGCAGGCGGCGCGGGCACGGCAAACGGCACGGGCGGCATGGCGACAAAGCTGGGCGCCGCGGAGCTTTGCATGGACCGCGGCATTCCGATGTTCGTCATCAACGGCGCAAAGCCGGAGACGCTGTATGAGCTGGCCGACGGCCGGCTGTCCGGTACGCTGTTTCTGCCGCCGGAAGCACCCGAAAAAGACTGAAAGGACGAAATCGCTATGACTTCTGTACTGGAAACCTGCCGCCGCGCCGCCGCGGCAAAGCATGAAATCGGCGCGCTGGGCACCGCAGACAAAAACCGCATTCTGCTCGCCATCGCCGATGCGCTGGAAGCACACCGCGCGGAAATCAAGGCGGCGAATGCGCGCGATATTGAAGCAGGGCGTGAAAGCGGTCTGAACGAGGGCTTGATCGACCGGCTGACACTCGGGGATGATCGCATCGACGGCGTCGCCGCAGGCTGCCGGCAGGTCGCCGCTCTGCCCGATCCGGTCGGCGAGGTGACCGAGATGAAGGTCACGCCGGGCGGTCTGAAAATCGGCAAAAAGCGCGTGCCGATGGGCGTCATCGGCATCATCTATGAATCGCGCCCCAACGTCACGGTCGACGCGGCGGCGCTGTGTCTCAAAGCCGGCTCCGCCTGTGTTCTGCGCGGCGGCAAGGAGGCCATTCATTCCAATCTCTGCCTGATGCGCATTATGCGCGATGCCGTTGCCGGCTGCGGCTGCTCCCCGGATATTCTCAACCTTGTCGAGGACACCACGCATGAGGGCGCGGCGGTCATGATGCAGGCGAACGGTTTGATTGATGTGCTCATTCCGCGCGGCGGCGCGCGCCTGATTCAGGCGGTCGTACACAACGCCACCGTACCGGTCATTGAAACCGGTGTCGGCAACTGCCACATTTATGTCGATGCGGGCGCCGACCTCGACATGGCGGCAAATATTTTAGAAAATGCCAAGTGTCAGCGCGTTTCCGTGTGCAATGCGGCGGAAAGCCTGCTCGTACACCGCGAGATTGCCGCGCAGTTTCTGCCGCTGGCCAAAGCGCGGCTGGATGCACATTCCGTCATCTGGCACGGCTGTCCGGATACCTGTGCGCTTCTGCCGGATATTCTGCCGGCAGAGGAGGAAGACTACGGCAGAGAGTATCTCGACTACGAAATTTCCTGCAAGATTGTCGACTCACTCGATCAGGCGATTTCTCACATCAACCACTACAACACCGGTCATTCCGAATGTATTGTGACGCGCGATTATTTCGCCGCGCAGCGCTTCCTCGACCGCGTGGATGCCGCGGCAGTTTATGTCAACGCGTCCACCCGCTTCACGGATGGCGGCGAGTTCGGCTTCGGCGCGGAAATCGGTATTTCCACGCAAAAGCTGCACGCGCGCGGCCCGATGGGACTGAAGGAACTGACCTCCAGCAAATACATTATCTACGGAGAAGGCCAGATCCGCTGACCGGTCTCCGCACACCATCTGAAAAGGAGTTTGATCTGAACATGGAACGCGAATTCAAATGGAGCATTGCTGACCCCGCCGACTTCGAGCGCATCACCGCAAGCGATACCGTCGCCCCGCTGATTCAAAGCGAGGGACAGACGGAAATGGAAGCCATTTATTACGATACATTCGACGGCCAGCTGGCCAAGGCGCGCGGCGGTCTGCGCCTGCGCCGCGAGGACGGTGAGAGCGTTGTCTGCCTCAAGCTTTCCCCGCAGGAGAGCTTTGACGGCGCCTTTAAGGCGCGCGAGGAATACGAGTGCTATGCGCCGGATGTCCGCAGCGGCATGCTCAATCTGCCGTCCCTCGGTGCGCCGGAGGAATTTTGCGACAATATCCTGCAGTCCGATCTTGTCGAGCTGGGCCGCACCATCTTCACCCGCCGCACCTGTCAGCTCGCGTATCAGGACTGCACCTGTGAGCTCGCTTTTGACACGGGCAAAATCACCCACCGCGGACGTGTCGCTCCGCTGTGCGAGCTGGAGCTGGAGCTCAAGGACGGCAGTGTGGAGGATTTCAGCAGGCTGGCTCTGGCATTGCAGGAGGAATTTTCTCTCAAGCCGCAGCCGCTGTCCAAGCTGGTGCGCCTGCTGCGTCTGTAATCCAAAGCCGTATCCTTCCCGAAACAGGCTTGCTCGATCCCGCAGAACAACGCTTCTGCGGGATTTTTTTGTGCGGCGGATATTGCCGCGGGCACGAAAAAACCGCCGGCCTTTCGGCCGGCGGTCTGCTTGCTGTAAAGCGGTATTTACTTGCCCAGCAGCTCGCGCTCGATGATCTCGCGTGCTTCCGGTGCCTGCTTGTCCATCTTCTCCGGGAAGCCGAAGTAGGATACGCATGCGATGTTGTCGCCGCCTACCTTCGGTGCGTCCGGCTTCAGCTGACGGTTTGCAAAGTCCATCTCGCGCAGCGTCTCGAAGATGCCCTCGAAGTCGACTTCGCCCTCGCCCATTGCCGTGTGCTGATGAATGGTGACATCAGCCTTGCCGCGGGCATTCAGCCAAGGCGGATTCAGGATGTAACGGCAGTCCTTTGTCTGATTGTAGGTGTCTGCAAACAGTACATGGGTCAGCTCGTCGCCTGCGTACTTCAGCATATGGCGGACGTCGCCCTTGCCCTGATCGTAGAAGAAGCCGTGGGATGCGGAATAGACATAGCCCAGGTTCTTCGAACGGAACGACTTGACCAGATCACATGCCTCGTCATTCAGCTCGCAGAAGTCATACGGATGAGACTGTACCTCGACGCGCAGACCCTCGCGCTCGATGATCGGCAGAAGCTCTTCCATCGAACGGAACCACATGCCGTTGCAGATCTCCTGCTGATTCGGATCGCCCGAGAACTCCGTGTTGAT
>OCTW011616746.1_pt1 | contig 30911 bp, 39 predicted proteins | sample 1539671 | NCBI WGS metagenome assembly OCTW01 (sample SAMN02144230, study PRJEB22623) | gut metagenome | biome: sheep rumen | host: Ovis aries | place: New Zealand | reverse complement strand
ATTTTTGATTTAGAACCACTATTATTACTATTAGTTTTGTTTGTGCTTACAGTAGTACTATTTACTGAATTACCACAGTTGCTGCAGAAAGTATCATCTTTAGCTAGTTCACTACCACATTTTTCACAAAATTTTGCCATCTAAAACACCTCCATTACATAAATAATATCATAAATATCATTAAAAAGAAAGTAAATTTATATAATTATTTACATTCATTATAATTTTTATATTTATATTATAGATGTTAATATATTATCGTATTTTTTTTGATAAAATATGAACATACATTTACCATAGTAATATCATTGTTTTATTCTTATATAAGTGATAAAATATATATGCAACGAAAAATATAATCATAATAGGAGGTGTCTTATGTTCAAATTAGTATCAAATTATAAACCGAGTGGAGATCAACCTGAAGCTATTGAAGAATTAGTAGATGGAATTAAAGAAGGTAAAAAAAGCCAGGTTTTACTAGGTGCAACTGGTACTGGTAAAACTTTTACTATCGCTAATGTTATACAAAAAGTGAATAAACCTACTTTAATACTAGCGCACAATAAAACACTTGCGGGTCAACTTTATTCTGAGTTCAAGGAACTATTCCCAGAGAACAGAGTAGAATACTTTGTTTCATATTATGATTATTATCAACCAGAAGCATATGTTCCATCTAGTGATACATTTATAGAAAAAGATGCATCTATTAATGATGAAATAGACGAACTTAGACATAGTGCAACTTCAGCTTTAATATCTAGAGATGATGTTATAGTGGTCGCATCTGTTTCATGTATATACGGACTTGGTGAAAAAGAAGAATATGAAAAACAGGTATTATCTCTAAAAGTTGGAGATGTAATTGATAGAGATGATATATTAAAAAGATTAGTTGAAATGCTTTATGAAAGAAATAATATGGACTTAGTTAGAGGAACATTTAGAACTAGAGGAGATACTATAGAAATAGTACCAGCTTATTCAAGAGATAAAGCATATAGAATAGATTTATTTGGTGATGAAATAGAAAAACTAATTGAATTTGATACCACTACAGGTGCGGTTATATCACAAAAAAATACAATAACTATATTCGCAGCTTCTCACTTTGTAACTAGTGAAGAAAAATTAAAAAGAGCAGTTTGCTCTATAAAAGAAGAATTAAAAAATAGATTACAATATTTTAAAGCTAATAATAAATTACTTGAATTTCAAAGATTAGAACAAAGAACAAATTATGATTTAGAAATGCTTTCTGAAACTGGTTTTTGTAAAGGAATAGAAAATTATTCTAGACATTTAACTGGTAAAAAAGAGGGAGAAACTCCTACAACACTTATTGATTTCTTTCCTAAAGATTTTTTACTTGTTATAGATGAATCTCATGTAACTCTTCCACAAGTTCGTGCTATGTATAATGGAGATAGGATGAGAAAAGAAACTTTAGTTGAATATGGTTTTAGACTTCCGAGTGCACTTGATAATAGACCTCTTAAATTCGATGAATTTGAAGACAAAATTAATCAAGTTATTTATGTATCAGCAACCCCTGGAGATTATGAATTATCTAAAACAAATAATCAAATTGTAGAACAAATAATAAGACCTACAGGATTACTTGATCCAACTATAGAAGTTAAACCAACTAACAACCAAATAGATGACTTAATTGAACAAATACAAAATAGAATAGATAAAAACGAAAGAACTTTAGTAACAACTCTTACAATAAGAATGAGTGAAGAACTTACTAATTACTTGAAAAGTGCTGGAATTAAAGTAGCTTTTCTTCATAATGAAATTAAGACACTTGAAAGACTTGAAATAGTTAGAGATTTAAGAATTGGAAAATATGACGTTGTAGTAGGTGTTAATTTACTTAGAGAAGGTATAGATATTCCAGAAGTATCTTTAATCGCAATATTAGATGCTGATAAACAAGGATTCTTAAGAAGTGAAAGAAGTTTAATACAAACAATTGGTAGAGCGGCACGTAATGAAAATGGACATGTTATCATGTATGCAGATCAAATAAGTGATGCGATGAAAAAGGCTATCGATGAAACTTATAGAAGAAGAAATATTCAAATAAAATATAATGAAGAAAACAATATTATTCCTAAAACAATAAAGAAAGAAATAAGGGATTTAATAAAGAATACTGATGATGTAAAAGAAGATAGAATTACTAAGACATATTCTAAGAAAGAAAAAGAAAAATTAATGGAAAAAATAGAAAAAGAAATGATGGAAGCAGCTAAAGAATTAGATTTTGAAAGAGCAACTGAACTTAGAGATATATTATTCGAAATGAAATTGCAGTAATTTATTGACATTATAAAATAATGAAAATATAATTATTTAAAAGGGAGGTTTAATTATGAAAGTATTTTTAAATAATGATGTAAAAGAAGTATTAATACAAGTTTGTGATTTAAAGTTTCTAGTTGAAAATGTAAAAATGCCTCAAGAAATAAAAAAGATAATTAACATGGATTATAGAAGATCTGATGATAATTATTATGTAAGATTCAATGATGAAAGATTATTAAATTATTTAGAAAAGCAATTCTATATATTAGATCTTGAGAAGTTTAATTCATTAACAGAAGAAGAAATAAAAAAAGAGTATCTTAATAATCAATTACAAATAAGAATGTTATTAGAAAAGAAAAAAGAATTATCAAAAAAAGGTTCAACAGATGAAAAATTAGATAATACATTAAATTGTTTAGAATATTATAAAACTTCCATAAAAAAATATATGAAAAGACAAAAAAATAATAAAAAGTTAATTAATAAATAGTAAGGAGGTGATTTTAATGGATAAATCAATACAAAAAAGGTTTGAATATTTAAAGGAAGAATCAACAGAAAATTTAAAAGAAGAATTGATTACTTTAAAAAAAGAATTAGAAGATATGAAAAAGGATATAGCTGATAATAAGGTATCAGGAATGCAAGCATCTGAAATGGAAAATTCTGATATTCCATATAATAGGGATAAAATACAATTTATTGAAGAAGAATTAAAAAATAGAACTATGTAATTTACATAGTTTTTTCTTTTGTTCGCTATTAAATTTTTAAAAAGTTTGATATAATAGTTGCGGTAAAAAAGGAGAAGTGCTATGGATAAGATAATAATTAGAGGAGCAAGAGAAAATAATTTAAAAAATATAGATATAGACTTACCTAAAAATAAATTAATTGTAATGACAGGAGTATCAGGAAGTGGTAAATCTTCACTAGCATTCGATACAATATATGCTGAAGGTCAAAGAAGATACGTAGAAAGTCTAAGTAGCTATGCAAGACAATTCTTAGGTGCATCAGAAAAACCAGATGTTGATTTAATTGAAGGATTATCTCCAGCAATTAGTATAGATCAAAAAACTACTAATAGAAATCCAAGAAGTACAGTTGGTACAGTTACTGAAATATATGATTACTTAAGACTTTTATTTGCTAGAATTGGTGTTCCTTATTGTCCTAATCATCATATTCCAATAACCAGTCAATCTATTGAAGAAATGACAAATAAAATATTAAAATTAGATGAAGGAAGCAAAATAATGATTTTATCTCCTGTAGTTGAAGGAGAAAAAGGTACTCATATAGATTTGCTTGATTCTCTTAGAAAAGATGGTTATTCAAGAGTAAAAATAAATGATGAAATAAAAGATTTATCAGAAGATATTATTTTAGAAAAAAATAAAAAAGATAATATATCGGTAATAATTGATAGACTTATTATAAAAGAAGATATAAGAAGTAGATTATATGAAGCATTAGAAACTGCATCTAAATTATCTGGTGGAAAAATAATTGTAGATGTTATTGGAGGAGAAGAAATAATATTATCTGAAAATTTTGCTTGTCCATATTGTAATTATTCTCTAAAAGAATTAGAACCTAGAATTTTTTCATTTAATGCGCCTTATGGTGCTTGTCCAGAATGTAAGGGACTTGGTTTTCATCTTAGAATGGATGAAGATTTACTTATTCCTGATAAAAGTAAATCACTAAATGAAAGTGCAATTGTACCTTTTAAGAATATGGAAGATACTAATATTTATATTAAGAAGTTAGAAATTGTATGTAAAAAATATAAAATCGATATGAATAAACCTGTGGAAAAGTTAAAAAGAAAAGAATTAGATATTATCCTATATGGAACTTCAGAACCAATTAGGTTTAAATTTTCTACTAAAAATGGTCATCCATATGATAAAACAGAATTTTATGAAGGTATTTGTAATTTATTTGAAAGAAGATATAGAGAAACAACTAGTACAATTATAAGACAATGGCTTGAAGGATATATGGTTGAACAAGAGTGTTCTGTATGTCATGGTGCAAGACTAAGTAATGATGTATTAAATATATTTATAGATGGTAAGAATATTTATGATGTATGTAATTTAAGTATAAAAAAGTTATATGATTTTATAAATAATCTAAAATTATCAGAAGAAGACAAAAAGATTTCTGAAGTCGTATTAAAAGATATAAGGGATAGAGTATCTTTCTTAATTAATGTAGGATTAGAATATTTAACATTGAATAGAAGCGCATCAACATTATCCGGTGGAGAAAGTCAAAGAATTAGGCTTGCAACTCAAATAGGTTCTAGACTTACAGGTATATTGTATGTATTAGATGAACCATCAATTGGTCTTCATCAAAGGGATAATCAGAAATTAATAAATTCATTAATTGAAATGAGAGATATTGGTAATACTTTAGTAGTTGTAGAACATGATACAGATACAATGCTTCAAGCAGATTATTTAGTAGATATTGGACCAGAAGCTGGAAGAAATGGTGGATATGTAGTTGCCAAAGGTACTCCAAAAGAAGTAATGGAAAATGAAAATAGTATTACAGGTAGATATTTATCTGGAAAAGAAAAAATAGAAGTTCCTAAAAAAAGAAGAAAAGGTAATGGTTTATATTTAGAAGTAAAAGGTGCACAGGAAAATAACCTAAAAAATATAGATGTAAAATTCCCATTAGGTAAGTTTATTTGTGTAACAGGAGTATCAGGAAGTGGTAAGTCATCACTCGTAAATCAAATATTATATAAGGTAGTAAGAAATAAATTATATAAAACAAAAGAAAAGCCAGGACTACACAAAAAAGTATTAGGTATTGAAAATATTGATAAAGTAGTAGATATATCTCAAGAGCCAATTGGAAAAACACCAAGAAGTAATCCTGCGACTTATACAGGTGTATTTGATGATATAAGAGATGTATTTGCTAATACTAAAGAAGCAAAAATTAGAGGTTATGATAAAGGAAGATTTTCATTTAATGTAAAAGGTGGAAGATGTGAAGCATGCTGGGGAGATGGAGTCAAAAAAATAGAAATGCATTTTCTTCCAGATGTTTATGTTCCTTGTGAAGTATGTCATGGAACTAGATATAATAGCGAAACATTAAGTATTAAATTTAAAGGTAAAAATATTAGTGAAGTACTTGATATGACTGTTGAAGAAGCACTTACTTTCTTTGAAAATGTACCAAAAGTTAAACATAAATTAGAAGTAATGATGAGTGTAGGACTTAGTTATATGAAACTAGGTCAAAGTGCTACTACATTATCAGGTGGAGAAGCATCTAGAGTAAAACTTGCAAAAGAACTTCAAAAAAAGCCAACAGGTAAAAGCTTATTCATATTAGATGAGCCAACTACAGGTCTACATATACATGATATTAAAAAATTAATTGACATATTAAATAAAATAGTAGATAATGGAGATACAGTTATTGTTATTGAACATAATCTTGATGTAATAAAATGTGCTGATTATATTATTGATTTAGGTCCAGAAGGCGGAGAAGGTGGAGGTATGGTTGTATCTACCGGAACGCCAGAAAAGGTTTCTAAAGATGTAAATAGCTATACTGGAGAATATTTAAGGAGGTATATATAATGGATGGAAGACAAGAAGATATAAAAGAAACTGAAATTAAAGGTTATAAGATATTTAATGGTGATTTCACTAATAGATATGGTATGCAATATGAACTTGGACAAACATATTATAAAGAAGGAAATATAAGATTCGGAGTTGCGGGTCATGGATTTCATTTTTGCAGAAATTTTGAAGATACATTTAGATATTATGATACCAGTGAAGATTTTATATTAGCAGAAGTAATAGGTTCAGGTAAGATTGTTGAATACAATGATGATTATTATGAATTTTTACATATGTATGCTTCATCAGAATTAAAAATTGTAAGAATAGTTCCTAGAAAAGAAATAATGGAAATGGCAAAAAAAATGATAAAAATTGATTTTAGAATTAAAAGATTTATTCAATTATTTTATTTAACTGAAGAAGAAGAAGCAGAATTAATTGAACTTAATCCAAAGTTAAAAGAATATATTGACTATTATGGAGAATATAAAAAGGAACAATTAGAAAAGAAACAACAAAAAAAATTAGGTATGCAATAAATAATGAAACACCTGAGAACATTGTACGAAAATAATTATAAAATAAAAAGATATTTGTAATAATATCTTTTTATTTTTAATAAAATTTGGTATAATACAATTGAAAGGAATAGATAATATGAAACTAATTAGTGAAGATAAAAAAGAAATTAATAAGGTGTTAGATTCTATATTGTATATTTCAGGGTATACTTTAGTTTTATTTATAGTTGATTTTTTATTTAATTCATTTGATGTTGAAAACTATTGGTATTTTTTATTAACTGTTTTAATAATTTATATTTTAAATAAAACAATAAAACCAATAATAGTAAGATTAACACTTCCAATAACAGCTTTAACTTTTGGTTTGTTTTATCCGTTTATTAATTTTTTCATTCTTGAATTAGTTGATGCATTACTTGGAAGACATTTTCAAATATATGGCTTTTGGAGTGCGTTATTAATTTCAATAGTAATTAGTATTATTGATTTTTTTGTTGAAAATATGATTATAAAACCTTTAATAAGAAGGTGTGATAATGAATAGAGTAGCATTTTCAATATTTAATATAAATATTTATTATTATTCACTATGTATATTAACTGGAGTAATAATTGCATATTTTCTTATTCAAAGAGAATCAAAGAAACATGGTATTAATAAAATAGTAGTATCTGATATTGTATTTTATACATTATTAATAGGAATATTGGGTGCAAGAGTATATTATATATTATTTAATTTAGATTATTATGTAAGCAATCCATCTGAAATAATAAAAATATATAATGGAGGACTTGCAATCCATGGTGGAATATTATTTGGTTTAGTATTTTGTTACTATTATACAAAAAGAAAAAATGTTAATTTTTTTAAATTCTTAGATATATGCGCTCCTGCATTAATACTTGCACAAGCAATTGGAAGATGGGGTAATTTTTTTAATTCAGAGGCACATGGTGGAATAACTACATTATCAAAATTACAAGATTTACATATTCCAAATTTTATCATAAATGGAATGTATATAGATGGTAATTATTATTATCCAACATTCTTTTTTGAAAGTATTTGGTGTGTATTAGGATTTATCATAATAATGTTAATTAGAAGAAGAAAAAATATAAAAGTTGGGGTTCAAATAAGTATTTATTTTATATGGTATGGAATAGGTAGATTTATAATTGAACAATTTAGAACAGATAGTTTAATGTTATTTAATTTTAAAATGGCTCAGATAGTATCAATAATTGGAATAATAATTGGAATAATAATTTTAATACTATCAAAAAAACAAGAAAAATATTATAAGGAGTAGATAATATGACTTTTTCAGGAAAAATAAAGAAAACAATATCGAGTTTAGATGAATCAAAATTAGAATATATTTCAGAACTATCTGGAATATTACTAACAAATGCAGAAATAAAATTATATGCAATTAGAGTTCAAACAGAAAATGTAAATGCTGCAAATAGAATATTTAAAATAGTAAAAAATATATATGGTGTAACATCTAATATAATGATTAAAAAGAATTATAATTTTAAGAAAAACGAAATGTATATAATAGAAATAAAAAAAGATGTTCCTAAAATAATTAAAGATTTGGGATTACTAAATGAAAAAGGTTTTGAATTATTAAAAGTACCAAGTGAATTTATTGTTTCAGACGATGAATTAAAAAAAGCGTTTATTAGAGGTTGTTTCTTAATAAGTGGAAGTGTTAATGATCCTAAAACATCTAGATATCATTTAGAAATATTAATTAATGATTTAGATTTTGCTAACTTTTTATGTAATTTACTAAATGATTATAATTTAAATGCTAAAGTTCATAGAAGAAAAAAAGGCTATATGATATATATAAAAGAATCTGAAAAAATAAGTGAATTTTTAACTATGATAAAAGCATATGATGAAGTATTATATTTTGAAGATATAAGAACTTATAGAGAAAAAGTAAATATGACTAATAGACTTAATAATTGTGAACAAGCAAATATTGAAAAAAGTATGAAATCTGCTCAAATACAAATAAATGATATAAATTATTTAAAAGAGATAGATGCATATGATTTACTAGACGAAAAAGTAAAGGAAGCAGCAGAATATAGAATAAAATATCCAGAAAGTTCTTTAATAGAACTTAGTGAAATTATAAGTATTGAGACTAATAATAAAGTTACTAAATCTTGTATAAATCATAGACTTAGAAAAATAAAAGAACTTGCTGATAGAGCAAGAAATAAAGATTAATCGGCTTTTGATAATTCAATTATTAAATCATAATTATCGTCATTTGCCATAATATTTTTATGTAGTTTGTTACATTTTTCACACTTATAAATAATTTTATAAGTGTTTTTATATTTTTCAATTGAAATAGGTTTTAATAAGCCTTTACATTCATTTAATCTATCACCTGGATTTATATCAACATGTTTTGAATATAAACAAAAGTTGCAATGATCTCTTGCTGTATATCCAAGAGGTAAAACTTTTCTTTTACAATTATCGCATATAAATTCTTCATCAATCATAGTAAATTTTTTCATAAGATCACCTATAAATAATATATCATATTTTTTTAAAAAATGTTATAATTATACTAGTGGAGGATGTAAAATGGAAGATGATAGAAAAATAAATGATAATGAAAATGAGTTAAAGATAATATATAAAAGCAAAAATGAAGGTGGTTACACAAGTATAATATTACTTTCAATCGCACTTATTTTAATTATAGCTATAATATTTATAATAATAAAAATATAAGATGCTAGGGTAAGCATCTTTTAATATTCAAAAAACTTGTTTTTAGTTTTGTCATTGCAATCTTTTCCACTGGAAAAAGATAAATTTAAAAATATATTGTCTAAATTATCCACAGGATTATTATCATATAAGATACCATTAACACTTTTAATTATATTTAAAGCCATATCTAACGCATTATTATATAGGTCCATAAATGAATATGTATATACTTCGTTTTTATATCTTGGATGACACCATTTTTTATGTTCAAAATTTAAATAATCTTTATTCTTAGTTAAATCATATGCATAGCTAATTGGTCTTAATTTTTTTATTTTTTTACCTGTAATTTTATCTATAAATTTATATGCTTTTACCTTTATTTTAAATGGATCATATCTTAAAAATCTATAAGATACTCTCATATTTATAATACCTTCTTTTATATAAATTGACATATGTTTAAAACCATATGTTTTGTTATAAATATAATCAATTAATTTAGATAGTTCATTAGATACCTTAGTATTAAAACAAAATTTATGTATTTTATATTTATTAGGCATAATTTTTTCCCTAGAATTTATCATATATGCATCAACATAACTTTCTAAATCACTATGTTTTGAATTATATTTATATGTTTCTTTTTTCTTTTTATTAAATATACCTGTTTTATATGTTACATATGGATGAACAGTTGAATCAAGAGAGTAATGACATATATATCCATATAAAAATGACATTATTTCATAATTATTTTGTAAATTATTATCCTTTATATACAATACTATATTTTTAAAAAAATTTCTTGTATCATGTTTATGCATATAGCTTCCAATTTTTTTAGTTTTGTGATTTAAAAAATTAAAAGTAAAGAAAAATATGTCATGACCTTGAGAATAGGTTTTTAGATTTTCTTTATAATCTTTTAGATTACTTTTAGTATTTTTATCTAATTTATCATATAAATCACAAGCAAAATATGCATGTGTAATAGTTCCTGCCATTTTATCACCAATAAAATTATATCATTAAAATTAAAATAATATTATAATATTTTCTTTTTTTTTGTATAAACCATTTAAAAAAAATATATTTTCTGATAAAATATAATGTAGCAATTAAATAGTTAGGAAGTGTTAAAGATGGGTAAAATTATATCATTAGTAAATCAAAAAGGTGGCGTTGGAAAAACAACAACTAGTATTAATTTAGCAGCATCTTTAGGGTTACTTGGTAAAAAAGTATTACTTGTAGATTTAGATCCACAAGGAAACTCAACTACAGGTTTAGGTATTGAAAAAGGTGATTTAAAATCAAGTGTATATGAAGCACTTAATTCGTCAGTAACACCAAGTGAAGCAATTAGAAAAACTAAATTTAAAAATTTAGATATAATGCCATCAACAATAACACTTGCAGGTATAGAAGTAGAATTTTTAGATAAAGCAAAAGAAGATCCTACTTTTGTAAGAAGTGCACAACTTAAAAGAGTATTGTATGATGTAAGAGATAATTATGATTATATTTTAATAGATTGTCCACCATCACTTACAGTACTAACTATAAATGCACTTACTGCAAGCGATTCTGTATTAATTCCAGTTCAATGTGAGTATTTTGCACTTGAAGGAATTATGCAACTACTTAATACAATAAAACAAGCTAGAAAAGGATTAAATCCAACTCTTGATATAGAAGGTGTAGTACTTACTATGCTTGATTCAAGAACAAATTTAGGACTTGAAGTAGTAGAAAATGTAAGAGGATTTTTTAGGGAAAAAGTATACGATACTATAATACCTAGATTAATTAGATTAACAGAGGCTCCTTCACATGGAAAACCAATCGCAAATTATGATCCAACAAGTAGAGGAACCGAAGCATATATTAATTTAGCAAAGGAGGTAATTGCTAGAAATGAGTAAAGCATTAGGAAAAGGATTAGAAGAATTATTTAGTGAAGATGTTTCAAGTTTTGAAGAATTTGAAAACAATATAATTGAAGAAGCAAAAAATAATGATTCTATAGTACAAATATCACTATCAGATTTAAGGGCAAACCCTTATCAACCTAGAAAGAATTTTGATGAAGAAGCATTAAATGAACTTGCTGAATCTATTAAACAACATGGTGTATTTCAACCAATTATAGTTAAAAAAAGTATAAAAGGTTATGAAATAATAGCAGGTGAAAGAAGATTTAGAGCATCAAAACTTGCGGGATTAACAACAATTCCTGCGATTATAAAAGATTTCTCAGATGAAGAAATGATGCAAATTGCGTTGCTTGAAAACTTACAAAGAGAAAATTTAACTGCAATTGAAGAAGCAAAAGCTTATAAGTCTATTATTGAATCTATGAATATTACCCAAGATGAACTTGCTAAAAAAGTAGGTAAAAGTAGAAGTCATATAACTAATATTTTAGGTTTATTAAAACTTCCAACATCAGTTCAAGATATGGTTTTATTTAATAAGATATCAATGGGACATGCTAGAGTACTTAGTAAATTAGATGATATGGAAAAAATAGAAGAACTAGCACAAAAGATAGTAGATGAAGATTTAAGTGTTAGAAGTTTAGAAAGTATGATATATGATAATAATACAACTAAAAAAGTAAAAGAAAAAACACAAAAAAATAATGAATTTAAGTATGTAGAAAATTATTTAAAAGAAAAACTAGGAACTTCTGTAAAAATAAGTAATGATAAAATTAGTATTAAATTTTCATCTGTACATGATCTAAATAGAATATTAGAAATAATGAATATTAATATTGATGAATAGGGTGAATATATGAAATTATATGGAATGCAAATATCTGAAAAGATATATATGCCAATTATAATTATTTTTGTTGCACTCGTAGTGTATGAAATAATTAATTTAATTTTAAGTAGTAGAATAAAAATAGGTAGAAATTTAACAAAACATGAAAAAAGAAGTAGAGAAACTGTATTATTATTAATAAGAAATATTATTAGAATTATAATTATTTTAATAGTTGTTTTAAGTATACTTCAAGTATTTGGTGTAAATACTAGTGCACTTGTTGCAAGTGCCACTGCAGTATCACTTGTTGTAGGACTTGCTTTTCAAGATTTATTAAAAGATTATTTAGTAGGTGCAGCTATTATTCTTGAAAGCCAATATGCAATTGGAGAAATAGTTAGTATTAATGGCTTTAAAGGTGAAGTTATATCACTTAGTCTTAGATCTACTAGATTAAAATCTTTAACAGGTGAAGTAAAAATTATTGCTAATAGGAATATAAGTGAAGTAATTAATTATAGTTTAGGTAGTGTACTTGCTAAAGTAATTATATCAGTTTCATATGAAGATGATATCAATAAAACAGAAAAAGTATTAAATAATGTTATTGAAAAATTAAATAGTGAAATAGAAGAAATTCAAACACCTATTACTGTCGCAGGTGTAGATAGTTTATCATCTTCATCAGTAGATTTTCTTTTGACTGCTGGAGTAAGTGCTAAAAATGAATATATTGTAAAAAGAAAAATACTTAAAGAAGTAAAACTTGCACTAGATAAAAATAATATTAAAATACCATATCCACAAGTTGAGGTACATTATGAAAAATAGTTATGAACTAGGAAGTAAGGTAATAATGAAAAAAGGACATCCATGTGGCGCTAATCTATGGGAAATAATTAGAATTGGCGTTGATATTAAATTGAAATGTCTTAATTGTGGTAGAATAGTTATGCTTCCTAGAGTAGAATTTAATAAAAAGATTAAAAAAATAATGGAGGATTAATATGGATAAGGAAAATAGAAAATTTCATTTACATCCAGTTTGGTTTTTTATAGGACTTATAATAATAACTATATTACTTAGTGTAATATTATCATTATTAAATTTTCAAGGAACTCAAATTGATATAACTTCAGGAACAACATCCACATCACTTTTAACGGTAGAATCACTACTTAGTAAAAATGGTATTCAATTTATGATTTCTGAATGCATAAATAATTTTCTAAAATTTGCACCATTAGGTTCATTAATAATTGGATTACTTGGTGTAGGAATAGGAATAAAAGTTGGATTTTTTAAATCAATTTTTAGTAAATTAACTAAATTTATTCCAAGAAAAACAATGTTTTTTATATTTTCATTATTATGTATAGTAATGGGATTTTCATCAGATATGGCCTTTGTAGTAATGATACCACTATCTGCAATATTATTTACTGAATATAAGAGAAGTCAAGTAATTGGTATGACAATGGCCTTTGTCAGTGTCGCAGCAGGAGCAAATATAAATTTATTTATTACATCACTTGACTATAGTTTACTTGAAATAGCAAAACCAGCAGTTAGTGTAGTTGATTCTAACTATAGTATTAGTTATAGTGGTAATTTATTCTTTATAGTTATTTCGTCATTATTACTAGCGCTTGTTATATCTATAGTAACTAATATAGTAAGTAAGAATAAACCTGTTAGAATTGGTAATGATGAAGAAGAAATAAGTGAAAAACTTGATAAAAGAGGTCTTAGAAAAGCATTTATAGCACTTGGCATTATGATTGTTATATTTGTATATTCAATTATACCTGGATTGCCTTTATCTGGATTCTTACTTGATTCATCTCAAGCATATTATGTAAATAAATTATTTGGAGCAAATGCACCTTTTGTTAGTGGAATATTATATATTGTATCTTTTGCATTTATGATATGTTCAATAATTTATGGTATAACAACTAAACAAATACAAAATGAAAAAGATATTATTAAAGGAATATCAGGTAGTTTAAGTGGAATTGGTGAAATATTATTATTAATATTTGTAGCATCACAATTTACAGCGTTATTTAGATATACAAATATAGGTAATATATTATGTGCAAATCTATTTAATTTAATAGAAGGTAGTAAAGCATCATTTATAGTACTAATAATATTTACATTTATAGTACTTGCTATTTGTAATGTATTTTTACCATCAACAAGTGTAAAATGGAGTTTATTTTCACCAATACTTGTTCCAGTATTTATGAAATCTAATATTACACCTGAATTTACAGAAGCAATCTTTAGATTATCTTCATCAGTAACAAATATAATTACACCTATGTTCTCATATTTTGTAGTATACTTAGGTTTTATTGGATTATATAGTAAAAGTGATTTTAGTATAAATAAATGTTATAAATTATTATGGCCATTCTTTATAGCAATATTAATATTATGGTTATTTATAATATTTGGTTGGTATGTATTAAAAGCACCAATTGGTCCAAATGTATTTCCAACTATATAAAGAACAAATTTGTTCTTTTTTTTATTTTGTAAATATGGTATACTATTTTTGTGTAAAAAAAGAGGTGTTATTATGGGATTAATCGCAGGTATTGTAGGACTACCTAATGTAGGTAAATCTACATTATTTAATGCAATTACTAAAAAGAATATTTTAGCAGCTAATTATCCATTTGCTACTATTGATCCTAATGTTGGTGTAGTAGTTGTACCTGATAAAAGACTTAGTAAATTAGAAGAAATGGTCACACCAGAAAGCGTTGTACCTACATCATATGAATTTATTGATATTGCAGGCTTAGTAAAAGGTGCATCTAAAGGTGAAGGATTAGGTAATAAATTTTTATCGCATATAAGAGATGTAGATGCAATTGTTGAAGTAGTTAGATGTTTTGATGATGATAATATTACACATGTAGAAGGTAATACTGACCCAATAAGAGATATAGAAATAATTAATTTAGAATTAATATTTTCAGATTTAGAAATTATTAATAATAGATTAGGTAAAATAGAAAAAAAAGCAGTATCTACTAAAGATAAAGAAGCTCTTTTAGAAGTAGATTTAATTAAAAGAATAAAAGAAGCATTAGAACAAAATATTCCTGCTAGAAGACTTGAATATTCTGAAGATGATGAAAAAATATTAAAATCATTTAATTTACTTACTAAAAAACCATTAATATATGCTGCTAATGTATCAGAAAGTGATATTAATAGTGGTAATAGCTATGTAGATTCAGTAAAAGAATATGCAAAGAATGAAAATTCAGAAGTAGTAGTTATATGTGCAAAAATTGAAAGTGAATTATCTGAACTTGAAGAAGAAGAGAAAAATATATTTTTAAGTGAACTTGGTATAGATGATAGCGGTCTTAATAAATTAATTAATGCTACTTATCATTTGCTTGGTCTTGCAACATATTTTACTGCAGGTCCTAAAGAAGTAAAAGCATGGACTTTTAAGAAAGGTATGAAAGCACCAGCATGCGCAGGGATTATCCATAGTGATTTTGAAAGAGGCTTTATAAAAGCAGAAGTAATTTCATATGATGATTATGTTAAATATGATGGTGAAAAAGGTGCTAAAGAAAATGGAAAACTTCGAATAGAAGGAAAAGAATATGAAATGCAAGATGGAGATATATGCTTATTTAGATTTAATGTATAAGAAAAGGTGAACTTTTATAGTTCACCTTTCTTTTTAACATATACCCATACTCCTACACTAGTCATAACCAGTATAAATAAACTCATATATATAATTGGATTAACATTATTATTTTCAATTTCTTCTTCATATTCAAAATAATCACTTTTACCATTTGTTCCAGAAATGCTATCATAACTTTCACTTGGTCCAATTTTCTTATTATTTGTTGCTAAAGCAATAATAATACTGATTATTATTGGCACAACTAAAAAAATTATAAAATATCTAATTACTTTCTTTTCCATATTATTAGTTCCTTTAACTATATAAAAGTATAACACTATACAAAATAAAAATCAATATCAATAAATCTAACTTTTTTTACTATTTTATTTACTTTTTAATATGTTTTTGTTATAATACCTTTACGAGTATTAAGTTACTCTCTGCCTATTTTTATATAGGCCATTAGTCCAAAGGGAGGTGTAATGAAATGAAATATGAAATTTTATTCATTGTTAGACCAGATTTAGAAGAAAAAGCTATCAAAGATACTTTTAAAAAATTTGAAAAAGTATTAGTTGATAATGGAGCAAAAGTTTTAAGTTCTAAAGAATTAGGTCAAAAAGAATTAGCATATGAAATTAATAAACATAAAACAGGTTATTATTTCTTAATCAATGTTGAATCAGATGCTAAAGCAATAAATGAATTTGATAGAGTTGCTTCACTTAGTGAAGATATTATAAGACATATTGCAGTTAAATTAGAAAAATAGTTAATAAGGAGTAAGTACATTATGAATAGAGTAGAATTAATTGGAAGAATAACAAGAGATCCAGAATTAAGATATACTAGTGCAAATATAGCATCATGCAGATTTACATTAGCAGTTAATAGAAATTTTTCAAATCAAAATGGTGAAAGAGAAGCAGATTTTATTAATGTTGTAGCTTGGAGAAATCAAGCTGAAAATGTAAAAAAATATGTTTCAAAAGGTAGTCTAGTAGCAGTTGAAGGAAGAATTCAAACTGGTAGTTATGAGAAAGATGGTCAAAGAATTTATACAACTGATATAGTTGCAGATAATGTTCAATTTTTAGAATCAAAAAGTCAATCTCAAAATAGACAAACTGAAGTAACACCTGCAGATTTTGCTAGTGATACTAGTTCAAGTAGTAATGTACAAACTACAGATATGAGTGAAGAAGTTTTTGCAGATTTTGGTGATTCTATCGAAATTAGCGATGACGATATTGCATTCTAATAAAATAAAAAAGGAGGTATATTAAATGGCAGAATTTAGAAAAAAGAGAAAAAAAGTTTGCCAATTATGTGCTGGTAAAGAATTAGATTATAAAGATGCTGAAGCATTACATAGATATATTAATGAAAAAGGTAAAATATTACCTAGAAGAGTTACTGGTACATGTGCAAAACATCAAAGAGAAGTTGCAAAACAAATTAAAAGAGCTAGAATGATGGCTATATTACCATTTACTAAATAAGGATTAAAGTCCTTATTTTTTTCTTGCCTAATTACTGACATATATTAAAAAATATAGTATAATATAAATACTAAAACTGAAAGAAGGTTTTAAAATGAAAGTAATATTTTTAAAAGACTTAAAAGGTCAAGGTAAAAAAGATGAAATAAAAGAGGTTAAAGATGGATATGCAGAAAATTTCTTAATTAAGAATGGTTATGCAATTAAATATACACAAAAATCAGGTGAAATTTTAAATAAACAAATAGAAAAACGAAATGAAGATGAAAAAGAATTAATCAAAACATGTGAAAAAATGAAAAAACAACTAGAAAATATTGAAGTTATTTTTAAAGTTAAAACAGGTAAGGATGATAAGGTATTTGGTACAATATCTAGTAAACAAATATCTGAAGAACTTGCTAAAAAAGGTTTTGATATAGATAAAAAGAAAATTAATATAAAGGACCAAGTTAATACACTTGGAGTAACTAATGTAGAAATTATATTACATCCAAAGGTATTAGCAACATTAAAAATAAAATTAATAAAGGAGTAGCATATGGATAAAAGAAATATGCCATTTAGTTTAGAGGCAGAACAATCAGTACTTGGATCAGCATTTCTATCGAAATATGCTCTTCAAAAGATATGTGATGAACTAACTAGAGATGATTTTTATTTAGACTCACATATGAAAATATATGATGCATTATATGATTTAAATGAACAAGGTAAACCTGTTGATATTACTATAGTAACTGATACCTTAGAGAAAAATAAAACACTTTCTAGTGTTGGAAATATTGAATACTTACTTGAAGTAATTAATTCAGTACCATCCGCATCCAATATAGATTATTATATTAATATAGTTCATGAAAAAGCACTTCTTAGAAGACTTATAAATGTATCTAATGAAATAGCATCTGAAAGTTATTTAGAAAATGGAAGTGTTAATGATATACTTGATAGCGCTGAAATGAAGGTATTTAATGTTGTTAAGACAAGAAAATCTTCTGAATTTCATAGAGTACAAGATGTAGTATTTAAAGCACAAGAAAATTTAGAAAAACTATGTAATCAAAAAGGAGAAATTACTGGACTTGCAACAGGTTTTTATGAAATAGATAAATTAACAAGTGGTCTTCATGAAAATGAACTTATTATAATTGCGGCAAGACCTGCAATGGGTAAAACAGCTTTTGCACTTAATTTAGCAACTAATGTTGCAAAAACTACTGATAAAGCAGTTGCTATTTTCAACTTAGAAATGAATGCTGAACAACTTGTTATGAGGATGTTCTCATCGCTTGCTCAAATAGATGGAAATAAAATTAAAACAGGTAAACTTGATAATAATGATTGGGCAAAACTTAGTGAGGGTATTAGTAGACTTGCAGATACAAATATATTTATTGATGATACACCAGGTATAACTATTGGTGATATTAGAAGTAAATGTAGAAGACTTGCAGCATCTAAAGATGGACTAGCTCTTGTTGTAATAGATTACTTACAACTTATTTCTGGAAGTAATAAATATTCTGGTAATAGACAACAAGAAGTATCTGAAATATCTAGAAGTTTAAAGACTATGGCTTTAGAGCTTGGTGTTCCAGTAATCGCACTTGCACAACTTTCACGTGCAGTTGAAGGAAGAGATGATAAAAGGCCTTTAATGAGTGATTTAAGAGAATCTGGTTCAATAGAACAAGATGCTGATATAGTGGCATTCCTTTATAGAGATGATTACTATAATAAAGAAGCTAGGATGGATGGCAATATAAGTATTAGTGAGTTTATCGTAGCTAAACATCGTAATGGTCCAACTGCTACAATAGAATTATTGTTTAAGAAAAATACTAGTACTTTTGCAAATTATAGTAAAGAAGAGGAATAAGGAGGTAAATTAGTGAATAATTTTAAAAAGAATATTCCGATATTAATTTCTTTATTAGTTGCGTTGATAATAATATTAGTTACAGGATTTACTGTACCAAAAGATAAATCTATTAAAGAAGTATATAACGTTTATTTGGATGGAAAATTACTTGGTGCGGTTAAATCAAAAGTAGAATTAGAAAATTATATTGATAAAGAACAAAAAGAATTAAAAGAGGAATTTAATGTAGAAAAAGTATATAAGCCAAACGGTTTGGAAATTGAAAAATGTTTAACTTATGGCACTAAAATTTATAGTGCTAAAAAAATATATAATAAGATAAAAGAAACAAAAAATTTCACTATTAAAGGGTATACAGCTACAATAAAGTATTCTGATGATAGCGAGAAAAAAGTATATTTTTTAAAGAAAAATATGTTTGATGATGCTGTTCAAAAGGTACTTAATGTTTTTGTAAATTCAACAGATGTTGATAATTATAAAAATGATACTCAGAAAGAAATAGAAACTACAGGTAGTTTGATTGAAAATATATATATAAATGAGAAAATAACTATTGCTGAAAGTTTTATTTCAACAGATGAAATAATATTTTCTGATGTTACTAATTTAACAAAATATTTATTATTTGGAAGTTTGGATAAAGATGAAGAATATACTGTTCAACCTGGGGATACTATCGAAACAGTTGCTTTTAATAATAAGTTAGGTGTTGAAGAATTTTTAATAGTTAATCCAGAATTTACTAGTGTTAATAATTTACTAAGTGTTGGTCAAAAAGTAAGTATCGCACTTATTGATCCTATGTTTAAAATAGTTGTTGAAAAACACATTGTTGAAGATATGGATAAACCTTTTGAAACAGTTTATAAAGATGATTCTAGTATGTATACAGGTACATCAAAGACCGAAACAGAAGGTGTTAATGGTGTACAAAGAGTAACTGAAAAAGTTCAATATATTAATGGTGAAGCTCAGCCTGCAGTAATAACAAATACTACAGTTATAACTGAACCAGTTAATAAGGTAGTTTTAAGAGGTACTAAGCAATATGCTAATACATCTATTTATACTGGTCCAATTGTTGCTGCTGATGTATCAGGTAGTTGGGGATGGCCTACAATTTCAAAATATGTTGTAACAAGTCAGTTTGGTTATCGTTGGGGTAGACTTCATGCTGGTATAGATATATCTGGTTCAGGATTTGGTTCACCAATATTCTCAATAGGTAATGGTACTGTTACACAAGTAACTACTGGATGTGCAGATAATGGTTATTATGGCAATAGTTGCGGTGGACAATTAGGTAATGCTGTTTATGTTCAATATGGTAATGGTGTTCTTGTTAAATATGCCCATTTAAGAAATAATATTACAGTTTCTGTTGGTCAATCAGTAACAAAAGGTCAAGTAATTGGATATATGGGTAATAGTGGATCTTCAACAGGTACACACTTACACTTTGAAATAAGAGTAAATGGTACTCCTGTAAATCCATGGTCATTATACCGATGAGAGTAAAAGTTTTATCTAGTGGTAGTAAAGGTAATTCTACCATTGTAATAACAAATAAAGTTAAAGTACTAATTGATATAGGCACAACTTGTGCATATGTTGAAAATGCTTTAAAAAATATTGATATTAATCCAAATGAAGTAACACATATATTAATTACACATGACCATGCAGATCATATAAAAGGACTTAAAGTATTTGCTAAAAAATATAAACCTATTATTCATGTAACAGAAAAATTAAAAGATGCTTTAGAAAAAGAAATAGGATCATTTGAATATGAATTATATAATGATAAACAAAGTATAATTGAAGATTTAGTTGTTAATATAATAAAAACATCTCATGATGCGACTGATTCAGTTGGATTTATTATTAAACATAAATCTTCTTCACTTGTTTATATAACAGATACAGGTTATATAAATAGCAGATATTATGAACAATTATCTAATAATACTGTTTATATTTTAGAAAGTAATCATGATGTTAAAATGCTAAGAGAAGGACCTTATCCATATTATTTACAACAAAGAGTAATAAGCGATAAAGGACATTTATCTAATGCTCAAGCTAGTGGGTATTTATGTAAATTTATTGGCGAAAGAACTAAAAAAATTGTATTTGCACATATAAGTGAACATAATAATACTGAAGAAAAAGTAATAGAAACATTTAAAGAAGAATTAGCAAAAAATAACATGAAATTTAATAATATTATGATTGCAAGACAAAATGAATGTACGGAGTTTATAGAAGTATGATAAAAATAATTGCGCCTGGTAAAATTAAAGAAAAGTATTTAATTGAGGCAATAGAAGAATATACTAAAAGAATTAGTAAATATACTAAGATTAGTATTATTGAAGTAAAAGATGAAGATTTTGATATATATAAGACTTTAGAAAAAGAAAGAGATAATATAATTAAATATATTGATGATAAAGATTATATTATTACACTTGATATAGATGGAAATAATCTATCAAGTGAAGAATTTGCTTCTAAAATAGATAGTATTTATAATCATAATAGTAATATAACTTTTATAATTGGAGGTTCTTATGGACTACATGAGGACATAAAAAAAATGAGTGATTTTAGTTTATCATTTTCAAAAATGACATTTCCTCATCAATTATTTAGAGTAATATTGCTTGAACAAATATTTAGGACATATAAAATAAATAATAATGAAACCTATCATAAATGATAGGTTTTATTTTTCTTTTATCTTTAAACTTTTCTTTTTAGGTTTTAATTTAAACTCTGAAACTTCAGATATTTCTTTTACTTTAATCATTATTTCATTAATTAATTTTAAATGTGTAGAATTTAGTTTTCTATTAAGTAATAGACTATTTATTATATAACTAGTATCTTCCATATATTTTACGATAAAATCATTATTTGCAATAACTAAATCTTTAATATTATCAAGTCTATCACATAACTTTAATATTAAAACTTTATCGTCCATATTAAGCATTTTATTGGCAAGATAAACATTTTTACCTAATTTTTTAACTTGCTGCTCATCATTAGTAACCATAAGTACAATATCTGCAACTTCTTTACCAAAATTATCATATAATTCATCATAAGAAGTATTAGTATCTTCTAAAGTATCATGAAGTAAAGCTGCGATAACATATGTATCTCTTTCTTCATCATCCTTCATATATATATTAACGTTATTAGAAACAGCGATTGGATGTTCTATATAAGGCTTTACTATTTTACCTTTCCTAAATTGACCTTTGTGTTTTATAGATGCAAAAATAACTGCATCTTCATATGTCTTACTCATCAAAACCCACCTACCTTACTTGAATTATACCACAAAATATAATATAATTTAAGTACTAAATGATAAGAAGGTGCAAAATGTTAGAATTTCATAATGATTGGGATAATATATTAAGTGATGAACTAAAAAAAGATTATTTTAATAATATACTTAGTAATGTTAATGAATTATATAAAAATAAGACTATTTATCCACCTAAAAAAGATGTTTTTAATGCATTTAGATTATCATATAAGGATGTAAAAGTAGTTATACTTGGACAAGATCCATATCATGGAGAAGGTGAAGCACATGGTTTTGCATTTTCATGTTTAAAAACACCAATTCCTCCATCACTTAAGAATATATATAAAGAATTATATAATGACTTAGGTATTACCAAAGATATGACAGATGGAAATTTAATGCCTTGGGTTAAACAAGGAGTTATGCTTTTAAATACAGGTTTAACTGTGGAAAAAGATAAACCAAATTCTCATAAAGATATTGGATGGCATACATTTACTGATGCAGTTATAAAAAAATTAAATGAAAGAGAAAAACCAGTTGTATTTATTCTTTGGGGAAATAATGCTAGAGAAAAGAAAAAATATATAACAAATCCATGGCATTTAGTAATAGAATCAGCACATCCATCACCATTTTCAGCTAATAATGGATTTTTTGGTAGTAAGCCTTTTTCTAAAACAAATGACTTTTTAATTAAAAATAATATTAATAAAATTAATTGGTAAAACTGCATAGTCAGTTTTATTTTTTTCTCGTATTATATAGTGGTGAATAATATGAGAAGTGTAAAAATTAGTGAACTTAGACCAGAGTATAATATAATAGATATAAGAAGCAGAAGAAAATATATGCAATCACATATATATAATGCTAGAAATATTGATGAAAATAATTTGATTGATATGCCATATATGTACTTAAATAAAGATGAAACATATTATATTTATTGTTCAACTGGTTATCATAGCCTTAGGTGTTGTAAATTATTACAAGCACAGGGGTATGATGTTATCAATGTAGAAGATGGTTATTAAAATAAAGTTTAAAAGACTTTATTTTTTTATGTATTAAGGTTATAATAATATTGGAGGCTACAATGGAAGAAATAATAAATCAAATAGTTGATGCAGTAACAAATTTTATGAGTAATTTTGGTGTTTTATCTGGATTTTTACTTATAGTAGTTGAATCTATGTTACCAATGTTACCACTAGCTGTTTTTATTGCACTTAATATTATTACTTTTGGTGAACTTTTAGGTTTTTTTATATCTTGGTTGGCAACTTGTATAGGTTGTATGTTAGCCTTTTTTATATGTAGAAAACTTAAAGAAAAATATTCTAAGAAATATGAAAAAAACAAACAGATAAATAAAATAAAAGGATATATAAATAAGTTATCATTTAGTAATCTTGTAATAATTTTAGCTGTACCTTTTACACCAGCATTTGCGATTAATATAGGGGCGGGTTTATCTGATATAGATGCAAAAAGATATTTTTTTGCAGTATTAATTGGAAAAATACCTATGATATATTTTTGGGGATTTATTGGAAAAAGTTTACTAGAAAGTATAACAGATCCATATACAATTGGTCAGATAACAGTTATGCTTATACTTGCTTATTTAGTATCAAAGTTAGTTAATAAATATATAAAGTAGGAGGATGTATGGAGTATATAATTATTGGTTTATTAGTATTAATTTTAGTACTAGTTACAATTAGTTTATTTAAAAATATAAATGAAGGAAGAATTACAGAAAGACTTGGTAAGCTTGAAACTAGTCTAACTAAGGAACTTGGTGATTTTAAAGTTGATATTAATAGAAATATAAGTGAAGATATTGATAAATTAAATGAAAGAATTGAACATAGACTTGATTTAATAAATAATAGAGTCAACGAAAGATTAGATGAAAATTTTGAGAAGACTAATAAAACTTTTACTTCAGTTTTAGAAAGACTTTCAAAAATTGATGAAGCACAAAAGAAAATAGATAGTTTATCTAGTGATATAGTTTCTCTTCAAGGAATTTTAACTGATAAAAAGTCTAGAGGTATATTTGGAGAGGTTAATTTAAAACAAATATTATCTAGTGTATTTGGAGATAATAATGAAAAAGTTTATAGAATACAATATCCATTTAGTAATGGTACAATTGCTGATGCAGTATTGTTTGCACCTGAACCACTAGGAACAGTTGCAATAGATTCTAAGTTTCCACTTGAAAATTATAGAATTATGGTAGATAAAAAATATAGTAATGTAGAAAGAGAAAATGCTTCTAAAATGTTTAAAAGCGATGTAAAAAAACATATAGATGCGATTAGCAGTAAATATATTATTGAAGGAGTTACATCTAACCAAGCCATTATGTTTTTACCTGCAGAAGCTATATTTGCAGAATTAAATGCATATCATAACGATATACTTGAATATGCATATAAGAAAAGAGTTTGGATAACTTCACCAACAACTCTTATGAGTACATTAACAACAATACAAGTTATAATTAAAAATATTGAAAGAGATAAATATGCTAAAGTAATTGGTGAAGAATTAAATAAATTATCAGTTGAATTTGCTAGATATAAAGAAAGATGGGATAAATTATCTAGAAGTATTCAAACAGTTAGTAAAGATGTAGAAGAAATACATACAACAACTGATAAGATTACTAAGAGGTTTAATAGTATAAATAGTGTAGAAATAGATAAAATTGAATATCTTGAATAAATAAAAAACATATTCTTAGGAATATGTTTATTTATTTTTAAATTCTTCATACCAGTCTTTAATTTTAGTTTTTCCGCCTTCGTATAAATCTCCTATTTTATCTTTTAAATTATCTTTAATTTCGGCAATCTTGTCATATCTTTCTTCACCAAGTGCATCTTTAATTTTATCTAAGACAAAATAATATCCTTTTTTAGTAAAATCTTTAACTATTTGATATTTTTCAGATATAGTTTCTTTATAATTAGGTGCGAGTGTCATTATTAATTCATCCATATCACAAAGTTGTTCATATATAACTTGTTTACTTTCTTCTTTTAATTCATCAAATTTTACACCTTTGATTTCACCATCATAAAATATAAAGTCTACTGCTTTTATAAAATATTTTTTACCTTTACTAGCAAGTGATTCAGTATCATGATTATCATACGCATCTTGAAGCTCATCTTGATCATTTTTTAATTCATTAATAACTTGATCATCTTTTGATTGTTCAACTTCAGTTGTAGTTTCCATAGTAGTAGCTTCAGTTGTAGCTTCTTCAGTAGTTAATTCTGTAGTTGTTTCGGTTGTATTTTCCACAATAGTAACTTCAGTTGTAGTTTCCATAGTAGTCATCTCAGTAGTATTTTCAACAGTAGTTGCCTCAGTAGATATAGTAGTATTTTCAGTAGTTGATTCACTTGTTAATTCTGAAGTGGCTTCAGTAACTATTTGAGTAGACTGTGTAGTATTTTGAGATAAATTGTTTTCTTTATTCACTTTAGCGCATCCTGATAGAGAAGATACTACTAAAGAAGATGTTAATAATAAAGAACGGATTTCTTTTAATAATCTTTTTTTATTTTCAATATTTTTATCCATAATATCACTTCCTGGTGATAAATTATAACACTAAATAAAAATACTTGCAAATTTATTCAAGTATTTGTTTTTCAATATCTTTATAACTATCTATAAGTTCATTATATGAATCATCTAGTTTATTGGTTATTATTTGCTTTTCTTCTTCCCATTTTTTATGTGATTTTTTAAATATTTTATTTGGTTCATTTTCATTTAAAATATTTAATTGCCTTCTATAATAATCACTTTTTTGAATGCATAAATCAGTATTTAATTCATTTGAATTATTGATGTAACAATCTATTAATTTACGTATTTTATCATTCATAGTAACTCCTTTATTTTATTTATATTAGTACAAAAACGCTTGGAATTACTATACATAACTTACTACAATATTAGTATGGTACAAAAATGATATACTTATTACAATAATAGTAAGTTATAGAAAGGTAGTGACGATAATTAATACCAAATATGAAGAACACGCACGTAAGATTCTAGCAAATAATATTAGATATTTTAGATTAAAAAGAAATTGGTCCCAAGAAGATTTTGCAGAAGAACTTGGAACTACAACTACATATATATCTAATTTAGAAAATGCTAAAAGGAATATGAGAGTTGACTATATTGGTCATATTGCTGATACTTTAGGTATTTCTATAGAACAATTATTTATAGGAAGACCAAAAGTTAGTAATCATCGTATTCCAAAGCGATAAGAATATATAAATATTCTTTTTTTTGTACTTAATTTATTATAGCATATATATTGACTTTTAAGTAATATTTTTTTTAACAATTGTTAAAGAAAAAAGAAATGTTACTTTCTTTCATCAATTCTATTATAATTAGTAATATGCCTTGGATCATATTTTATTAAATCTGAGGCACTTATATTTAATTTATTATCAAATTTATTTAAATTATTAGCCATTTTTTCAAGCATATCAATAGTAGGTTTTCTTTTGCAGTTTTCTATTTGATTTAAATATACTAAATTACTACCTAACTTTTCAGCAAATTTTTCTTGAGATAGATTATATTTTTTTCTATAGTATTTTAAATTCATAGATAATATTTCTTTACAACTTATCATAATTATCTTAACCTCATTTCTTATAAATTATTTTAAACAAGTGTTAAAGAAATGTCTTTTATACAAATGTTAAAGGAATATTATAGAAATATACTTTTTATTTTGTGACTAATAAAACAAAATTTTAATTTTAAATAAAAAAACAGTAGCGCAGGAACTACTTTTAGAATATAGAAATAAATCTTCTAATTAGTTTCATTAATAATCTTACACTTAATGAGAAACCATATACTGGTAAATATCCACCATATGTTTTTAATGCTTCTTCATTTGTTAATTTAATCATATCAAAACCTCCTTTCATATATTATATACTCCGTTTCTTAGGCAAATTCCCCTAAAAAAATGAAAATAATTAAAAAAAATTATGTTATACTTATAAAAAGGAGTAAAAATAATGAATAATGATTTATTTGGATACTTAATTTCTAATGATATGCTTAATGATACACTTGGTATTAAAAATATTTTAAATTGTCCAAACTGTAATAATGAGTTATACATATATGAAAATAATTTATTATATTGTAAAAAATGCAAGTATTTATTTGAATATAATGACTATAAAAAACTTGATAATAAAGTACTTAGCTATAAGGAAAAGAAAAATATGCAATAGTAGAGGTTTAAATTATGAAAAATGATAAATCAATTAAAGAAAAAAAGTATATTAAAAAGTATAATTTAATTGACTTTATAAGGTATGATTCATTATTTGATATGGATATAAGAATTAAAGGAGATAAAGTATATAAGAGTAATAGTATTAGTAATTATTCTTTTAAAAATAATATAGCTTATTGTAAATTAAAAGGTACTGAAATTTATGACGTATCAATTGAATTTGATAAAAAAGATAATATTATAAAGACAAATTGTACTTGTCCATATTTTAAAAAAGGCAATAATTGTAAGCACTTATATGCTCTATTAATTAAATCAAAACTTGAAAGTAATTATGATAAGCTTATAAATATACAAAATAAAGTATTTTATCAATATTCAAATTTACTTAATAGTATGATTGAATATTTTAATAATAATATACAATGTTATACAAAATCTGGTATTGAAAAAATTAATAATTTTATATCACATTATAGAGATGAACGAATTCCAAGATTTAAGAAAATACTTAGTTATGATCTTAATCAAATTGGATATTTAAGTACAATTATAGAAATTCAGGAAGAAAAGAAAACAATGTTTAATAAATATAGAGAATTCATAGTAGAAGAGAATGAACAAAATTATCAAAATTTTAGTTATGAACCTATAACTCATAAAAAAAGAAAAAAATTTGGAGTTGGGAAAATACTTTATGGGATAGTAAGTGGTTTTATAAAAGGTGCGACTAGTGACAAAGAAAGTAAAAAACAAATGGATTATGCGATTAAAGAATTAGAAAATGGTAATCCAGAACCATATGTAAATTTAACTGATTATATAGATGATGATATAATTGATAAAATGTATCCAATAGAGCAAGAAGATGAGGATGATTATGATTAAAAGATAAACAAATACTTATTTTTTTTGTAAAAAAATGTCGAATTTTGTAAAAATAATAATTATTTTTATTGATTATATGGATAGATTGTGTTCTAATTAAAATAGAGGTGATTGAGTGGAGTTAAAATATACTAATGCTGTATTTAATATCAATCAAATACTGGATGAAAAAATATTTACTTTTCCAAATTTTCAGAGAGGTATATCATGGAAAATTAATAGGAAACAAAATTTTATAAAAACTTTATTAAATGGTGAGCCTTTTGGTACAATACTTATCTATGAAGATAATAAAGATACATACCTTATAGATGGTCTTCAAAGGATTACCACAATTAGGGAATTTTATAATGATAAGTATGCTTTTTTAACGGATGATATAATTGATGATTCATATGCCAAGGATATTGCAAAGGAAATAAGAAATATCTATAAAAGAAATAAGCTTAAAACAGATATCATAAAAACAAAATTAGATGTAGGTAAAATCAAGTCAATTATATTGAAGAAAATTCAAAAAAATAAAGGTAATTATGAAGGGGTTATGGTAGATTTAAAAAAATATTTTAAATTAGATTCAATTCCAGAGAGTCATAAATTAACTTTAAATTCTATATTGAAAAAAGTGATAAATAACATAAATAAATTAACAAATATTAGTAATTTAAAAATTTATGCAATTGTATATACTGGTGATAAAAATAGACTTCCAGACATATTTTATAATCTTAATACAGGAGGTACCGTACCATCTAAATATGAAGTCTTGGCTTCTTTATGGAATAAAATAACGTATAAGATAAAAGATGAGGAAATAATTGATGCTGTATACGATAGGTATAAGTTATTAAAAAATTTGTCACAGTTAAAAGTAACTATAAAAAAGGAAGATTTAAAGAGGGATGGTATAACTCTATTTGAGTATTGCTATGCTATAGGTAAGATTATATATAGTGATAGGTATGACTTTGCTTCTTTTTTGGGCAAAAGCAATGATAATATTGAACCATTAAGTTTTTCAATAATATCAATGATTGTTGGTTTAAATGAAAACGAAGCAAATAAAATAGGAAAGAAATTATCTGGTGTTGCACCAAAATTTTTAATTGATCTAAAGAAAGCTATAATCGATGGTTTTGAGGTAGTCAATGAGGGATTAAAGTATTGGATAAAATCAGAAAGAGTTACTCCTAAAAGCTCAGTAAACTACAACAATGTAAATAGTAATTATATGATTTATCATATATTTATGGCATACATTAGAAAAAATTATATAATAGATGTAGAAAAATCAGAAATTAGGAAAATAAAAAGGGTGACCGTTGATAATTGGAATAAACAATTTATAAAAAATGTCCACCTTCATTATTTTTATGATTTTATTTCAGATTACTGGGTAAAAAATAGACAAGTAAAAGATCTAATGGAAAATATAAAGAATGAAGATAAATTATTCAAATATTCATATGAGATTCCGAAGGAAGATTGGAATAGAATTTTAAATGATTTCAAGAATGAACAGTTATCATATTTTGGTAGTTCTTTCCATAAAAAAACAAAATTATTTCTAGAATATTTAATAAAATTTAAAATAAGAGACAATGAAGAATTAAAAAAGAAATATTTTATTTCTAAAAAAACAAAGGAACCATTATATATAGAAATAGAACATATAGTTCCAGTTGGAAGAATTGAAGAACGAAATTTATTGAAAGATGTACCTGTTTATTCACTTGGTAATGCTTGTTACCTAACTTCTAAAGTTAATGGTGGAAAACACGAAAAAACAATATATGAATGGATTGAAGAAAAACCAGGTATAAAAGTGGATGAAGAGTTTTTCAAATTTGTTAATTATCCTAGAGAGGAAGAATTAGAAAATTTTATTAAAGCAATTCCAACGATTTTTAAGAATGAATATATAATTTTTTTAAGTAATCGATTAGATCAACTAATAGAAGACTTCAAGAAATATATGATATAGGATAAAAAAATTAATAAATAAAATGATATAAAAAAATGTAGACACAAAAAAAGATGTGTCTACATTTTTTACTGTTATTTTATTAATAAAAAAAACTTTATTTAATTATAATGTGTTATAATTAAATAAATAGAGTGTTGATACTTTAGGAGGTAGTAATATGATTAATAAAGAACGTGAAAGAGAAGAACTTCATAAAACTATTTGGAAAATAGCAAACGAGTTAAGAGGTTCAGTAGATGGATGGGATTTTAAACAATACGTTTTAGGATTGTTATTTTATAGATTTATATCAGAAAACATTGAAAACTATGTTAATGAGAAT
>OCTW011542056.1_pt1 | contig 30914 bp, 30 predicted proteins | sample 1539671 | NCBI WGS metagenome assembly OCTW01 (sample SAMN02144230, study PRJEB22623) | gut metagenome | biome: sheep rumen | host: Ovis aries | place: New Zealand | reverse complement strand
TTTGGCGAGAAATATGGAGATGTTGTTAGAGTAGTTAAGATGGGAGACTTCTCAATTGAACTATGTGGAGGAACTCATATTGCCAACACATCTGATATTGTGGCATTTAAGATTATCTCTGAAGGTGGAATATCTGCTGGTACAAGACGTATTGAAGCAATAACCAGTCAGGCAGTTTTTTCATACTATAATGAGTTAGAAGAGAAGATTAATGCTGTTGCATCACTTCTTAAGACTAATCCTGATGGATTAGAAGACAAGGTTAATTCTATTCTAAAAGAGAATAAATCATTAAAGGGTGAAATCGACTCCCTAAAACACGCAGCTGCTAAGGATGCGTTAGGAGATGTGGCTTCTGAAGTAGAAGAAGTGTCAGGCGTTAATTTCGTCGCTAAGAAACTCAGTAATATTGATATGAATGGTCTTCGCGATGCTGGAGATGATATCAAGAAGAATATTGGTGAGGGTGTAATTGTCCTTGCATCTGATAATGATGGCAAAGTAAGTCTTGTTGTAATGGCAACTGAAAGCGCCGTTAAGAAGGGTGCACATGCTGGCAATATCATAAAAGAAATCGCTAGTCTTGTTGGTGGCGGCGGAGGTGGTCGCCCTAATATGGCACAGGCTGGTGGTAAGAACCCGGCAGGGATAGATGAGTGTCTGGCCAAGGCTAAGGAAGTTTTAGCTTCTCAGCTTTAATTTGTGGTAAAATGTGTTGCGAAAGGAGACATCTTATGAATAAAAAAGAAGTTGAGAAAGAACATTTGATACAGAAGAATAATTTGACTTTTGTGTTTTTACTCGTTATTCATGCACTGGCTTTAGTATGTACAATAATGTATGGTAACAAATCAGGAAATTTAATGCGAGTGATTATTTCTTCTGGAATTGTTGTTGTTGGTATTATTATTACTATTATTGGTAAGGTTGCCTTTGGGAAGAGTCATAAAGGACATCTTGTAATGTTTGTTGGTGTGTTGATAACGTATTTTGACACATTATGGTCCAATATTAATACACCACTTTTATATGCATTTACATTCCTGATATGCTTTGTTATTATGCTTCATAAGTCAGTTAAGACTTGTACAATAGGTATAATAGTTGCAGTAGTGGGCAATGCAGTTTATACAGTACTATATATTTTGTTTGGCTCTGGAGAAGATCTTTTCAAGGTAATAACTAATGACTGGTTTGCCATTGTTGGATGTGTAATAGCATTTCTTGCTGTTAAGATGCTTGCCAAGCAAGATGCTGAACTCCTGGATACTGCCGAGAAGCAGGCTTTAGAACAACAAGAGGTTGCAGAAAAGATTAAAAAGACAACAACTGAAATTAAAGAATTATTAGATAATGCTAATGTTTCTGTAGAGACACTTGCTCAGAACATAGAATCATCATCTACTTCTATTAACCAAATCAGTAATTCAACAAAGCAGACAGCTTCATCAATTCAGACTCAGACTGCAATGTCAGCTAATATTACGGAAGCTTTAGAGGCTGTTGTGAGTCAGACAAAGGAAATGTCTTTGACGAGTGACAATACATCCAGGGTAATTGTTGAAGGTAATAAAACTGTTGAGAGCCTAATGCAACAATCTGAGATTGTAAGTAGCATTAATGGTGAGACTGCTGAGATGACTGCTGAATTACAGAATAGAGTTCAAGGTATTAAAGATGTAGTTGAGACAATACTAGAGATTTCTTCTCAGACTAACTTACTTTCTCTAAATGCTTCTATTGAGGCTGCTAGAGCTGGAGAGGCAGGAAAAGGATTTGCAGTTGTTGCTGATGAAATTCGTAATCTTTCTGACACGACTAAAGATTCTGCAGAAAAGATTGGCGAAGTAATAGATGAACTTGTTGATAGCATTGTGGCGGCTTCTGATAACATGCAAAAATCAGTTGAGGCTACTAAAGAAGAGGCAAGGCTTATTAGTGTGACTGATGAACAATTCAAGCTGATTGACGAATCAGTTCAACAGATGTCTGATGCAGTTGCTGCTATTGAATCTAAGGTTGGCGATTCCACAAATGCTAATAATGAGGTAATAGATTCTATCTCTAATTTGTCTGCTTCATCTGAAGAAGTAGTTGCATCTGCAGAAGATTCAATATCTATTACTAAGGGTTGTGTCGAAAGTATGGATACTACTAAAGAGATACTTGATAAGATATTTGAATTATCTGAGTCACTATAAACTATAATTATTAAGGCTTAAGTTAAAAAAGATTCACAGAAAGTTCACTTGCAATTAAATACATCATGCTTTAATATGAACATAAGGTGTCAAATAAGATATTTGATACCTTATATTTTTAGGAAGAATTAGGAGGTGATTTTTATGAAATTCTACAAATGTAACATGTGTGGTAATATTATTACGAAATTGAACGACTCCGGCGTGCTGGTTGTATGTTGTGGCGAGGAAATGGAAGAACTAGTTCCTGGCGCAACAGATGGTGCTTTTGAGAAGCATGTGCCATCAGTGACAGTTGAAGATAATGTTGTTAAAGTTCAGGTGGGTGAAGTTGAACATCCAATGCTTGAGGAACATTTTATTCAATTTATTGTTCTTGAGACAGAAAGTGGAAGTATGATTAAAAATCTTTCTCCAGGAGATAAACCTGTTGCAGAATTTGTACTTCCTGCTGGAGATAAAGCAGTAGCAGTCTATGAATATTGCAATCTCCATGGCTTATGGGTTAAAGAGATATAAGCCGCTAAAGTATTAGTATTAAGGAGGTAAGAGATATGGCAGAGAATAAATACGCAGGTACTAAGACTGAGAAGAATTTATGGGAAGCTTTTGCAGGAGAATCTCAAGCTCGTAATAAGTATACTTACTTTGCATCTGTTGCTAAGAAAGCAGGCTATGAGCAGATTGCAGCTATGTTCCTTAAGACAGCTGATAATGAGAAGGAGCATGCAAAGCTGTGGTTTAAGGCACTAGGAGGAGTAGGCGATACACCTGCTAATCTTCTTGCAGCTGCTGAAGGTGAAAATGCAGAATGGACTGATATGTATGAAAGAATGGCACGTGAAGCTGAGGAAGAAGGCTTTACTGAGCTTGCAGAGCAGTTCAGAGGCGTTGCTGCTATTGAGAAGATGCATGAAGAACGTTATCGTGCCCTGCTTCACAATGTTGAAGCCATGGAAGTGTTTAAGAAGAGTGGAGTTACAATGTGGGAATGCAGAAATTGTGGTCATGTTGTAGTTGGTACAGAAGCCCCTGAGGTATGTCCTGTATGTAATCATCCACAGAGCTTCTTTGAAGTTAGAGCTGAGAATTATTAAAAATGTTATAATTATTACCACTCTTATGTGTTCATAAGGGTGGTATTTTGATTCTTGAATATTGGCAGAAGTTTTTTTGTAATATCTAAAGGTTGACACACTTTTTTTCATTAAGTATAATTAACACACTTATTACTTGATTTCTTAATAGTTTATTAGTAAAATGATGATTTTTCTTAAAAGATTTCGACATGTCCTGATAATCGGACATATTATCCTGTATTATTTATATGATGAGTTGAAGCAACACGAACAAACCCTCGAACAAAAATCGAACAAATTTTCTATAAAAGTGTTGACAACTCCAAATTTGTAGTATATTATATATTTAGTCAAACGAACAAAGGTTCGTAGAAGGAGAAAATTATGGCACAAGAAGATAAGTTAAGAGCCCTTGAGGCGGCAATATCACAGATTGAGAAACAATACGGTAAAGGTTCTGTTATGAAGCTTGGTGATACATCAAGCCAGATGAAAGTTGAGACAGTTCCTACTGGTTCAATAAGCCTTGATATAGCGCTAGGTCAAGGCGGGCTTCCTAAAGGAAGGATTATTGAGATATACGGGCCTGAATCATCAGGTAAGACAACAGTTGCACTTCATGCTGTAGCTGAAGTTCAGAAGCGGGGAGGTATAGCAGGCTTTATTGATGCAGAGCATGCCCTTGATCCTGTTTATGCTAAGAATATAGGTGTTGATATTGATAATCTCTATATCTCCCAGCCGGATAACGGTGAGCAGGCGCTTGAGATTGCAGAAACCATGGTTCGCTCTAATGCAGTAGATATAGTAATCGTTGACTCTGTTGCAGCATTGGTTCCCAAGGCTGAGATAGATGGTGATATGGGTGATTCTCATGTTGGACTCCAGGCAAGACTTATGTCTCAAGCCTTAAGAAAGCTTACAGCAGTTATTGCCAAGAGTAATTGTATTGTTATATTCATTAATCAGCTTCGTGAGAAAGTTGGCGTTATGTTCGGTAATCCTGAGACAACAACAGGTGGACGCGCCCTTAAGTTCTATTCTTCTGTTAGACTTGACGTAAGAAGAATTGAAGCACTTAAGCAACAGGGTGAAGTTATAGGTAATAGAACAAGAATTAAGGTTGTTAAGAATAAGATAGCACCACCTTTTAGAGAGGCGGAATTTGATATTATGTTTGGCAAAGGCATATCTAAAGAAGGAGACATCTTAGATATGGCTTCTGACCTTGATATTATTAATAAATCCGGTGCATGGTATGCATATAATGGAGAAAAGATTGGCCAGGGTAGAGAGAACGCTAAGCAATATCTGGCTAATAATAAAGAATTATATGATGAAATTGAGAAGAAGGTAAGAGACCATTTTAATCTTGATGGTGAAGATGTTTCCGATGATGATACAACCGACAAACAAGAAGAAGTAGCCTCTGTGAAGTCATCAACAAAACAGGAAAAGTAATATGATAGTTACAAGTATAGAGCCCCACACCAAAACAAAGGTGAAAGTCTGTCTGGATAACCGGACAGGCTTTCAGCTTTATAAGAAAGAAATAAGTAAATACGATATCAAAGTGGGAAGAGAGCTTGATAACTATGACGAGATATTAAGAGATACCTTGATCCCTCGTGCTAAGAGGCGCGCTATGCATCTATTAGAGAAGATGGATAGAACATATAAAGAGATTGAGACAAAGCTTAAGCAGAATGGTTATCCTAGAGAAGCAATTGATAAGGCAATAGAATATGTAGCATCTTATAATTATATTAATGATGAACGATATGCGAATTCTTATGTTAGAAATTATTGTAGTACACGAAGCAAGAATCGAATCATGCAGGATTTGTATCATAAGGGAATAGATAAAGAATTAATTGATAATGCCTTAGAAGAGGAATATACCACTGATGAGAATGAACTAATTCGTTCATATATTAGAAAGCGTAATTATAATTCCTCTAATGCAACTGATAAAGAGAGAAGTAAGATGTACAGATTTCTTATGGGTAAAGGGTTTAACTATGATACTATAAGTAAGTATTTGTAGAGACTAAAGCTTAATTTTTATGAGCTTATTGCTATATACATATTGCAAATATACTATTATAATACATTGACAATTCAGAGCACAAAGAGTAGAATTAATTTGTTGTAAATTATGACAGATATAAATTGATTATGTTATATGTACAATGAAAATTAAATAAAGGAGGTGCTCCTGTGTCAATGATTATTGTTACACTTGTTATTGCTGTTGCAGCCATGATAATTGCTATTCTTGCTACAGTTTTTGTATCGAGAAGTGCACATAAGAAAGCTGCCGCTAATAAAGTTGACAGCGCTGAGAATAAAGCTCGTGAAATTATTGATGACGCAGTTAAGACTGCTGAAGCAAAGAAGAGAGAAGCTTTAATTGAAGCAAAGGAAGATGCCCTCAAGCAGAAGAACGAGTTGGATAAAGAGATACGTGAACGTCGTTCGGAGATTCAGAGAAACGAACATAGAGTTGCTCAGAAAGAAGAAAACGTTGACAGAAAACTCGATCAGTTAGAGAAACGTGAGAGGGAGTTGTCGCAGAAAGAAGCTAGGCTTAACAAGGAAAAAGAGGAAGTAGCGAAATTAAACAAACAGAGAGTACAGGAACTGGAGAGAATCTCAGGTTTGACCTCCGTACAAGCAAAAGAACAATTACTACAAACTGTTGAAGATGATGTAAAAATTGATGCCGCAAAACTTATTAAAGAAACAATGGCTCAAGCAAAAGATGAAGCGAATAAGAAGGCTCGTGATATAGTAGTAACTGCTATTCAGAAGTGTGCTGCTGATCATGTGGCAGAAACATCGATTTCTGTTGTGCCACTTCCAAGCGATGATATGAAAGGACGTATCATTGGTCGTGAAGGACGTAATATTCGTACATTAGAAACTATGACTGGTGTTGAACTTATTATTGATGATACACCAGAGGCAGTAGTTTTATCTGCTTTTGATCCAGTGCGTCGAGAAATTGCTCGTGTAGCGCTTGAGAAATTAATAGTAGATGGAAGAATTCATCCAGCTCGTATTGAAGAGATGGTTGATAAAGCAACTAAAGAAGTTGAAACTAATATGAGAGAAGAAGGAGAAGCTGCAACACTTGAAGTTGGTGTTAATGGTATTAATCCTGAACTTGTTAAGTTACTTGGACGTATGAAGTATCGTACAAGTTTCGGTCAGAATGCACTTAAACATTCTATCGAAGTAGCTCATTTGTCCGGTCTTCTCGCTGGAGAGTTGGGATTAGACGTAAGAGTTGCTAAGAGAGCTGGTCTTCTACATGACATTGGTAAATCAATTGATCATGAAGAGGGCGCTCAGGGATCTCATGTTCAACTTGGTGCTGATCTTTGTAAGAAATATAAAGAATCACCTACAGTTATTAATGCCGTTGAGGCACATCATGGGGATGTAGAACCAGAGACTCTTATTGCATGTATAGTTCAAGCTGCTGATGCTATTTCAGCTGCAAGACCTGGTGCAAGAAGAGAAACTATGGAGACATATTCTAATAGATTACAACAGTTAGAAGAGATTACCAACGACTTTAAGGGAGTTGATAAGTCTTTTGCAATTCAGGCAGGTAGAGAGGTTCGTGTAATGGTAGTTCCTGATCAGGTAACTGATGCGGACATGGTTATTATGGCTAGAGATATTACTAAGAGGATTGAATCCGAACTTGATTATCCTGGTCAGATTAAAGTTAATGTAATCCGTGAATCCAGAGTTACTGACTACGCGAAATAGATTTGTTTTACGCGAATTTAAATCAGCTGCATATCATGCAGCTGATTTTTGTTATAAGATAATCATAAATAATAGTAAAGGAGATATATATGGAACACGTAATAACTGAGAAAAGGACTTTAGTTCATAAAGGTTCTATTATAGACGTATATAGCGATGAGATGTTACTTCCTAATGGCAATCATGAGACATGGGATTATGTAGAACATCGAATGGGAGCAGCATGTGTGCTTCCGGTTCTTCCTAATGGCAAAATTGTTATGGTTAAGCAATTCAGGCATGCTCTTAATAGATATACAATTGAAGTCCCTGCCGGCTCAAGAGATAGTAAGACAGAAGATACATTGATATGTGCCACTAGAGAGTTAGAGGAGGAGACAGGATATACTTCTGATAACATAGAATTCCTACTTTCGCTTAAGACTACAGTGGCGTTCTGTAATGAATCTATAGATGTATATCTTGCTCGTGATTTAAAGCCTGGTAAGCAGCATCTTGACGATGCTGAAAGTATTAATGTGCTTGAATTTGAATTAGATGAACTTCTTGATATGATATATTCAGGTAAATTGCAGGACTCGAAGACAGTTTCTGCAATTCTGGCATATGCTGTTAAGTGTCAAAATAACTCTAGTATCAGCTAAAGAATTTATCCTTTACTTCTTCTATTGGCATATTAAGGTCGGTCCAAAGCTTAAAACTTCTTGCACCTTGATATAGGAGCATGTATTTGCCGTTAATGTATTTGCAACCGGAATCTGAAGCATCCTGTAATAGCTTTGTCATAGCAGGTTCATATATAAGGTCGCATACAACAAGATCAGATCTTAGATATCTTTTGTCAATTAGACTATTATCAGAGGTCATTCCGACAGGAGTTGCATTAATAAGAATGTGACTCGTGGAAATGGCTTCTTTTAATATATTGTTATCCTCAATATTTATAACAGAAGTATTACAGTTCGTCTTTTCATTAATATTTGCAGCAAATTTTTTTACTTTATCTAATGACTTATTAAATCTTTTGGCAATAGTAATAGAGTTGGCTTTCTGCAATGCAAGTTCTACGATGATTGAAGTTGCGGCGCCCCCGGCACCAAGTATAAGGATGTCTTTACCTTCTACAGTAACATTTATCTCAGAGAGAGAATCAATGAATCCGGCACCGTCAGTTGTATATCCTACAAGCTGTCCATCTACTGGGACAATTGTGTTGACGGAGCCGGCAAGTTCTGATGATATATCGAGTTTATCAATGTATTTTATAATCTCGGTTTTGAGAGGCATAGTAACATTTGCACCCAGAAAGTCTACATGTCTTATTTCATTCAAGACTTCTTTAAGCTGCTTCGGCTTTACATCAACTGCGTAATACTTTGCATCAATTCCAAGCCTGTCGAAACTATAGTTATGCATGTCAGGTGAAATGCTATGTGCCACAGGACTTCCCAGAAGACACGCAAATTCTTTCGTTGGATCGTAGTCCACATTAATTGACAGTTCATTTTTCTCAATAAATCTTAATCCCATTATTAACTCCATTTCCCATATGTAATATTTGCTTTAATCTATATTTTATACGCAAAATATGATACCATAACATAGACATAATATAAAGGCATTATAATTTTTTGATAGCGTGTAGCTTTTCGCCATTTAAATGTGTCTAGTGGTTCTAACTATTGAGAAATAATAATGAAACTATATGGTAATCTGTAAGGAGTATATAATGCGTATAAAGAATATCGACATGGAGAATTTCAAACCGCTTGTATGTGTACCCATAGTGGATGAATCGGTAGATAAGAGTCTTAAAACCGCCAGGGCATTGGTGGATGACGAAGTAAAAGTTATAGAATGGAGACTTGACTATCTTAAGGAATTGTCGAGTCCTGTCCTACTAGATAAAGCACTTAAAGAAATGTCAGCGATATGTTCCGCCTCTGTACTTATAGCTACCATTAGAACCGATAAGGAGGGAGGCAAGGTTCCTTTTGACGAAGGGAAGATGAAGTCTTATCTTTCGCTGATTGCTAAGTCTAAAGCCTGTGATTTCGTAGATGTTGAATACTTTACATACGAGAATCCCAGAGATGTTGTATCGGCATTAAAAAGGCTGGAGCAGAATGTAATATGTTCTCACCATGATTTTGAAGAGACACCGCAGGACGATACAACATTTTCACTACTTGAAGAAATGGATTGCAGTGAGTGTGACATTGTTAAGATGGCGGTAATGCCACAGACTACTACAGACGTTACCAGATTTATGGATATAAGCAACGCATTTGCAACCCATACGAATAAGCTTGTTATTACAATGTCAATGGGAAAGCTTGGCAGAGCGAGCAGACTGTCCGCTGATGTTACTGGCTCGTGTGTTACATTTGGCTCATATCTTAAGGCATCTGCGCCGGGACAGATTGATTACAGGAGACTTCAGGAGATAATAAATCTGGACTAGAATTGCAGGAAAAGGACGGATATAAAGAGTTGTTAAAGGATAGAATGAACATTTACTTAATAGGATTTATGGGAGTCGGCAAATCCACTGTAGCAAGAATTCTCAGTAAGAGGTTGGGATATAAGCTTATAGATACGGATCAGGAGATTGAAGCAGAAGAAGGAAGGCCTGTAAGCGAGATATTTAAGATAGAGGGAGAAGAATACTTCCGGGGGATGGAGGCTTATCTAATACATAAGATTGCAGGACAGGATAAGACTATCGTATCGTGTGGGGGCGGTATTATTAAAAGCGAGGATAATATTAAAGAAATGCGAGGCTCAGGCTATGTGATTCTTCTTGAGGCTGCGCCTGAGGTTATATATGATAGACTAAAAGATGATAATACCAGGCCTCTTCTTCAAAAGAATCCGGGTATTGAAGGAATCAGGAAGCTTATGAAGGAGAGGGAAGAGTTCTATAACAAGGCGTATACACATAAGTTTGACGCTGACAAAGAGCCTGAACAGATTGCGGATGATATTATCAACATTATAGGAGAGTTTCATTGACATTATGTTACAAATTTGTTACAATCAATAAGGTTAAAGTGTAAAATAACCAGTAGGCGTAGCGTAGTTGGATAACGCATCGGACTCCGACTCCGAAGACCGCTGGTTCGAATCCAGTCGTCTACATGACGAGATTTATAGATTTGGAGGAGTATATATTATGAAATTCAAGAATGGATGGCATACATGCATAGAATTTATAGCAGATAAATGGAGATATTTTCTCGCAGCAGTTGTATTTGGATTAATTGTACTTATTCTTGCTTTCGTTGTAAGTAAGAAGACAACTCAGGATGAAGATATATCCGGTGTATATAAGGACTTCCAGGTTGATGCTAATGTAGAGCTTAATGCTCTTATAGTTAATTATTATAATGCTTATGCATCTGGAGATACTAATGCACTTAGCGCTTATGCTTCTCCAATCAGTGATGCTGAAGCAAGCTTCATCAAGTTCATGAGCCAATACATTGAAGCTTACAATGTAGTAAATGTATATTCTAAGCAAGGTCTGGATGACGGTTCATATCTCGTATCTGTTCATGTCAAAGAGAAGTTTGTAGGAATTAATACTCCTGCATCCGGACTTGATTTCTTCTATGTAAGAACTAACGAGAATGGAATGCTTTACATTGATAATTCATATGGTTCATACAATCAGAAGGAGAATGAGACATCTCAAGATCCTAAGATACAGGAAATCATTGAAATCTACAATGAACGAAATGATGTGATGAAACTTAAGAAGATGGTTGAAGACGAACTTGCTGAGGCACTTAAGTCGGATGCTCAATTGAATCAGTTCCTTACAGAGACAATAAGAACTAAGATTGGTGAGTGGAAAGCTCAATATAAAGCACAGAGAGAACAGCAGAAAGCAATAGCAGATGCTAAGGCTAAGGAAGCTGCAGATGCTGCAGCGAAGGCACAGCAGGATGCTCAGGCAGCAGCTCTTAAGGCACAGCAGGATGCTATGGAAGAAGCTAATGCTACAACAGTAGTTATTACTGAGAAGGTTAATGTAAGAGACTCTGCTTCTGAAGCAGGTAATATTGTAGGAACCCTTGATGGTGGAACTCCAGTTAAGAAGTACGCTGAAGAGAATGGATTTACCAAGATTGATTATAATGGAGCAAAAGCATTTGTTAAGAGTGACTATGTAGCAGCTGCTAATCAGCCGGCAGCACAACCGGAAGTACAGCCTCAACCTGCTACTAATAATGTAACACTAACTAATACAGTAAATGTTCGTGGTTCTAAAGACGAGAACGGAGAAAGAGTTGCAGTTGGTGTACCGGGAGATACAGTTACTGTTCTTGGTGATGCAGGAGACGGATGGTCAAGAGTTTCAATCAAAGGTATTGAAGGTTATATGAAGACTGAGTTCATACATTAATCTGTATAATATATGAATTCTGGTAAGGAAAGGTCTTAGGCCTTTCCTTACTTTTAATATGGAGGGATAACAATCAGAATTAATAAGTATCTCTCGTCTATGGGCGTATGCTCTAGGAGAGAAGCGGATAGACAGATAGACAATGGAAATGTTACTATTAACGGCGTCGTTGCTTCACTAGGCGATAGGGTTAGTGTGGGCGATAAGGTCTGCTTTATGGGAGAAGAGGTTTTAAGCAGCAGTAAGCCGGTAATTATAGCATTCAACAAACCTAAAGGTATAGTATGTACAGCTGAGAAGCGTGAGAAGGATAATATAGTTGACTATATTAATTATCCCAGTAGAATATATCCTATAGGTCGTCTTGATAAGGACTCCACAGGCCTTATTCTTCTAACTAATCGTGGTGAGATTGTTAATGGAATTCTCAAAGCCAGAAATTATCACGAGAAAGAATATGTAGTTAGCCTTAATCGCCCTTATTCTAGGGATTTCCTGATGAAAATGAGAAATGGCATATATTTGCATGAACTTGATACAACAACAAGAAAGTGTGAAGTAAGACCTATTGATGATAAGACATTTTCCATAATTCTTACACAAGGACTTAACCGTCAGATTAGGCGTATGGTAAAGGAACTTGGATATAGGGTTATAAGCCTTAATAGAATAAGAGTTATGAATATAGAGCTTGGTAATCTTCCCATTGGAAAATATAGAGAAGTTGAAGGGAATGAACTCTCAATTCTCCTAAGAAGTATAGAAGACTAAAGGATAAGAGGTTAATATCCATATGAATGCTAAGGAAGAGATTAAAAAATTAAGAGAAGAGATAGAATATCACATAGATAGATATTATAATCAAGACGAGCCTGAGATTACTGACTATGAATACGATATGATGATGAATCGACTAAAAAAGCTAGAGGCTGATAATCCAGGTCTTGTTACACCTGATTCGCCTACTCAGAGAGTGGGGGGCAAGGCTTCAAAAAAAGGTCTTAAATCTGTTAAGCATAATATGCCGATGCTTAGTCTTCGAGATGTATTCTCTAAGGAAGAAGTAATTTCTTTTGTTAAAGATATGGAAAATGCTTTAGAAAATCCTGAATTTGTAGTAGAATACAAAATAGATGGACTATCAATGTCCCTTCGATATGACAACGGTAAACTGATAATGGCTGAGACTCGCGGAGATGGAATAGAATTTGGCGAGGATGTTACTGCTAATGCATTAATGATAGACGACGTTGTTTCACAACTTAAAGACCCCTTTGAATACTTTGAAATAAGAGGCGAGGTCTACATGACGAATGAAAGCTTCGACGCTGTTAATAAGAAGCAGGAGCTTATGGGTAAGAAGTTGTTTGCTAATCCAAGAAACTGTGCTGCAGGTTCTCTTCGTCAATTAGATCCTCAGATTGTAAAGGAGAGAAATCTATCCCTATTCATATTCAATCTTCAAGAGGCAAGGGGAAGAGAATTTACGACTCATACTGAGTGTTATGACTATATGAAGTCCCAGGGAATCAAGGTCATTGATAACTACAAGGTATGTAAGAATGCTGATGAAGTATGGCAGGCAATATGTGATATCGGAGAGAAAAGGGGAGAACTTGGATATGATATTGATGGTGCTGTAGTCAAGATTAATAACTACGCCCAGAGAAGTATGCTTGGGTCAACCGCCAAGGTTCCTAAGTGGGCAGTTGCATACAAATATCCTCCGGAGGAAAAAGAGACAACTTTACTTGATGTAGAGCTTTCTGTTGGAAGAACAGGAAGGATAAACCCTACAGCTGTATTTACACCAATCAGGTTGTGTGGCACAACAGTAAGTCGTGCTACTATGCATAATCAGGATTTCATTGATGAACTTGATATCGGGATTGGTGATACTATCGTGGTATATAAGTCCGGGGAGATAATTCCTAAGATCAAAGAAGTAGTTAAGTCTAAGAGACCAAGTGGCACGAAGACATATAGGATACCTGATACCTGCCCTGTATGTGGTGCACCAACACATCGTGAGAAGGATTCTTCTAACATTGTATGTACATCCCTTAGTTGTCCTGCGCAGTTAGAGAATCATCTTATTAATTTTGTAGGTCGCGATGCCATGGATATTAAGGGCTTTGGAGCAGCATATATTATTGATCTTTGTCGCGAAGGTTACATCAAGGATATATCTGATATATATAAGCTTAGTGATTATAGAGATGAACTTGTGGATAAGGGGCTGATAGGCAAGGCGAAGAATACAGATAAGCTTCTTAGTGTTATAGAAGATAGCAAATCCAATGATGCCAATATGCTGCTTACCGGCCTTGGAATTCCTAATGTTGGAAAGACAGCAGCTAAGACGCTGATTAGACATTTTGGAAGCATTGATAAACTAATGTCTGCTTCTATTGAAGAATTAATGGAAGTCAGTGACATTGGACAAATTAGCGCTAAAGCTATATATGATTATTTTCAAGATGATAAGAATAGAGCCATATTGCTACGCCTCAAGGAGTACAGGGTTAATATGTCTTCTGATTCAAAGTCTTCATCTGACAAGCTAAGTGGATTGACTTTCGTAGTGACTGGTACATTGCCGTCTCTTGGTCGTAAGGAAGCGGCTAATCTTATAGAAGATAATGGTGGTAAATGTGCTGGTTCTGTATCTAAGAAAACTAATTATCTTGTGGCTGGTGAGAATGCCGGAAGTAAGCTTGCCAAGGCAAGAGACTTGGGTATAGAGGTTATTACAGAAGGAGAATTACTTAATATGATTAATTCTTAGATTGGTAGGAATTAATACAATTACTAGTGATAAGAGGAATATAATATGCCTATTAAGACTTTGGCCGATTTACCGGCAAATGCAATATTAGAACATGAGAATATATTCGTAATGGACGAGCAAAGGGCTGATCATCAGGATATCAGACCTATTGAGATTGGTATCCTTAATCTAATGCCTCTTAAGGAGGATACAGAATTACAGTTGCTTCGTTCACTTTCTAATACGCCACTTCAGGTTGATGTAACATTTCTTATGGTTACAAGTCATGAAGCTAAGAATACATCTAAGAGTCATCTTAATAAATTCTATGAGACTTTTGATGACATTAAAGACAGAAACCTTGACGGACTTATAATTACAGGGGCGCCAATTGAGCTTAGCAGATATGAAGATGTGGATTACTGGGACGAGTTATGTAAGATTATGGAGTGGTCTAAGACTCACGTCACATCAACATTACATCTGTGTTGGGGAGCTCAGGCAGGTCTGTATTATCATTATGGTATTGAGAAGCATGTAATGGATAAGAAGGTGTTCGGTATATATGAGCATCATGTAAGAAATCGTAAGGTTCCGCTTGTCAGAGGGTTTGATGACGTATTTCTGGCACCACACTCTCGCCATACAGAAGTACCATTTGACGTAATAGATAAGAATAAGGATCTGATTATTCTTGCTGATTCTGATGAGGCTGGAGTTCATATTTGCATGTCAAATGATGGTAATCAGATATTCGTGATGGGGCATCCCGAGTATGATAGGGTTACACTTGATAGAGAATATAAGAGAGATCTTGCTAAGGGACTTGATATACAGATGCCGGTTAATTATTATCCTGATAATGACATTAATAGAAAGCCTCTGCTTCAGTGGAGAGCCCACGCTAATGCTATGTATTCTAATTGGCTTAATTACTACGTATATCAGCAGACACCGTATGAATTTATAGATAGTAACAGATTTATTAAGAAGAAATAAAAGGAGAAAACATGAGAGAGAAGCTAGAAAGTTTATCACTTGCGGTTCTTAAGGAATTGGCAAAAGAAAAGGGGGTTAAAGGAATATCTTCCATGAAGAAGAAGGACTTGGTTGAAGCACTTCTTCTTGCAAGTAGTGAAGAAGATATGCCTGCAAAACCTAAGAAGAGTAATTCAAAGGCTGAGGGTTCTGAGACAGATAAGGATGAGAACAAAGATAGTGAAGAGGTGGAAGAAGAGCCTACTAAGAGGACAGATGGAATTCTTGAAGTGCTATCTGATGGTTACGGATTCGTAAGATGCGAGAACTACCTGCCTGGTACTGACGATGTGTATGTATCACCATCTCAGATTAGGAAACTCAATCTTAAGACAGGAGATATTATTGTAGGAACTAACCGACGTAATAATCCTACTGACAAATTCGCGGCGCTTCAGCTTGTTGAGTCGGTAAATGGATATAGCTTAGAAGAAGCAGCAAGACGTACTAATTTCGAAGACCTTACGCCGATATTTCCTGATGAGAGGATTCATCTGGAGAGAACTAACAGTTCTAATGCAATGAGAATTGTTGATCTTATCTCGCCTATCGGTAAGGGACAGAGAGGTATGATTGTATCTCAACCAAAGGCTGGTAAGACCACACTTCTTAAGGAGATTGCCCGTTCAGTAAAAGAATCTAATCCAGACATGCATATCATTATACTTCTTATTGATGAGCGACCAGAAGAAGTAACTGATATTAAGGAAGCTATTGAGGGAAAGAATGCGGAAGTCATCTATTCTACATTTGACGAACTTCCAGAGCATCACAAGAGGGTATCGGAAATGGTAATCGAGAGGGCAAAACGCCTCGTTGAGCATAAACAGGATGTTATGATTCTACTAGATTCTATTACAAGACTTTCTCGTGCATACAACTTAACAGTACCACCATCAGGTCGTACATTATCAGGAGGTCTTGATCCTGCCGCACTTCATATGCCAAAACGATTCTTCGGTGCTGCAAGGAATATGAGAGAAGGAGGTTCTCTTACAATCCTTGCAACAGCACTTGTCGAGACAGGAAGCAAGATGGACGATGTTGTATTCGAGGAATTCAAAGGAACTGGTAATATGGAACTTGTTCTTGATAGAAAGTTATCTGAGAAGAGAGTATTCCCTGCAATTGATATTGCCAAATCAGGTACAAGAAGAGAGGATTTGCTCTTAACTGATGAGGAGCTTAAAGCAGTTGATATAATGCGAAAAGGCTTAAATGGAATGCGAAGTGATGAAGCAGTAGAGAATATTCTTAATCTATTTGCAAGAACGAAGACTAATAAGGAAGTTATAGCACAGATAGGTAAGAGAAGATTGTAGGATGGGAGAAGGAAGAAAGTTATGGAAGAAAAGACAATAGAAAAGAATAATAAGAAGAGGAACATAATAATTATTATTGTGGTGGCATCAATTGTTATTTTATCTGCCATATCAGTTTCTGCATTTTTTGTTATTAAGGACAGGTTGGAAACGGCTGATTTGGGGTCGGCAGAGAGGGCTTCTAAGAGGAATATTGAGAGGACTATATCTGCATCTGGTGTATTTGATTCTATTAATAGTGAATCTATCTCAAGCACACATGTTGGAAGCCGAATTAATGCGGTGTATGTTAAAGAGGGTGACAGTGTTATGCCCGGACAGATAATATGCCAATTAGATACAACTAGTTTGCAAGAGACATATTCTGCATTGCAGAAGACAATTGAACAGACGAAAGCAGATAAGGCTAAGAATAATCAGCAGTATGACAAGGAACTTCTTGATGCACAAAATGAATGGAATGCGGAAATATCCAATATTGTACAGGAAATATCTATAGCTCAGGCTGCTTGTAATAATACAGCAGCTGAATTGGATAAACAAAGGGCAAGATATTCCGAGTATCTTTCTGATCCAAATCACAGTGAATGGGATATGGAAGCAATTGAGATGGAGTCTAAAATAAGTGATTTAGAGTCTGAATTTGAGAATAATCAGTATAAGGTTAATCTTTATAATAATATTCTTAATGCTGTTCAAAATAGTGATAATAGCAATTCCTCTGTTGATGAGATTAGAAATAGCGTTAATGGAGTAATAGATAGCTCTATACAAGCAATGGAAGAGCAGGCAAGGGCACTGCAACAGAGCATAGGTGAAGCAACAGTAAGATGTACAGTTGGTGGTATTGTAACTAGTCTTAGTGCTAAGACAGGTGATACATATATGGGTGGTCCAATCTGTATGGTTGAGGATGCTAACTCATTTATGCTTTATTCACAGATTGGTGAAGCTAATATAGCTGATGTAGCAGCCGGCATGAAGGTTAAAATTAAGACGGAAGCTACTGGTGATAGTGAGATGATAGGGTATGTTACTTATGTTGCACCTAGAGCCAGTTCAACTGCTACCTCAAGTGACTCGCCTAATTCAGGGGCGGCTTTGAGTGCGACCTTAGGTTCATCAGGTAATTACCTGGTTAAGATATCATTAAATGAACAGAATCCACGAATTAGACTTGGAATGAATGCAAAGCTTAAGATTATTACCAGTGAGACGCCTAATGCTCTCTCTGTACCAAGTGCTGCTGTTCAAGACGATAATGGTAACAAATACGTAGAAGTGATAACTAATATGGATGATGTCGAGAAGGATAGTTCTACTCCATACAAGAAAGAGAAAGTGAATGTAAAAGTTGGAGAATCAAATGGTGATTATACACAGATAGAAGGAACAGGAATAAAGGAAGGTACCGGTATCTATGTTCCACCTGTCATAGATGAGGAAACTATTAATGCTGTTAAGCAGTTACTAGAGAGTAGTGAATAACGTTATTTAAGGTGGTTTAATAAGTTGTAAATTCTTCTTGCATTAATATAAAATCTATGATATATTTATTAGGCTGTTTATAGGGATGTAAATGGTCATTATGTAAACCATCATATTTACATAGAAAGAATGGTCGGAAACCATTCATATTAGAGAGGTGAAAAGAATGAAACAAGGAATCCATCCAGATTATTATCAAGCTACAGTAACATGTAACTGTGGTAACACATTTGTAACAGGATCTACAAAAGAGAACATCCACGTGGAAATTTGTTCTAAGTGTCATCCATTTTACACTGGACAACAGAAGGCTACACAGGCTCGTGGACGTATTGATAAGTTCAATAAGAAGTATGGTATTGAACAGTAAAAAGAAACTGTTGATAGGGTTGAGGATTCCTCAACCTTATCTTTATTTTAGGGCTAGTTGTATAAAGGAATAGGAAAGGCATATTATGAAATTCTCCGGAATTGGTGGACAGGCTGTTATTGAAGGTGTCATGATGAAAAATGGTGTCGACTATGCAGTGGCAGTAAGAACTTCTGATGGCAATATAGAAGTGACTAAGGATAAACAAAAGCATAATAGAGATACTATTAACAAAATTCCTTTAATTCGTGGTGTTGTTGCCTTTGTGGATTCTCTTGTCCTTGGAATATCTACCCTTATGATTTCTGCTTCGTACTTTGAAGAAGAGGATACTAAGTCAAAAGATGTAGAAAATAATCCACAACGAGAAGTTTCTAATGAAGATATTGAATCTAAGAAGAGGGCAAAAGAGATTGCAGAGATGGCAGTAACAATTACAATTTCTACTGTGATTGCAATTGTACTTTTTATGCTTCTTCCTTATGGATTGTCTAAGCTTCTTACTAATTGGCTAGACAGCCCTAATCTTCTTGCTCTTATAGAGGGCATTTTGAGAGTAATTATTTTTTTGTTGTATATAGTTTTAATTTCCCGGATGGAAGATATTAAGAGGGTATTTATGTACCACGGAGCTGAACACAAATGTATTAATTGTATTGAACATGGATTGGAACTAAATGTAGAAAATGTAAGGATTAGTTCCAGATTCCATAAAAGATGTGGAACATCTTTCTTAATGATAGTTTTAATTATTAGTATATTTGTATTTATGTTCATAAGATTTGATAATAACCTGATTCAGATATTAGCAAGGATTCTCCTTGTTCCGGTAATTGCAGGATTATCATATGAATTTCTTAGAATTGCAGGAAGATATGATAACAAATTCATTGATGCATTATCTGCTCCGGGGCTTTTGGTACAGCGACTTACAACAATTGAACCGGAAGATGAGATGATTGAAGTAGGTATCCAAAGTGTGGAATCAGTATTTGATTGGAAAGAATTTGTACAAAGTATAGAATTAGAATAGTACATGGACAGTTACAGAGTAAATGACTATAGATTATTGCCTTAAAGAAGGAATTGGGATATTAAAAACAAATAACATACAGGATTTTGAATATGATGCATTTTCTTTACTTGAATATGTGACAGGTATTAATCGCTCTGAATTTTTCCTTAAGAAATGTGAAAAGATAAGTGAGTCTGACTATAATAATTATAAAGCACTTCTAGAAAGAAGAATCAAGAGAGAACCACTTCAGCATATTACAGGTACTCAGAATTTCTACGGTTATGATTTCTTCGTAAATTCGGATGTCTTGATTCCAAGACAGGATACAGAAGTTCTGATTGAGAAAGCAATTGAAGTAATAGAAGATAACTTCCAATTAGACAATTCATCTTGTATTAATATTCTCGATATGTGTACAGGGTCGGGTTGCATTGCAATAACGCTCTATAAAGAACTAATTAAAAGAGGATATAACATTGATGTTACAGCCACTGATTTATCAGATAAGGCACTGGCAATTGCAGAGCAGAATAGTAAGTCACTTATTGTAGGCAAATCCGAAGAAGACAAATTTGAAGAAAGTAAATTCAGGGAAGATACATTTCATATAGTTAAATCGGATTTATTTACTAATCTAAGCAGAGATAAGAAATTCCATATTATAGTTAGCAATCCGCCTTATATCCCAAGACATGAAATAGCAAAACTGGAGCCGGAGGTCAGGAATTATGATCCAATTATAGCTTTAGATGGTGATGTTGATGGTCTTAAATTCTATAGAGAGATAATTAATGAATCTAGTAACTATCTTAATGATAAAGGTTTCATTGCATTTGAGATTGGTTATAACCAGGGGACAGATGTGGAAGAACTATTGAAGAGAAAAGGATATGGTGATATTCACATTTACAAGGATTTAGGTGGCCTTGACAGGGTGATTATTGGTAGAAATAACTAATGCTTTATTTGGTATTATTATAGTAAATAATGTTGGAGGAATATTATGTTCGACAAATTAGAAGATCTTGTCATTAGATATGAAGAGGTTATGAGCCTTCTATCAGAACCGGATGTTGCTAATGACAATAATAGATTTAAGGCTCTTATGAAGGAACAAAGCGAGCTTGCTCCTATTGTAAAGGCGTATCAGGAATACAAGAAGCATAAAGAGAATATCGAGGATTCTCTTGCAATGCTTGAAGAAGAGAGTGACGAGGAATTAAAGGAACTTGCCAAAGAAGAATTAAATGAATCTAAGAAGGAAGTTGAGAGACTTGAAGAGGAACTTAAGATTCTTCTTCTTCCTAAAGACCCTAATGATGATAAGAATGTAGTTGTTGAAATTCGTTCCGCTGCAGGTGGCGATGAGTCGGCGCTCTTTGCTGCAGAATTATATCGTATGTATACACATTATGCAGAGAGTAAGGGATGGAAAGTTGAGCTTGCTGAACTTGAAGAAATCGGTATTGGCGGAATCAAGTTCGTATCATTTATAGTAAATGGCGATGGAGCATACTCAGTACTTAAATACGAATCCGGTGTTCATCGTGTGCAAAGAGTTCCTAAGACTGAGTCCGGCGGTAGAATTCATACATCAACAGCAACAGTATCAGTTATGCCGGAAGCAGAAGATATTGATATAGAGATTGATGAGAAGGATATAAGAATTGACGTTATGCGTGCATCGGGAAATGGTGGACAGTGTGTCAATACAACAGACTCGGCTGTCAGACTTACATATTATCCTGAGAATATTGTGATTTACTCTCAGACTGAGAAGTCACAGCTACAGAATAAGAATAAAGCGTTTGCACTTCTTAAGACGAAGTTATATGACTTGGAAAGGCAGCGTAAGATAGCAGAAGAATCAGCAGAGAAGCTAAGTCAGATTGGAACAGGTGACCGTTCAGAGAAGATACGTACATATAATTTCCCTGATGGTAGAGTTACGGATCACAGAATTAATCTTACTTTATATAAGCTTGATAAGATACTTAATGGTGATATTCAGGAGATAATTGATGCTCTTATTGCAGCTGATCAGGCGGCAAAGCTTCTCAAAATGAATGAAGCAAGTTAAAATGTGTGTAATTATAACTGGAGATATGATATAATAACATAAGTTTAGAATAGAAATATATGGAGGCATGTATTATGGCTGAAGATAGTATGGTATTTATGGTTAACGAAGGCGTAAGCGTTGCTGGCGAAGTAATGTCAATTATTGCAGGTCTTTCTGCTACAGAAATTGATGGAGTTGATTCTCTTGCAGGCAATCTGACTAATGATATGATTACAAAGTCTAGTCCTAGTAAACTATCTAAGGGAGTTAGAGTTGCAAGTGATAGTGATAATAATATCAAGATTAAGATGGCTCTTAACTTAAGCTATGGATATGAGATACCAAAGCTTTGTGAGCAGGTTCAGGAAAAGGTTAAGTCAACAATTGAGAGTATGACAGGTATGAACGTATCAACTATTGATATCAAGATTGCTAGTGTATCTACTGAGTCTGAATAATCTTTTTAGCACAAAGAATAATACATAATTTGATTTCACATTTACAACCAAATAATGTATAATTTAGGGTGTCGTTTGACACCCTATTTTAGTACCTTGATAAAGGAGATTTGAAATGTCTAAGAAATTATCTAAGAGACAATTTAGAATAGAAGTATTTAAAGGAGTATTTCAGTCAGATTTCTATGATGATGTCCAGAAAAAGCAACAATTAGATGATCTTTATAACGAGGAGCTTAAACTGGACGAAGTTACTTTTACTGAAGAAGAGAGAGAGGCTATATCTTCAAAATGTAAAAAAATATTAGATAACATAGCAGACATTGATGCTTCTATTGAAAAGGTTCTGGATAAATGGACAATTAATAGAATTGGTAAAGTTGAGCTTGCAATACTTAGAGTTAGTGTATATGAGATTAAGTATGACAAAATCGATGCTGCTATAGCTATTAATGAGGCAGTAGAGATATCTAAGATATATGGCGGTGCAAAGTCAGGTTCATTTGTAAATGGAGTACTTGCTAAACTGGTTGATTAATTATGGCAAAAGATATATTTAGTGTTAGTGAAGTCAATAATTATATAAGTGGAATGTTCGAAAATGATTTCATGCTTAAGAATATATGTATTAAGGGTGAGATATCTAATATTACATTTCATACAAGTGGTCACATCTATTTTACTCTAAAAGACGAGAATTCCTGCATAGCAGGTATAATGTTTCGAGGAAATAGGGCTAGAGGCTTAACATTTCCAATTAAGACAGGTGACAAAGTAAATGTCTATGGTCGAATTGGGGTATATAGCCAGGCGGGCAAGTACCAGATATATGCTACTTCATTCGAAGAGGCGGGGCTTGGAGAATTATTCAAAAGGTACGAAGAGCTTAAGAAAGAGTTTGAAGAGATGGGAATGTTCGATGAGTCCTATAAGAGACCTATTCCCAGATTTGCAACTCGAATCGGTGTGGTTACAGCAGAAACCGGAGCTGCCATTCATGATATTATAACTACTTCCTTAAGAAGAAATGAACATGTGGAGATTATACTATATCCATCTCTTGTGCAGGGAGCAGGTGCGGCACCTTCCATTGCAAGAGGAATAGAGACATTAGATGAATTGGAACTGGATGTTATTATTGTTGGTAGAGGCGGTGGCTCTATTGAGGATTTGTGGGCATTTAATGAAGAAGAGGTGGCAAGGGCAGTATTTAATGCAAGAACGCCAATAATTAGTGCCGTAGGTCATGAAGTGGACTATACAATATGTGATTTTGTAGCAGATAAGAGGGCTGCAACACCTACTGCCGCTGCAGAGATGGCGGTATTTGAATATGAAGTCCTAAGAGAGAGTATGGAAAGTATGGCTGTAAGGCTTAATAATACATTTGACAGAACATTAGAAACATCCAAGGCAAGACTTGATGTGTATAAGAATAGGCTTGGGGCATTGAGTCCGAGGAATCAACTTACTCAATTAATGCTTAGATTAGCAGATATTAATAACAGACTTGATAATTCAATTAATAATAAGATTAACGAGACAAGGTACAGACTAGAAAATGATGCAAGCAGGCTGGATTTGCTTTCTCCTGCTAAGAAGTTGGCATCGGGGTTCTCATATGTAGTTGATAAGGATGGAAGAAATGTTACTAAGGCTTCGAGTCTTAATATAGATGATGAAGTTACATTGTATTTTAGTGAGGGGAAAGCCCTTACCAAAGTTAAGAAAATCGAGAAATAGAGGTTGTTATGGCTAAGACATTAGAAGATGATTTCAAAGAATTAGAAGAAATAATAAATGATATGGAAGAAGAGGGAGTTGCCCTTGAGAAGTCATTTGAATTATATGAAAAAGGAATGAAGAAGCTAAAAAGTGTTAGTGACAAGATAGAATCTGTGGAGAAGAAGGTTGTTAAGCTTCAGGAAGATGGAAGCTTTGAACCTTTTAGTGAATAGATTATTTGCTTTGGAGGGAGTATATGGATATTTCCAAAGAGATTGAAAAGCGTCAAGTTGAAATTGAATCTGTAATTAATAATTATATGCCAAAGGAAGAGGGGTTGCAGAAGACGATTTTCTCCGGAATGAATTATTCCATTAATGCTGGCGGAAAACGTATTCGTCCCATGCTTATGCAAGAGACATATAAATTATTCTCCGGTAGTGGCAGGATTATAGAGCCATTTATGGCAAGTCTTGAAATGATTCATACATATTCTCTGGTGCATGATGATATGCCGTGTGTTGATAATGATGATATGAGGCGTGGTAAGCCTACAACTCATGTGGCTTATGGGGAAACTATGGCTCTTTTCGTGGGAGATGGACTACTTAATCTTGCAATTGAAACAATTGCAAGTGGTATGGATTACATAGATGTTAATAATCCATCAGAGGTTATGGCATATAAGAAGGCAAGTCAATATATTAGTAAATGTGCTGGTAGCTTTGGTATGCTTGCAGGGCAGGTGGTAGACAAAGAATCAGAAGATAAGAAGGATATAAGTCTTGATACAATCATGTATCTATATGACAAGAAGACTGCAGAACTTCTTAAAGCAGCTATGGTGGTAGGTGCGATTCTTGCAAACGCATCGGATAAAGAGATAGATATAATTGAACGCGTTGCATATAATACAGGAATAGCATTTCAGATACAAGACGATATTCTTGATATTACAAGTTCAGAAGAAGAACTTGGTAAACCAATAGGCTCAGATGAAAGGAATAATAAATCCACATATGTGGCATATAAGGGACTGGAAGAATCTGAGAAAGAGGTTAAAAGACTTACGAGAGAAGCACTTTCCTTATTGAGTCAGCTTAATAAGAAGAATGAATTCTTAGAGAAGTTACTAGAGTATATGATTCATAGAACGAAATAACCATATTGTGTCAATTGGATTCGATTATAATAATAGCAAGGAATAGAAGGTTAATAAAATGGTTCTTGATAAGATTAATGGACCTAATGATGTTAAGAAATTAGATCCGGAAGAAGTAATACAATTAAGCTATGAGATTAGAGAGTTTCTAATTAATAAACTGTCTAAGACAGGTGGGCATTTAGCATCGAATCTTGGTGTAATTGAACTTACAATTGCACTTCATCTGGTATGCGATTTGCCTAAGGATAAGATAATATGGGATGTGGGACATCAAAGCTACACCCACAAGATTCTTACTGGAAGAAAAGACGGATTTGATAATCTTCGTCAATTTGGTGGAATGAGCGGATTTCCCAAGAGAAGTGAAAGTGATTGTGATGTGTTCGATACAGGACATTCTACTACATCAATTTCAGCTGCCCTTGGAATGGCATGGGCTCGTGAGATGAAAGGTGAAGATTATAAGATTATAGCTGTAATAGGTGATGGCTCTATGACAGGTGGCATGTCATTTGAAGCTCTTAATAATGCTGCAGAATTTAAGAAGAATCTTATAGTTGTACTTAATGATAATGAGATGTCTATCTCTAAGAATGTGGGTGGTGTATCTGAGCATTTAAGCAAGATGAGAACCAGCAATAATTATATAGGACTTAAGGAAGATGTTATGACTTCCCTAGAGAAGATTCCTGTATATGGTGATAAAATCATTAAGCAGATTCAGAAGACTAAGAGTGGTATTAAGTCACTTGTAATTCCGGGAATGCTATATGAGGAAATGGGAATAATGTATCTTGGACCGGTTGATGGCCATGATATTAATAATATGGTTAAGATATTACAGGAAGCATCCCGTTATCAAGGTCCTGTTATAGTACATGTAAGAACGAAGAAGGGTAAGGGCTTTGTTCCGGCAGAGCGCCATCCTTCCAGATTTCATGGTGCGGGACCATTTGATGTTGAGAAAGGTTTACCTCTTAACTCAAGCAAATCAAGCTATACAGATGTATTCTCAACTGTAATGCGTAAAATGGGCGATAGGGATAGAGACATTGTTGCTATTACAGCTGCAATGGCAGATGGTACTGGTCTTAAGAGATTTAGTAATATGTTCAAAGACAGATTCTTTGACGTTGGAATTGCAGAGCAACATGCAGTAACATTTGCAGCAGGACTTGCAACTCAGGGATTTAAGCCCATATTCGCAGTATATTCTTCATTCTTACAGAGGGCATATGACCAGATTATGCATGATGTATGTATGCAGAATCTTCATGTGGTATTAGCAGTAGATAGAGCAGGTCTTGTTGGTGCAGACGGTATGACTCATCATGGAGCATTTGATTTATCTTATTTGTCACAGATGCCTAATATGGTTGTTATGGCACCGAAGAATAAGTGGGAGCTTTCTGATATGGTCAAATTTGCCTTCAAATACGATGGACCTATTGCCATAAGATATCCAAGGGGAGAGGCTTATTCGAAGTATAAAGAGTATAGAGCGCCTATTGAACTTGGTAAATGTGAAGAAATTTTCCAGGGAAGGAAAGTACTTCTTTTTGCAATTGGAAGTATGTTCAAGAATGCTATAGAGGTGGGCAAGCTTATGAAAGATAATATGAGTCAGCCAACTATTGTAAATGCCAGATTTGCAAAACCTCTTGATGAAGAATATCTAAAAAAAGCTGCAAAGAAATACAGAGTTATAGTGACCTTAGAAGATAATATATATACCGGCGGTATGGGAGAAAGAGTTAATAATATCCTGTATAAGAATGGCTTTAAAGGTGAAATTATTAACATTTCCCTTCCAGACGAGTTCGTTGAGCATGGAAGTGTTGATAAGCTTCAGAAGTCCCTGGGTATGGATCCTGAATCAATTTATAATAAGATTAAGGAAGTTATGCAATGAAAGAAAGATTAGATATTCTTCTTGTTAATCGTTCTCTTGCACCGTCAAGAGAGAAGGCTAAAGCTATGATTATGGCTGGAAATGTCTTCGTAGATAACCAGAGAGAAGATAAGCCTGGGACTAAATTCGACGAGAATGTAATAATTGAGATACATGGTAAAACCCTTCCCTATGTAAGCCGGGGAGGCCTCAAATTAGAGAAGGCAATTAAGTCATTTGATATAGAACTTGAAGGCCTTATCTGCATGGATATTGGTGCATCTACAGGAGGATTTACAGATTGCATGCTTCAAAATGGTGCATCTAAGGTTTATTCAGTAGATGTGGGATATGGACAATTTGACTGGAAGCTTAGGAATGATAATCGCGTCGTATGTATGGAGAAAACTAATATCAGATATGTAAAGCAGGAAGATATTGATGATGTGCTTGATTTTGCAAGTTGTGATGTGTCATTTATCTCATTATCCAAAGTACTCCCTGCGGCGTATAGCCTCCTTAGAGATGAAGGGGAAATGGTATGTCTTATCAAACCTCAATTTGAAGCAGGTAAGGATAAAGTGGGAAAGAAAGGTGTTGTAAGAGATCCTAAAGTCCATCTTGAAGTAATAGAAAATGTATTAGATTTTACAAATGAATCAGGCTTTAATATTATAGATGTTGATTATTCGCCAATTAAAGGACCGGAAGGCAACATAGAATATCTTATGTATATTAAGAAAAGTAACGAGAGTAGAGATTGGAGAATAGATATAGATGCAGATTCAATAGTATCTATGGCACACCAAAGCCTTGATAAGTAGCCTGTAACAACCTGTATTGAAAGAAATGTAAATCACTATGAAGAATTATTATATTGTTGTAAGAGATAATCATAGAGATAAGATTATACTTGCAGAACAGATTAGAAATTCAATAATTGATAAGGGAGGCAAATGTAATTATTCCGTACTTGGACCGGATTACGAAGTGCCTGCTGATACAGAGTGTATTCTCGCAATTGGTGGAGATGGTACAGTAATTAGAGCGGCACAGAACAGCTTCGGCTCTGATATACCTCTTCTTGGAATTAATTACGGTCATATGGGATATCTGTGCGACCTTGATAAAGATAGTGTCTTCTCAGCTCTTGATCGACTCTTTAGGGACGACTATGAGATAGAAGAGAGAATGATGCTTAATGGTTATATTAAGCCGGCTGAGGATTATTCCATGAGAAGCCCTGCCCTCAATGATATTATTATCAGATCCACAGAAGACCAGCATGTTGTTAGATTGTCAGTATATGTCAATGAGGAATATCTATTTGCATATGATTGTGATGGAATTGTTATTTCCACACCAACAGGCTCAACGGCTTATAATTTGTCAGCTCATGGACCTATTGTTAATCCTGAGACATCGCTTATTCTGCTTACACCTATTAATCCACATACGTTAAATGCACGGAGTATTGTACTTGACAGTGAGGATATGGTATCTGTTAAACTAATACCTAGAAATAGAGATAGTGATGAGAAGGCGCTTGTTTCCTTTGATGGAAGACATAGAAGATATCTTAGAGAGGATGAGAAGCTTATTGTATCTAAGGCGGATGAGGTTGCTAAGATGGTAATGCTAAGCAAAGAGAATTTCCTTGATAGAATTAGAAATAAGATGCAAGCATAGTTATGAATGGTAGACAAGAGAAGATATTAGATATAATAATTAATAAATCAATAGAGACTCAGGAAGAACTTACGAGTGAACTAAAGAAAGAGGGATTTGATGTGACACAGGCAACTGTCTCTAGAGATATTCGTAAGATGAAATTAACCAAGGTGGCTGATGCATTTGGCCGTCTTCGTTATGTCGCCTATAGCGAGACAAATGAGGATCTTGATGAGAAGTATATTAGGATATTAAAAGACGGCTTTATTTCTATGGATAATGCCCAGAATATCCTTGTTATTAAGACAGTATCAGGTATGGCAATGGCTGTTGCAGCAGCACTAGATCATATTAAGTTTGGTGAGATAGTAGGCTCTATTGCCGGGGATGATACTATTATGTGCGCTATAAGAAGCGTTGAAGATGTTGCAAATGTTATGAGCCGATTAAGGTCCATAATGGAGAAATAGATTTAATATATGCCAAGAATTCTGATGTGGGTGCTATTTGACGGGTTAATAGCATTTTCGTTAGAAAGGAGAGGGGTATGTTAGTATACTTACATGTAAAAAATTTAGCACTTATTGAAGAAGAGGAGATTGAGTTTACAAATGGGCTTAATATCTTATCGGGAGAGACAGGAGCAGGTAAATCCATAATTCTTGGAGCCCTTAATCTTGCACTTGGAGAGAAGGTTCCTAAAGAAATGCTTCGAGATGAGACTAGAGATGGAATAGTAGAAGTAACATTTACCATAACGGGAGACGAGCAAAGAGAAGCGCTAGAGAATATGGATATATCCTTTGATGATGAAGTTATACTTTCCCGTAAGATTACAGAAAGTCGCTCTGTAGCTAAGATTAATGGCGAGATTGTCCCGGCAGACAAGTTAAAAAGTGTGGGCTCACACTTTATTGATATCTATGGTCAAAGCGAGCATCAGTCCCTAGTGCATAAGAGTAAACACCTAGAGATGCTTGATGAATATGGCAAAGCTGAAATAGGACCAATAAAGGAGGAATTATCCCATGCTTATCATGAATATAAGAAGATTCAGACAGAATATGATAAGGCAATGGAAAGTAATGTTAATCGCGACAGAGACATAGAATTTCTTCGCCATGAGATTGATGAGATAAAAAAAGCGTCTATTAGCATCGGAGAAGATGAAAGCCTTGAAGAAGAATATAAGAAAATGAATAACGCAAGTAAGATTGTATCTGGTTGCAATGAAGCGTATAATAATACTGGACTTGATGATGGCGTATCGGATAAAGTTGCAAGAGCAATTAGAAGTCTAAGAAGCATTGAAGAATATGATAGTAAGGCATCTAAGCTTGCGGATATGCTAGATGATGTAGATAGCATTGTTAGTGATTTTAATCGCGAGATATCTTCTTATATGTCGGATTTGGAATTCGATGAGGCGTCCTTTGCAGACGTGGAGAATCGTCTTAATCTCCTTAATCTCTTGAAACAGAAATATGGACCAACCCTCCAGGATGTGCTTGATTCTTTAGAGGAAAAAGAGAATAGACTTGAGCAATTAGAAGATTATGACAGATATCTGGATAAATTAAATGAAGAATTAATAAGTGCAAAGAATATTGTAGATGATATATGCGCTGAGTTATCTGATGTAAGGAAGAAATACTCATATGATTTACTTCCCAAGGTAAGAGAAGCTTTATCAGATCTTAATTTCTTAGACGTAGAATTTGATATGTATTTTACTAAGCTTGATAATGCTACTTCCAATGGATTAGATGAGGCTGAATTTATAATAAGTACCAATCCTGGGGAGCCAATGAAACCTCTTAGAAATGTGGCATCCGGCGGTGAAATGTCTAGAATTATGCTTGCACTTAAAACAGTACTTGTAACTAATGATTCTATTGATACAATGATATTTGATGAGATAGATGCTGGTATAAGCGGAAGAACAGCCCAGGCTCTTTCTGAGAAGCTGAGTGTAGTGGCTAAGGGTAAGCAGGTAATATGTATTACACATTTACCACAAGTTGCTGCCATGGCCGATAAGCATTTCTTGATTCAGAAAGCTGTAGTTGGAACTAAGACAATTTCTTCAATTCAGGGAATGAATGAAGAGGAGAGAGTAGATGAACTTGCCAGAATGTTATCGGGAAGTGAAGTTACAGAAGCTGTTCTTATTAATGCAAGAGAAATGATAGATTATGCAAAAAGATACAAGGGTGAGTAGTTATGGGATTCTTTAAGAAAAAACTTGACTTAGACAAAACGGAGGTTGATTATGATATTGATTATGCCTCCCTTGAAGCGAAGGCTAACAGGTTTACTGTTATTTGTCTTATTATCACGTATTTTATCATGGGACTAATGTGGATTCTCAATCTACTTGGGATTTTTATAGTACAGAAGAGTCTTATGAATTATGGATTCTTCCTGCTTTCTGTTGTGATGCTTATACTGGTTGCTGTATG
>OCTW011248184.1_pt1 | contig 30926 bp, 58 predicted proteins | sample 1539671 | NCBI WGS metagenome assembly OCTW01 (sample SAMN02144230, study PRJEB22623) | gut metagenome | biome: sheep rumen | host: Ovis aries | place: New Zealand | reverse complement strand
AAAATCACTCCAGTTAAGGTTGAGAATCTGAGAAGCTGGTTTTACATGTATAAGATTGTAACACCAAATCCTGTTTTCGCAAGAATCTTCTTATATAATAAGAGCAATTGGCGTTTATCCTGCTTTAAAAACCCGGTAAGGTACATTGAAGCTTTTGCAACACCAGCTGCAATGGCCATAGAGGAATGGTATAATGCGGGCATAGTGTTGGAAGAAGTAGAAAGGCTTTTTAAACAAGCTTATGGGGATGATCATGCCGATCCTTCATACACAGCATCCAAGATCTCCGTCAGGCCATCAGATTTTGATAAACAATTGCTTAAAGTCATTAAAGAAATCAAAGTGGTTTCAGTAGATGCTCTTGAGGCCTTTCGTTCATTCGAATTACCAACATTAATTAAATATAATAAATTATATCAGCTTTCCAAACTCCCAGAATATGAAGATTGCTTTAAATTCAATATAGGATGGGATCATGGAATTAACATGTTTGATTTCACAAATTTTCACGCCAGAAGAGTAAGAAGCGAGATCCTTAGGGTTATTGATGAATTCAACCTAGACCCAGAAGCATTATGCCGATTCATTCTAAGACTGAACAGGGTTGAAGGATGCTACATAGATGACCTAACCGATGGATCCCATTACAGAGATTATCTTTCAATGGAAAAAACTCTCCACAATGAGAATTTTTCAAAAGTTGATAAATATCCGAAAAACTGGCTTACAAGCTTCCGCAGGACAAAAAGAAACTATAATGAGATTAAGAAACAGGTTGATGAGGCAAAATTTAAGAAAGAAGTTTCTCAGCATGAAGACCTGCTTTATTCAGGGAAGAAATTCTCAATCATACTTCCTGATGAGCCTGATGATATCAGGGCTGAAGGGGCTTTGTTAAAGCATTGTGTTGCGAGTTATGTGGATCGCGTTACGGATGGGATAACGTTAATTGTCTTTTGCCGTGAAAAGAAGGCTCTTGATGAGCCTTATGTTACAGTTGAAGTACGTCAGGGCAGGGTGACTCAGGCTTATGCTTATCAGGACACCAAGCCTAGTGATGAATGCTTAAAGTTCCTGGCCCAGTGGGCTGACAAGAAGGATCTTCAATTAGCATGGAATTGGGAAAGAGATTTTACTAATAGAGGTGAATAGAAATGGATACAATAAGTAATAGTAAGCAAATGGAATTTTTGATGAGAATTAAGGATGTTGGCATGAAGATGATCTTCAGGAAGGATTATTCTGGAATTGTTGTTTCAAGTTTTTCTGAATTTGAACAATATATAATAGATGACGAAGTTCGTTATAATTTTGTTCATTCAATGATGAAGATGGATGAACAAATTAAAAATGAACAATGCACTCCTGATGATTTATTGATGGAAATGGGCCAATACACCTTAAACATCATATATGAGGATGAAGAATGTGTGGAAAGTCCGTTATATAACGACGATGAGGGCTGGTTTTATACATAAAAAACAATGATAATACTTGATATATATATTTAATTTTTATTTTATTTTTTTATATATTATCAAGGCCACGTTGTCACGTTGTCACGTTGTCACGTTTTTGCGTTTATGCGTTTTTCGCGTTGTCGCGTGTTTGTGTGTTTGTGTTTTTTGTGTGGGCTTTGTTAGGCTGTATTAGGGCCGCGTTGGCTGTGTAAAGGCTGTGTTAGAGCCGTGTCGGGGGCCGTGTTGATTATGTCGGGGCTGTGTTAGTCGCGTCAGGGCCGTGTTGGCCGTGTCGATTGTGTCGGACTGTGTTGGCTGTGTCGATTGTGTTTGCTGTATCAGTTGTGTTTGTTGTATCAATCGTGTCATGCCATGCCGATTGTGTTGATCATGTCAGCTGCTGCTGATCATATCAACCATCTCAGGGGCATGTCAGGCACGTCAGAGAAAAACATCATGCCAATCGTGTCCGGCGCGTTCAAAGCATGTCCGTCGCGCCCGGCCCAGCCCATCAAACCAGAACACAGAACATGAACCACCCCCAGAACCCCAAGCCCCACAGAGAAACACGCACCCAAACATGAACAGCCACTCCCAAGGCCCAGCCCGGCATGAAAAAATATGAAAAACAAGTAAAAAAAACAAAACCCTCATGAAAAAACATGACCAACAGAAAAAAGCCAGACCCAAAACGCGAAAAACACACACCCCACCCCGGGAAAACTACACGTGTAGAAAAAAGAACAAGTGTATAAAAAATATACAACCGTAGAAAAAAGAACAAATGTAGAAAAAAAATACAAACATAGAAAAAAACAAGGAGAACAAAAAAAATGAAATACAAGACAAAAATCAAAACCGGACTAACAATAATGACAATCGCCATCATACTCGGAATAATCAGCTTCATCACAAAACCCGAACCAATATGGAGCATCAGCCAACTAATATTCCTCATAGGCCTCATAATCACCAACCTAGCATACCAGGGCAAGATCAGACAATACCAAACCAGATACGGAGACATAGGAGACTAAAAAACCATGACAAAAGAAATAATAAAGCTCCCGCCGCAATGCACATGGTGCGAGGAATTCAGGTACAAGAAAGACGCTGAAAAAATATACAGATGCAAAATAAACTGCGCCTGCTCCAACGACATCTTCGAACTATTCGAAGACTGCCCCTACCTCCACCTCAAATACGCAGTCAGAGAAGAATAAGGATATTGGCATTCGGGGGGATGAAAACATTTATATACTATAAAAAATATAGTATGATTACAAAAAACAAGAGGTGGAAAATATGAAATACACTCCAGCGAAAAAACTAATAACACTGCTTGAGGAATACCAGAAAAGCTCCTCAAACAAGTACCTGGAAGACGAACTATGCAAAACAATATACGAACTAGGCGAAACCGAATACACAGACCTATACAGACACTCATCCGAGTGTTTAGAGGCGCTCTCATTCGAGGACATGGACAGCCTGATCTCCTACCTCGAATACCTGCCCGTACAGATCGGAGAAGATCAGGCAGAACGAGCCATCGCAAACGCCGAAGCATTCCATGACTACATATACGAAAACGGATACGAGACATACATGACCGAAGGATGGGGCTAAAACAATGAATCACCCCAACAAGGAAATCGCGATAATCAGGAATCAAATCAGCCGATACGATACCATACTGAAGTATGAGGATTTGAGTCCAGAATATCGCAAACACCTTGAAACCAAGAAAAAAAAGCTTCAAATAGCATTAAAATTCAGATTAAACGAACAATAATGATAATCTTACTGAAAGGAGAAAAAACAAATGATGAAAAAAGAAACAATAAAAAAGATAATCATGCCAGCAATTATCATTCTAATGCTGCTTGCATGCATAATAGCGATAGACCAGGCTGCAAATCCAGAAAGCAGCAATAAGGGATATAGCAACATGACCGTGAAAAATCAGGATATGATCAAATATAATGGAGTATATTATACAGATGGAATCAACAAGACAGGAAAAGCCGTAAAAAACGAAACAGTTAAAATCAAACCATCCGTTGAAACCGTAAGCATCACAGCAAAGCCATCATGCGGATGCAACTATCGAGAACCCGGCAGATATAAGTATAAATGGTATACCACAAGCTTTATTAATTACTGTCCGAAATGTCATAAATACGGAACCCTGAGAAACGTATACAAACCTACAGCAAAATACGAATACGAATTAACTTGCGACATGCGTCTTGGAGGGTGCGACGCGGACTACTGTGGGGTCTGTGGAAAAGACAAATTCAGCTGGAGTCATTACTACATCCAGTTGGCCGAATAAATAAAAAATAAGAGGAATTACAATGACAATGGAAGATAATAAATGGACAAAAGAGATGATAGATGACCATTTTAAAGAAATGGCTCTTCTTTTAACTGAGAATTGCGAATCTCAATTAAAAACTGATTGGTTTGAAAAATATAAGTATCTTCAAGCAGATACCGTTGAACATTTTTCAATAATGGAGGATGATGTTCAAAGATTAAAGAAAAGCATTTTATTACATGATGCTTTAGCTCAAATACCAACAAAGGATCTTCTATACTTACTAATAAAATATGATATACCATATGAATCCTGATTATATAATTAACACAACGTGGTGTTTAAGAATGGACGTATTTGAACTAATTTACTCTGACTCTCATATATTCCCGCACAGGCCCAAGCCATTATGCAGCTGCTGGATTGGAGATAGGATGGTTGATATGAGTTTCATGGATCTTGACGCCCGGAAAATCAACTGGGGGCGAGCCTATAAAGGACATAACAATCATGACTATGATGAATTCTGGGAGAATATAAAAGTCATTGATGAAGAAGATGAGAAAATTCAGGAATATATTCGCATTTATGAAGAAACTATGTGGCATTTTTATTTATACTTGCATTAATATAAAGAAACATAAGGAACATAAAAAAAAATTATGTTTTTTATGAAACTTATGTTTCTAATGAAAATAGTGAAAAGAGATTAGGAGGTTGATTGATGATGACTGTTAGATCAGATAATCTTATATGGAATGAGAAAAAACAAAGGTGGGAGGACAAGGACGGAAATGTTGGGTATAATCATAAAAGAGTTTGTGAGAAATGTAATAAACCCCGATTGGATATCAATGGTGTTGTCGATTGTGATTTCTGTTTACAAGGTTTGACTACTTGTAGTTTTGTTGATAATGCTTGCTGCGGGCATGGTAATGATGAGAATGCTTATATTAGTCTAAAAGATGGTAGATTATTTGTATTATCTAAATGGAGTGTGAAAGAATAACTGAAATGGATTATTTGAAGCATAAAATAGATGATCTTGAAAAAGCATTTGATAAGTTACATCAAAGACATATGAACTTATTAAAAGAACAGGGAGAGCTGGAGAGAAGAAATGAGAGGCTGATAACTGAGAATGCTAAACTTAAAAGTATAATAAAAGACTTGAAACATATTAATTATATAAGAAGCAAGAAGTTATTCATTATGGAAAAAGGAATTGATCAATTATTTAGCAAGAAAGAGCAAATGGATTTTCATAATTTTGTGGATTTAGAAACAAGAAGAAGTGAATTTTTTGAAAAAGATGTGGGTGTGATTGATGATAACTGAAAGCAAAATAATTAAAAAAATAGACGAAGATGGAGAAGAATACTTTTCAAAAGAAATCAGTATGAACCTCATATTCAACACTTACAATGATGGCATCATTGAAGAAAACATTGAGATGATGCTTTTAGAGGCGTTGGATGATATTATTGATGGTTTAGGATGGTTTGAAAAAAATGATGGCAGTAATTAGAATTATGAAAGAAGAAATACCTAATAATCCAGTTCTTAAAAAAGAAATGGAAAAATTGATGGCAGACGGGTTAAGTCGAGATGAAGCATTAAATATCATGATTTATGCATGGTTGGATTCTAAGGGGACCGATGATGTTAATTAGTATTGTGTTGCTTTTGTCTATGTTTGTAATTTTGTTTTGTTTGGAAAAACTTGTGTACAACAGAAGAGAATTGAAGAATTAGAGTATGCATTATTGAAAAATGATGAGGATGAGTGGTGGAAGTATGAGTGAGAAATGTCGTAAATGTTTAATACCTGTTCATAGTGCATATTGTGGTTGTGCTTATGTGGATTTGTTTGATTGTTGTACTGCTCCGAAAGAGCAGTATGATGCTTGTAGATTTTATATAAATGAAGAAAAGAATTATATGAGATGTAAGCATGAGTAAGAAACGATTTAAGACAGTACATTTGAATTGGAAAAATTTTGATATGTGTAGCATACAAGATACTGCACAAGAAATACCTACTTTTTACAATGATTTAGGACATATTAGTAGTGTAGAACCAGTTTGTGAATTGTTAAATAGATTGAATGATGAGAATGAGCAGTTGCAAACAGAATTGAATAATTATGAGAAAATTACTAATTTATTAGCTGATTATGATGTGCATCATTATGATCGATGGGTGGATCAGATAAAAGAGTATGTTGAGGAGATTAATGAAGGTTTTAAATATGATAGGGAGTTTATAATTAAGTTGTGTTTGTCTTATACATTGCAATCCCTAAGGAATGGCGAAGATTTAAAACGATTTCAATGGGGTATGATTAATAATGAGTGAAAAAAGCAATCTGAAAGAAAAAAACAATATTTTATCTATTTGTGAAAAACTTAAGGAATTAAACTTAATAACTACTATTTCCGAAAATAAATATTCTATTCAAATTTTAGTTAATTGTGATGGAGATTCTGAGAAGGAGTATATTAAAATTAGAGATAGGATTAGAAATAATTTTAAAAAGAAAGGGTATACTGTCAGAATCAAGGGCACATATTGGTTAGATATTGTTTTTGTTGATATTATGACAATAATAGATGATTGTTTTGATGGAGAATAGATTATGAGTGAAAAAAAGCGATTTGTACAATCAAAATATGCACATCATCTACAAGATACGGAAACAGATACACATTATTATTTAACTTCTGAAAAGATTGGATGTAAGGATTTATTTGATGAAATTGAAAGACTAACAGAAGAAAATGAACAGCTGAAAAAAAGACTTTATCTATATGAGATAAGTGAAGATGAGGTACATAAATATCTTCGTACACACCCAATGCCAACAAGAACAAATGAAAGAACAATTACCCCTCTAGATATGCGACACAAGAGGTATTGATAATGAATAAAAATTGTCATAATTGTTGGTTATTGCAGAGGAAATATGTAAGCAAGTATGGGTTTCTGTATCGTTGTCTATATACTACTGCGTTAACGACAAAAAAGCTTCAAAAAGACTGTCCGGAAAAGTGATTGAAGATGAAGATCGATGATTATATCACAACCGACACGGGCTTCGGGATTTACGGATACCTGAATCTTGAAACGAACGAAATAGATTATATAGGGCAGACATCATTATCATTTCGACAGAGGGATTGGTTTCATAGAAGAAAAAATATACAAAAGAGGCCTCCTTTTGATTATAAATTACAAGTTCATCCTGATAGATACATTATGATACCGTTAGTTTATTGTGATAATATTGATTCTTTGGATTTGCTTGAAACATTTTATATTTACCATTTTAATACAATTGATAAAGATAATTACACTTGGGGTGGAGATGTTCTTCGAGGAAGATGGAATCCCCGTTTTCGCGATGATCTTGATGATAAAGAAATCAGAAAATTATATATGAAAGGATTATCAACAACTCAAATAGGGGAAAGACTCAAAACTTATAATACAACTATTGGTACGAGATTGAGGAAGCAAGGAATCAAATTAAAAGATAAAAGAATACGCGATGACCTTGATGATGAAGAAATCAGAAAATTATATATTGAAGAAGGATTATCAACAATTCAAATAGGTAAAAAGCTCGGAGTTAGTCATGCAACTATTGGTAGGAGATTAAAGAAACAAGGAATCAAATTAAAAAATAAAAGAATCCATGATAATATTGATGATGAAGAAATTAGAAAACTATATATTGAAGAAGGATTAACAACAAGACAAATAGGTGAGAAATTCGGAGTTGATCATACAACTATTGGTAGAAGACTGAAGAAACAAGGAATTAAATTATCAAACAATACATCAAACTATTACAGAGTACATAAAACAAAAGCAAAGAGCACTAAACAAGGTTTCCTTTGGGTTTACGCATACTTTGAAAATAATAAAAAAAAACAAATCTCTTCTGTCGACTTTGAGACTCTGAGAGAGAAAGTTCAGGAAAAAGGATTACCATGGTATAGAATCAACGATAAATAAAAGAATTTCAAAAAAATGTCTTAAAGATGAGATGATTAAAAATGGAATTATATGTTGTAAGAGAGGATGATAAAATTATTGCATTGTTCACAAATGAGCAACGAGCAAAATTCTATTGCAGAGAAAATCTTGCAAATCTGCATTATCAGAAAGAAGTTTGGGTAAGGAAAGGAGTGGTTGATGATGAATGAAAAAGGAGTAGTTTATATTAATATTTTAAATAGTTATTATCAACTCCGAGAAACAGATGATAATACTTATTGCTGTAGAAGATTAGATCCTACAGAAGTTAGCGATTTGTTGAATGAGCAACGAGATCAAATTATAAATATGAAAAAAGAGAGAAAAAAACTTAAAGAAGAAAACGAGCTGTTGAAAGGAGAATTAGAACTTGAAAGCGCTAAAAGAATGCACTATGAACAGAAAATTTTTCAATTACAAGCAAAGGAATTAGGGTACAACGAGTGAGAAGCGATTTAAATTATTAGGTGATGGCGTATGACATTAGTGTATGGTAATCAGAAAATTGTTGATGAATTGAATAAGTTGGATTTTGAGAATAAACGATTAAGAGAAGAGAATGAGCGGTTGAAAGAAACAAATGAGAAGTTACAACAGGAATTAGACAAAACAAGAGAAGATTTAAATTACTTTGCAAACTTAAAGGTTGGTGCAATGAAGGTGGATGGCTATGGACATGATCGTTGTTATGTTACAGGTATGCAAAAGAAAAGGTGATGTTGATGAGCGAAGAGTTATTTGATAAAAGCAATGATAATCGAATCAGACAGAATGGCGAATTAAATGATTGCGATTTTACTCTTCTTCAAGACGATTTTGGTAATTATGAAATTAGATATAATGATGAGGTTTTTCATTTTCTGTGGGAGGTTGCTCCAATTTTGAATAAGCAACAAGCTATCATACAAAGGGAAATGGGCGAAAAGATAAATGCCGAAGAGAAATTGTCCTATATGATTTGGAAGTACAATAAGTTGAAGCAGAAGAATTTTGACTTGCAAGTTAAACTATCTGAAGTGATGAAAAATGAAGACTGAAAAACGATTTGATGTAATTGACGATGGCTTTTCTAGGTGGATTGTTGATACAACTCTCACAGAAGATAAGCATGAAGGCACTCTTTATGATGCTTATGACATGTGTCATAAGCTAAACGAATTATACGAAGAGAATGAGCAATTGCGAAAGTATAATAGACAATTACAAGAAAGACTAGAAAAGATTAATGGTGGTTATGGGCTTTTGACACATCGCAATGGATTGACCGCGAACGAATGGTTAATTGAGAGTCAAGAAAGAGAACTTAAAAAGAAAAATGAACAAATAAAATGCTTGAAAGAAGAGAGGGAGCAGTTACAGAAAAAAAATAAGGGACTTGGTGATGACTTGTACAATTGCAGACTAAACAAGAACATAATAGGTGAAAAATTGAAATTATGGCAAGATACATTAGCCGAATATGACATCTACACAATCAAGGACTTTGCAGAGTCATTTGAACTTGATTCCGAAATAAGCAAGGAAAAAGATGAGAAAATCAAAGAATTAGAAGTTAAGGTCTTAAATTTAGAATTAAAGAACGAAGAGTTGATGAAAAATGAGTGAACGATTTGAAATATCAAAAGACAAAAAGTTAATATTTGACAATATGACAGATGATTTCCTTGACATCGAAACGGCTTGTACATTACTAAACAATTTCTCCAATTACCTAATATATCCAATCACAATCTGTAAAGATTTCGATTGGGAGATAATTGCAGATGAAATCAAGGATGGTTATGAAGACTTGAAAAGAGCAAAGGAACAAGGGAAAGACAGAAATGAAAAGACTGGACATATAATTGTCATACAATTTGAAAAGGATATGAAAATATGAATGAAGATATTCATAAATGGACCGATGGTAGATATACCCTCATGTTTGATGAGCATACTTTTTTCGTATGGGATAATGAAGAAGAAAAGAAAATGACTGCCTTACGAGTTACTAAAAAGTTGAATGAGCAGCAAGATCAAATCATAAATATGAAAGCAGAGAGAAAAAAACTTAAAGAGGAAAACAAACGGTTAAGATATAGGATTGAGGACTTATATGACTATAATAATCAATTGTTAAAAAAACCCAGACTTACCGATGTTCTTCCCAATGCAATAGAGATTATAGCGTCAAATAATGAGTTGGTGGAAGAGAATGAACGATTGCGTCATTTGAAAGTACTCGCTAATGCTTTTATCGTGGAAAAAGGATTAGAGGGTGAATTTATCAAATGGAGCAAAGAAAATGAGATAAGTTCTTCAAAAAAAGACTATGGTGATTAAATGAATAAAGAACGTTTTTTATATGGTAAAAAATTAGCTATAAATTCAGATGACTTATTATCTATTATAACTGATGTAGAAAAGAATCAAATTTATTCTTCAATGGTTGAAATTACTGATCTGTTAAATAAACAGCAATCAGAGATAGACAAACTCAAAGAAGAAAACGAGCTTTTAAAGCAGAGAATAAGAGATATGAATTATAACGGTTGTGGTTTTGATGAGACTGAGAAAAAAATCCAGGAATCCAGGTTTACGACATATACAACAAAAGATAAAGGAAAAATTTATACTGAAACACGTTATATTTTATAATAAATAAGGAGGGATTTTCATGAATAATGATAATATAACATTAACTGGAGAAGAGATTACAGAATGCTTGCAAGAAGTATGCGAGACTTTTAGCGATCCTCAGACTTTTGATAAAATGAGTTTTTGCGAGAAGGCAATTGTTGAGAATGTTTTCTTAAAACTTGAAAAGGTATTTAATCAGAAAATAAATAGTAAAAGACATAAAATATAGATGAGATGATAGTCATGATTAAAATATATGATGTTGGTAAAATAATTGGTTTTTGCATTATGATTATTGCGTTTGCTTTTGTTGTTTATTTTGGATTTTTTCAGCAACAACAGAGTGATATCATATTATGGAAGATTATGTCGGTTTTCTGGTTTGGAGGAAGTCTATTCTGGCAAAGCTCTTTTTATGGCCAAGCAAAATTAAATCAGGAAAAATAAAAAATAATTTAAGAGGATAAGAAAATATATATATTATAAAAAAATATATAATAATAATGGAGGTTTTTATCAATGAATGAAGATATACTACAGCAATTATCAGATTTTATGGAAAATCCTCAAAATAGCTGGATGGTTGATATTTTTTCTTATGTCTCCCCAAATACTAAATTTCTGATTATTGATGCAATATCTGACGCCGTAGAAAATCGCAATATTCCAATTGAAGATATAGCAAATCAGGTTTTTTTACAAGTAGGTCGCCAGGTTGGAATGATTAGGTGATTAACAATGACAGAAGAAGAAACATCTAATAAAGAAGAAATAAAAAAGCTTAAAGAACAAGTAAAAGATCTTAATGATCGAATAGAGAAAATGGAAGGATTGATAAAATATCTGACTCTTTCAACACCTTCTAATTATAGCACTATCTCATTTCCTCCTGATTATTCTAAAAAAGCTTATTCTAAAAAAGGAGGTTCAAAACATGAAATGCGCTAACAAATCACCCTGTGATACTTGCGCAAATAAACAAAACTATGATGGCGTTGACAGATGCTCCAGATATCATAGCAGCTTATGCAAATATGTATATCAGAATTGCAAGGCTGATTTTTATATGGATAAAAACAATGGTATTTCATTATATGCTATGAAAGATTGGTTAAATCGCTTAACAGCAGAAGAATTACAATTACCATTGTTGTTTGAGGAATCAAGCCAGAAGATGCTTCCGTTAGCTGTTGTAAGAGTTGTTGATAAAAATGGTGATCATTGGTGTTTCTATGCTGAAAAAAAATAATGCTTCATACCCCCAGGATAGAGTAGTAAATCGTTGTATTTTTTTAAAAGAAGAAAAAGAAGTCAGGGAGGAGCAGAATAATCGACAAAAAACAACTATGATAATGAGTATTGTGTATCATTGTTCAAAAAAGAATAAAGATATTTTTATTTCTTCCGAATGTATTGATTGTGATAAATATTTAAGCTCTGATGAAAGATGATTTTGATTATAAGAATATGAGGTGAAAAAGCATGCCACAAATGAAATATAAAAAGGCTGATCTATTAGGCATTACGCTTTATGACTTTGTCAATAATTATTGTATAATTTATGATGATGATCTGCATTATATAGGATTGGCTTGTGTCGATGATATAGATAAATATATTGCAACGTACTCGGATTTAAATACAAAATGTTTTAAAATTTTATCTTTAAAAGAGGCTGTAGATAATGCTCAGGTATTATCATATAGTTTTTTAAAGGAGATTTTTGATGCAGCGGATCCATTGATTCGAGAGGCATTTAAATGATATTAGAGTTTTTATTGCAGTTAAGTGAATGTATTTTATTCGTATCATTCTGTTTGATAATTTGTTGTGTGATTTGGTTAATAATTAATGATGTAAAACAATTTTTAAGGTGAAAAACATGGACTTTACAGATCAACAAAAATTATATACATTACCGGAATATTATCTTTTATTAATAGTGGGTGATAATGATGTTGTTGGGCTTGTTGATGAGGAAATCCGCAACAAGATCGATGAATGCGAGTTGGAAAGCTTAGGTTATTATTTAGAGAAAGTTAATTTTGGAGAATTATATTTGACAGCAAAGGAGATTTTAGAGGAAGAAGATTTTATATAGAATAGGAGAAGGTGTTTGTTATGGCAAAAATAAAAATAAAAAAGATATTCAAATTATATTGGGGGTGCGATTATTCATCCATGCTTTAAAACAATTCCTGATTTATTAGAATATGTTGCAAGTGGAGAAATTATTCTAGTTCCTTTAAAAAAGAATAGTAAACAACCTTTATATAAAGAGTGGAACACACGAGATTATCCTCTCAATGAAATAGTTGAATATTCAGATAATATGGGAATTCTGATAACTCCAGGAATTGGTATAATCGATATCGATGGGTCTAGTGGAATGAATCCAGAAACCAAAAAAGATTCTCGAGCTATTCTTGGGAAAATTCTTATTGAAGAATTTAAAGGAGAAACTTTAATAGTGGAAACAGCAAATTATGGTTTTCATATTTATTTCAGATATGACAAAGGATATGAAATCGAAGATGCCCACGCATTATCTCAACAATTCAAATATGGATATGATTTTGGAGTTGAAGAATTACGAAACGCTCATATGGGAAATGGAATTGAGATTTTTGCAAAAGGAACCAAGAATAGACAAACTGTGTTCGTTGATAGCGTAATTAACGATAGAAAATATCGCTTATTATCGGACGGAGTTCAAAAAATTCAAGATATTGCTGTTATCAATAATATAGAAGAGCGTATAAAAAAAGCTTTATTATTAGCTGGTTTTGAAACATATACTCCACCGGCAACAACTATATCATCGATTAATAGCGAAAATGATAAAAACAAACATACTATTCCATCATATTTTATGGATAGATTAGCGGATTATATTATTGAGATATCTAATTTCAATTATAATAACGGAAAACATCATTTGTTTTTATATTTAGGAGGATATTTGTCTAATTATATCACTACTGAATCTTTAGCCGAATTAGGATATGCTATCTTAGATAAAGTTCCCGAAGGATATTTTGATAATGATTCAGCGTTTATTCATACATTAACAAAATCCGAGCAGCGAAAAGAGTCTGATATTGGAGTTGCGGGCGGTAATGCATTGTATAATCAATATGTAGAACCAATGGGGATTACCAGAGATGTGTTCTTTGGAAAAATAGCTTTTTTATCCGGTGGAAGATTTTTCTTCTATCCATCAGGACAAGGAGCCGGATCATTCAAGCGTATTGATTTTGATCAATATCATAATAGAGTTAACGTATCCACCTGTGGTTTTGATAAAGAAGGTCATATTGTTACAAGAGCAACAACTAATGAGTTAAATATTATCATTACCAAGGTGGAAGAACAAATTAATCCTTTAAGACCCGAAGATGCTCGTAATTATGTTGTATATTATGTTCATGGACAAGATACCGAGGAGTCTTCAGTATCCGGAACCAAATTTACAGAGATATTTAACGACATTCTTAATAGAATAGGTATTGTAGGAGGAAATGGAGCAAGATATACAATAAATAATATTATTACCAGGTATAGAGAGCTTGGCTTGGTCGATAAGGTTGAAACATCTCCTATTCCCGGAATAATGTATGTTAATGATGAAATCAGAAGATATGATATTAATGGGAATCAGGTTCCTATTGAATACGTAGATCCGTCTGATGCGTTAGAATTATTGGATGAGATTCGGAAAATCATTCCATGGGATGATAGTAAATTTGGACATGTTATTCGAGCAGGATTAGGTCTTCCATTCAGGCAGGTTTTTAGAGAATTTGGAATTCCATCTAAATATCTTTTACTTGGTGGAGAAGGAGGCTCTTACAAGAGTACCTGTGCAGAGTTATTATTGAATTTTTATGAGGATGTTTATCTTGCTGGTCCTAACGCTAATGTCTTTAGTGCAGGGGATGTATCAACTGAATATCGACTCGGTGATAAATATTCCCGTTCATTAAATGGTTTTGTTGTGAACGAGATTGGTACGATGGTTAATGACCCATCTTTATTAGAGATCCTAAAAGCCGCGATTGAAGGGGTTGTTGCGAGACAAACCCATGATGATGTTTATTATTCTTATCAAACCGCAATATTTACTGCTAATATTGATTTGCCGAATAATTCTGCGTTTTTAAGACGTACAGAGTCTTTTTATATGCATGAGTCTGATAGGATTACTCCAGCTATTGAGAGTAAGTTAAGAGCATTATTGAATATAAAGGGACAAAAAAATATTCGTTTCAAGGAATTGAGAAGCATAGGAGATTTTTGTGTATATGTTATCAAAAACAATCTGGAGAAGTTAGAGTCCATGACCCTTGAGGATGTTAGATTTTTCCTTGTTGATGAATTGCAGAAAACCACGGATATTGACTTGTCATATATGAAATCAATCGAATATGATCAGCAGGAGGCATTAGAAGAAGAGGTTGATAGTATTATCATTTCAGGATTTATTAAATATATTTCTGATATATATAATAAGGATTCTACTCCTGATAATATTGTTACAATCAGAGAGGATGATGAGCGTGGAATCGCGAAGCCATTTTCTGAAGAAAAACTTGATCGATTGGTTAGAAAGAGAAAGTTGCATGTTCTTGAATCATGTACTTTTCAGGATAGAGAGTATTACTTGCTTACTCAAAAAGGCGTGAAGGAGATTTATAAGAATTCAGAGAACGTGATGATGACTATTCAAGGTCTTTGGGGTGAGTTTAAGAAGTATCAAAGCTTATATGATATTTATGAACCAAAACAAAGAAGATTAACTGATTATCGTTCTAAAAGAGCCAGAGGCATCTTGCTTACAAAGGATTTTATTATTGATTTGTTAAATAATGATATAAGTCTGGAGGACATGGATGATGAATAAGGATACAGAAGAAAGTTTTATGACAATTACGGAAACTGCTGAACGTTTTGATCCAGCTATATTAATAGGAAAACAGATTGAATCGATAACAACAACTCGAAATAAGACAGGAGTGGATTTTGTAAAAATTTCTTTTACAGACTCCTCTTATATTGAGTTTTACTTAAACGCCGATCCTGAAGTATTCTATGTATATATGGAGGACGCACAATGATTTCTAAAAAACAAAAACAATTAAAACACGATGATATTTTAGATATAGAAGAAGAATTGCTGCAAAAACATGAAAAAAAGATGAAAAAACATTATCTGAAATCAGATGCAAAGGCTTTTATTCATAAGTTTGTAAAAATGTTTAAATGAGGAAGTTAAATGTATATAACATATTTGATTGTGATTATGTTGATTGTATTGGCATTTGTCTGCGTCATTCAGCATTGTAGTAATAATTATATTTATAGAAAGCTGCATAACAAGGGAACGCCAACAGCTGTTGCCAGGGATGTTGCGTTGGATGTTAGCGTTTTAATATCAGCGTTTTGTGGAATTTTAGTTCTTTTACTGCTGGGCACTGCAGCTTATATTTAATAAAGGAGTGATATTATGACAAAAACGCTTCAAACATATGGTGCCTTGCTTGACAAGGAAATTGCATATTATGAAAAAAAAATGTATAAAAGCAACTTTTTAAGAAGAAAGAAAGATAAGGATCTTTCTGATGAGCAGATTAAATATATTCTCGTGGGTTTAAAACAGGCAAAAGAAATTTTGATAGGTTATGTGATGCTTCCGGAGGATTTGTATGAAAAATGATTTAACAAGATATTTAGAAGATACTTACCAGAATACTGTTTCACGCAATTGTATTAAAATAATTTTAAAATCAAAAACAGAGGATGAGTATATTGAAAGAATTCAAAAAGAAATTGATAAAAAGATTTTAGAGATTACTCGGATTAAACAATCTATTTGTGTTATGGATCAGTTTATATCATATTTGTTTCTAAATGAGGATGCGCATCTGATTGATGGATTTCAGGAGACTTGTGATTTTTATACGAAGGAGTCCAATAATTTATGCGAAGATTTAAAAATCAAGGTTAAAAATCTTCACGATTATATTGACATTATGGCAATTGCAAGAGCAAATATTGATATGAATAATGGGCTTTTAGAAAGCGAACGAGCATTGATTAAGGAATATGGGGAGGATTCGTTATGAGAGTTCTTGTCTTGATGGGGGATTCTGGTGTCGGAAAAACAACTATTTCCAAGGCATTAGATTCTCGTTATTCTTATTTATCTTTGATTAGGTCCTATACAACTCGATTTCGCCGGAACCTTCATGATGATGATCATGTTTTTGTTAGGAAAAATTATTTATTATATAAGATGTTTCATGAATCGGTTATAGCATCAACTATTATCAATAATGAGCTGTATTGTGCTTTTAAGAATCAATTTGATGCTGATAAAATTTGTGTATATGCGGCTGATGACAAGGGATTTCTGGATCTTGTTAATCATTTTGGTCTTGATAGTGTTTGCGCTGTTCGTTTGAAGAGAGATAATATCAAGATTGATAATGCGCGAGCTAATCGTAATCTGAACCAAATTATTCCTGATTCTTGTGTTAATTTAAATATCATTCAGAATAATGGCTCTATTGATGATTGTTGTTCAACTATTGTTTCTTTGTTGCGGAAAAAATGGCCTGAATTTTTTGAGAATTTTGAAGACGAAAAATAAAAACATTTATATACTATAAAAAACAAAGTATAGGTATAAATTAAAACAGGTGAAAAAATGAATGAACAACAAAAAGAATTAATAGAAAAGAACAAAAAAGAAATTGAAGAAACAAGAAGAATAATAAGAGATTTTGCATCAAAAGGGCTTTATAGCGCTAATTGTACAGAAGTTAAGTTTTTATACAGAAGACTTCGTCAATTAGAGGGAAGAGAAGTTATAGAAGATGATCCTCGCAAATATGAGCCAGTTTTTATTGATGGAAGCGACGTTCCTATTAGCGGAAGATATGAATAACTGCGTGGGTGATTATCATGAATGGGTGTAAAATCGATATTCCTCGAGTTAGCAAATTAGTCTCAGGTTGTTATAATGGATTTGAAGACGTATGGGTTGGATACAATAGGGATACAGATAAAATAGATGTTGTATGTTCAATCAGCGCTCCTAAAATTACTCAGGATATTTATAATTCCTTGAAGACTAAAGTGGCTGTTAATATTTCAAGACAGTATGGAACACGCTTTGTTGAAGATCATTTTGATATTTCCATTATAAATTTTTTATAATGGTTTTTTTTATTATTTTTTTATTAATATAGATATAAAGGTGAATATATGTTATGTTATATTGTAGGCAGTTATAGTGTGTATTGTGGAAAAGAATATGTTGGACATATGTATTTATCTAACGATAATACTTTGGGCATAGGCTCATCCAACCCTGAAAAGTGTGATTTAGAACAATTATTTAGTCCAAAATTTTTAGCTGATAAAATCAATAAAGGAGAAAAAATATTTAGTGTATGTACTCAATATGGATTATTCAGCTTTATAAAACAGCAACCTTATAAAGGAACTTACGATTATCTATATGAAACAATGGGTTATAACTAACAATGAAAATAAAGTATTTGAGGTAAATAATGATATTTAAAGAATTAATATTAAAAAATTTTAAATCTCATATTAACAGCAGAGTGAAGTTTGATCAAGGAACAACTCTGATTTTAGGAGAAAACGGAGCTGGGAAATCTTCTATATTTGAAGGAATCAATTTTGCTCTTTATAAAAAATATAATACAAAATCATTAAATGATTTGATTAACTCCAAAGCTGATAATATGAGTGTAACTTTGCATTTTCTTGTAGGAAACAAGGAATTTAAGGTCACAAGAACACGAAATCATTCAAAATCAACAGCTGAATTATATGTTTTGCAAGATGATGATTTTGAAAAAATCGTTTCTGGAGATAAGGAAGTTAATTCCCATATTGAAGAACTATTACAGATTGATGCTGGATTGTTTTTAAATGCGATTTATATCAAGCAAGGAGAGATAGATTCCATTGTTACACAAAAATCTGCGGAAAGAAAGAAAAATATCTCTAAACTGCTTAGATTGGATAATTTAGAAACAGCCTATAAGCAAATGCCTAATATAATATCTACTTACGAGCTTCAACGTACTCATCTTCAGGCGCAAATCAATAACAATATTGAAGATGACAAAGATGAATTATTGGCTCAAAATCAAGAATTAACAAAAAATAAACAGGAGATTGATGATCAAATATCAGTAATCAATATTAATCTTAAGAATGTTAGAGAGTCAATTGCTGATCAAAAAACAAAAAGCGTTTTATATCAGCAGGCATCTGCGGAGCGAGCAAAGAAATCAGCGGAATTAGAAGTATTGATAAATAATGAAAGCAGATTGAAAAAACAAATCGATTCATTCACACAATATGATAATATTATTAATACATATATTGATGTAGCCGATAGTCTTCGATTATGTGATCAATTAGAGCATTTTTATCATGAATTACAATCTTATGAATCTCATAAACAAGATGTGATAAGGAAACAAGAATCTTATTTAGCAAAGATAATGCGTTTAAATGAGATTGGAGTTGTTTATGACGTTAATGATATTGTAACTCGTGATTCATATGACCGTGAAAAAATTGATGCTTTATTGAATAAAATTAACATAGATGTTGAACAAACAGAAGCCGCTCTTGTTAATACAAATAATAACATTAATGATATACAAAATAAAATTATGTTATTAAAACAATCACTTGATAATACCAGGCAAGCTATCTCAACAGTAGAAGGCGTTGATGGTGTTTGCCCAATATGTAATTCAAGTATTGATGATGATAAAAAAAATATTTTATTATCTAATTATAACATTTTAATCGAGGATAATACAGGAAAACTCGATAAATTACAAAAAGAATATAATATTTTATGTAATGAAAAGAATGAATTAACCGTGATGAAGTCTGAAAAAACAGATTTTCAGGAATATATAACCAACAGCGAGGTTCTGTATAACGAGATAGACCATTGTATTGAAGAGCAAAATCAATATGACTCTAATATTCTTGAAGTTTCAAATAATATATCATCCATTCAAAAGCAGTTAAATTTAAATAATTATGACGAGCTTGCCGCTTTTAAACAAAAATTATTTAATGATCAGGAATTATATAATGAGGCCCAGTTTGCTGTTAAAAACAAGGAAGAGGTAGAACAGCAATATCAGGATCTTTTATTAAAAAAACAATCAACACAGAATGATATTGATGGCTTTGATAAAAAATTATCAGAAATCAATTACAATGCTGATTTCTTAGAATCTCAGCAAAAACAAGAGTCTGAATTACAGAAACAATATTATTCAATGCTTAAAGAAAGTGGAGATTTAGCAAATCAAATTAAATACAACAACATGACATTGAACAATATTGATGAAGAGATCCAAAACAATAAACAAAATCAGAAGGAAATTGAAAAATTAGATGATTTTATTAAATTTTTAAAAAATATTCGAGAAAATTATGGAAAAGATGGACTGCAAAAGATAATTAGATTATCATTCAGGCCGCAGATTCAAAAATATACACAAGAATTTTTCTCAAAATTCGGGTTTGATTATTCAAGTTTAACAATAACCGATGATTATGATATTGTTATTTCTGGAGCTGCGGGTGATTCTGATGTTAGCATGATTAGTGGAGGAGAAAGAATTGCGGTTGCTTTGGCATTTAGATTAGGAATTGCACAGGCGGTTATCGCAAATAAGATAGAGACAATCATGTTGGATGAACCAACTGTGTTTTTAGATGAGTATCGTAAGCAAGAATTTATTCAAGTAATACAGAACATTTCTCTTGTTCCTCAGCTTATCATAATTACTCATGACGCCGAATTGGTTAATGCAGCATCTTCAATTATTAACGTTGAAAAACAAGATGGCATATCTGTCGTATCATAATGAATAAGATTACAGGAGGAATGTGTTATGAATCTACAACAATATAATATATATGATAAATTTAGAAAATATCAAGAAGAAACCACCGAAGAGATTCTTCAAGCAAAAGCCACAGGAGTGAAGAACATTATCTTAAAAGCTCCCGTTGGTAGTGGAAAAAGCCTGATAGCATATGTTGCCGCTCAATATTTATATCATGAGTTAGATGAAGATACATTATTATTTACAGCCACCAAGCTACTGCAGGATCAATACCTACGCGACTTTCCTACTCTTAAAACAGTTAAGGGCAGAAACAATTTTGACTGCCTTCATAATGGTCGGACATGCGATAAAGGAAGTTGTAAAGAAATATGTGGCTTTTCCTGCCCAAACGGAGTAACAGAAGACTTATCTTTAAAATTAGAGAAGGAGAAAAGTTGTCCATATTGGTTGCAGAAAGTTGAGGCAATTAACGCTCCAATATCAATTTTAAATTATAAATTTGGCTTAATTGACCGAAGCTATGTTCATCACTTCCCGGTTCGAGATCTTGCAATTTTTGACGAAGCTCACAATTTAGAAAAAGAAATTATGGATTTTTTTTCAGAAGAATTAAGTCCAAGGCAAATCCTTCATGATATTAATTATCATATTGATATGAATTTGCGTAACTTGATTGATTGGGTTGAGATTTTACTGGAAATTGCAGAATTATATGGAGATGCGGCAAAAGAAAAAATTGATTTAGGGGAAAAAGAAGCCGCAGATGCTTTTAACTCACGAAAAGACGCTCTTAGTATCACAGCATACTTAATAAGAGATCATCCTGAAAACTGGGTAATTGATGTGGATGACAATTTAACATTCAAACCTATATTAATCAACCTGTATTCAAACAAATCTTTATTTAACTTCGGGAAAACCAGGCTTTTTATGTCCGGCTCTATATTAAAAAATAATAGTTTCTGTGAGACATTAGGTATTGAAGATGATTATCATATCATTGAGGTTCCATCCTCTATTCCAGCATCACGCAGGCCTATATATAAAGAATATGCCGGAAGCATGAGCATGCGCAACCGCAACGCTAGTCTGCCTAGTGTTGCAGCTAAGGTACAAGAGATTGCAGATAGATACCCAGATAGCAAAGGAGTTGTTCACACTTATACATATACAATAGCAAATATGCTTCAAACAGTTTTGAAAGACGATCGGTTTATATTTCATGACTCAAGAAACAGACAGAGTCAGACAAATAAGTTTATCAAAAGCGACCAACCTAAAATATTGGTATCACCATATAGTTTTGAAGGAGTCGACTTCAAAGACGATTTAGCTCGCTTCCAAATTATTGTCAAAAATCCTTTCCCAAATTTATTTGACAACAATCAGTATAAAGAAAGAGACAGGGTATCCAACTTTAAATGGATTTTCGAGCAAAGATGTCTTGTCTTATCTCAAATGTACGGAAGGATTGTTCGTAGTCCTGATGATTTTGGAGTTACATATTTAGTCGACTCTGATATTGAAACCTTATTAGGGCCAAGCTCATTAGTAACAGGATACTTCTTTGAGGGCTTTTTGGATGATTGGATGAATAAAGAATTAATTATTGTCGACAAAACAAAATTAACCCCTGATAAGAGAAAAAGCTACGCTATGGAACGACAGAACGAAATTGCAATTTTAAATGAGATTGAACGCATGGATAATCCAACAACAACAAAATTAATAGAAATGTATAAAAATTTATTAGATGATTCTTATAAGGAAATCAAGCCAATTTGTGAAAGACTAATTAAGAATGGAGCAGTGAAAACATGAAAAAAATAGCTATAGAAATGTCTAAAGATTTACGCCAAGCTTTTAAAGCGGCTTGCGCTCTTAATGGAGTATCGATGAGAGATGCTCTTGTCGAAGAAACAAATGAAATATTAAACACAAAAGCACCATGTTATAATACAAACAAGCCAGAAGATAATCTTTGTGTTTTATGCTTAAATATGGATGAATTATTCCTGCAAAATATCAAACAGAGAAAAAGAGATGAGGGAGATAAACTCAGAAATATCTATATCACAGCTATTATAAATTATCTCAATAAAAATAACAGCACTTATGATTATTCAGAAGATATATGTGAGGAGTAATATATGACATCTACATTAGAATTACTGAAACAGGATAAATGTTATTGTTTAAAAAAACAAGAAGTTATTGATCTCGTGGATTGTGAAATGATGACTTGTCATCGAGAAAAAGGATGTAGAAAATCAGCAAATAATAAAGTAGAAAAGGAGTTGAACAATAATGGAAAAGAAAAACACATATGAGATAAAAAAAATATTAAAAATTTTTTCAAAGATTAGTGATATCTTAGGAGGCGACAGAACAATTGATTATATTGCAGCAACTCCACATGAATTTTCTTTATATGTCAGCCCCGGACTTTCTTTGGTTTTAATTACCGATTTGAATAAATTAGAGACAATTATGAAACCGGATACTGTTTTCTTTAATGAAAATAATCCACAATTAATCATATCTAATACATTTGTTGAAGAGACCCCGGACGAAGATATGGAATATACGATGAATTTTATAAAAGATTGTGCAGAGTATATTTGTCCGTGTACAGGATCTGAAATACACATTCATCAAAATGAAATTAAAATCTTTATTGACCAGAATAGTTTAACTTATGATGAATATATTGGAGTATATAATTTATTTAATTGTGATAAATTGATTTTTAATATAGTATTCGATATTCAAAGACCATATATTAGAATTGCTTCCTGGGAGGATATGTCACATGACTAGTATTTGTGATTATTGCTTAAATTATGAATCAGAATCAGAAGATGCAATAAAATCAGAGCAGACATGCTCTCAAGCGTGTATGTCATTCGATCAAAATGAAAATGAGATGGTCTGTGAAAATTTTGCTTTGGTAATCTGTCCTATTATATCATCAGCAGTCATTGAGAGATTTTTGAAGAAAAATGTTGATTTTTATGATAGCTTATGTGATTTGGCCTCTTTGATTTTAACAATATTTTCATACCAAAATGTTTTCAAAATAATTTTTGATATAGAAAATGGAACTGTTGAATTAATCAATATGACAGGGTCTGAGAATAGTTATGGAAAATTTAAAATAAAATCAATACAATTACAACAAGGGATTGTTTCATTTGAGGCAGAACCTGATTGTAAAAATATCATATTTAGCGTTATAGATCCTGATTCATTAGTTTTTGTTGATTTTGAAGATTTTGATCATGAATTTCCAATACAAGGAACTTTTGCTAAACCAAATAGGTTTTTTAATAAAGATCGAATTTCATTATTTATGCAAGGCCGTGATTGGTACGGAAAGGAGGAATAACATGAAAATAGCTATAATAGGAGATTTACATTTAGGGTATAAACAATATGGCCTCGATGATAGAGAGCAAGATTTTTATGATAGATGGGGTCAAATTATTGAAGATATTATCAGCAGACAGAATATTGATATGGTCTTACAACTTGGAGATATTTTTGATAATCATATACCATCCGGTATTGCATTATATGCGTATGAAAAACAGTTAGATAAATTATTACAATATAATATTCCTTATTATTCAATAACTGGAAATCATACATTGATTAGAAAACAGCATTTTATGTCTCCAGATGAATTATTTACTCATTTGCTTGATATTCAGTCTTTAGATGATAAAAATATTATAATTAATAATGTTTTCATAGCAGGGGTTAAGTATAGATCTGAATCAAAAAAAGAAGAGCTTGTTAACGAGATAAATAGGCAAGCAGAAGCCGCACAGCAACATAATGGCTTAAAGATCTTGCTTCTTCATCAAGCTGTTGACGTGGATCTTTTATACGGTGCTGAATTATCAGAGCAAGATCTTCCGACACATATTTTTGATTATATTTTTATTGGACATTTACATTCAAGAATCGAAAGAAAACATGGTAATTGTTCGATAATCTATCCAGGCTCAATTGAAAGAAGCAATACAACAGAAGCCAGAGATGAAAACAATCGAGGAAAGGGTTTTGTAATTTTAGATACTGATAATAATTCATATGAAGTAATAAATATTCCATGTTCCAGACGGTTTATTTTTATGAATGTTAATAAAGAGACAGATATGGAGATGGTGCGAGAAAAAATTAGAGGTTATTCTCATAAGCCTATTGTAGAGTTAAATTTTAAAGCGATTGATGTACATAAGGCTCATGAAATTGGTCATATTATTGCAGATGATTGTTTAAGATTAAGTATTAATGTAGCAAATGAGCAAGAATCAGATGATGATGAAGAATTATTAGTTGATAAATCAATTTCATCTATTCAAAATATGTTAGAAGAAAGAATGTCAAAAAAACAAGCTGTCTTCGCATATGAGATGCTGGAAATTTTTAATAAAAATAAGACTTCAAGTGATAATATAGATTCTGCAATAGCTTTGTCTGATGATTTTTTTAAAGAAAATTATTAAAACGAAACATTTATATATGATAAAAGTTATATAGTATATTGTACTTGCAGAACAAAACGTAATCTGTTAGTATAATGGAGCTTGTGTTGATTAAATATCATTAACACATTTAGACTGTCGAATTTGTAAAAAGCTGTAAATAAACGAAAGTTGATAAAAGCATAAAGAAATGAAAAAAGTAAAAACTAAATATGGAGATGATATATATGGATATTCCAAACAATATGATTCAATCAAACAACAATCAGAACGCTGCTGTTGATATTGACTTATCTGCTGTTCAGGATAAGTTAACTCAAAGAATTAGCGCCGAACCTGATGAAAAACCAGTTTTAGATACTCCTGTTGAAGCAACTGTTACTGGAGTAAAGTTACAAAGAGATGTTGAACTCAAATTCAATCAGAATGACGCATCTAAGAAATTTTATAAAGTACGAGTATATGTACAAACAGAATTTAAACATCCGGAAACTGGAGAAACAGTTACCTCTTCTGACGCATATGGCGGATTAAGATTTTATCCAGTATCTGATGAAGCCGGAAATCCAATTCTTGGAGCAAATGGAGAACCACAACTTGATAGATTCTGGAGCAACAGTGCTAATTCACAATATGCAAGTTACTTCTCAAAACTGCTCGCAAGAGCTCAAGAATTTAATCCGGACATCAAATCTTACCAAGATTTCTTTAATTTCTTGCAAAGCAAGCCTAAGTGCATGCTTTTAACAGAATTTACACGTTTTGGAAATTCCCCTAATCAAACAACTAAAGAAGTTATCCAAAAATTTGTTTAAATTTTTCATTAAAATTTCTCCGTTAGCTCGCCAATTTGGCGGGCTTTTTTTTTAGTTTTATAGAGGTGTTTATATGAAATATGGATTAGCTACAATGAAGGATGGAGTTATTTTTACATCACGGTCCTTAGATTTTATCTTAGAACAGATGTGCGTTCATCCAGATTCTTATATTGTTGAAATAGAAGAAAAGAAGGATAAAAAAAGAAATTTTTCTGAGGAATTTTATGAATCTCGTTAATTTAACGAAAGATTCATGGGATTTTGGAAGATTATGGAATGAAGTTGATTTATATGAGGAACAGAGAATTGATGGAATTGTTGCAGAAGATAGTTTACTCTGCGAGAACAACCCCAACAATTCAAACAGTACAGGACGAAATTCGCTTCTTGACCGAATCATACAACTTTGTTGTCTTGGAGGAGTTGAGTTTGTATTATTTACCGCGAGAAAAGATTTATTATATTCCAAATCAGGTGAGTTACGGGAGGCATTCTCTTGGTTTCAGCGCCAGATCGATTTTTTCTTTGAAATTCGGTATGTTAATTTGGAAGCCTTTGAAGAAAAAGGAATAAGTCATGAGTTTGTGGTTCTTTTTCATAGAACTCCAAATATTATTTTTCGAACATCACAATTTGGTTATCCTGATCATACTATAACAGATGATTTTAATTCAGCAAATGATTTTATTGTTAAGCAATTATCTTATTATTTACTTTAATTATAATATAAATAAATATATCAATAAATATTTAAATAATATCGATAAAATAGGAAGATTTTGATGATTAATGAAGCGCGTTTTAAAAAAATACTCAATATTCTGAAAACTAATTCTCAGGATCTGAATACAGAAATAAAATTAATAGATTATGATACAGATAAGGCTTGTGATTATGAAGTATTAACATTGCACTTTAAAGAGACAAATAAATATAATGACACAGCAATTTATAAAGATCTTGTTATTCGCTCTCAACTATATTATGATCCATCAACAGAGCTGTATTACTCTGCTCTAGATGGGGATATTATCGTATATGATGGAGCATTATGCAGTCTTGAGATATTAACCGAGACAAGCAATTTAAATTTATCTCTTGAAAATTTAAAGACGATTGAGATTAAAGCTCAATTATTAGATGTTGATACGAAAAATCCTCTTAAAAATCAACGAATTATACTATACGCAACATCTGACCCTAATGTTCCAATATCATCCGCAAAGACAGATGAATCTGGAATTGCAACATTTAATTTTGCAATTAATCAAGAAAATATTACATCAGGTGAGAATGTATTATATATGAATTATCCTGGAAATAATATTTATCGAGCAACACGTTCAGATTACATATTAATCAATGTTGATGCGTTATCTGATCTTGATAATGACATAACAGCATTAATAGATTCTTCAGGGCAGTTGCATATTGATTATCAAGTTTCATCTAACAATCAATCGCTCACAGAAACCTATCATCAATTATCTGATAATAGCGTTACAGATGAAGAGCTTTTGTCTGGAGATGTATTGTTTTATCTTAATGATAAAATTGTTGCCCAGTCAACATTATCTTCAGGAGTGAACAGTAATACATCAAGTGCTGTTGTTGATTTTCCATCCGAGTTGTATAATCAATCTTGTGAGGCTTCTGCTGTATTTACAGGAAACAAGTATTTTTCATCACAAAAAGCTTCAACCACGCTTTTAATTCCAAGAGTAAATATAGACAGCAGCGATATCAGATTCGATGTTTTAAAAACGACAAATCAGGATGTATATAAGATAAAACTTGAATTTGATATTCCAGAGCAATATATTGACGAATCAGTGATTTTTGACAAAGAATATGGTATGCTGTATCCATTAAGAGGACGTGCGTTATTCTATATTAAAAATGCAAATGGACAATACGGAACCTTAATCGGGAAAAAATCTTTTATGGAAACATCTGATTTTGTAATGGAATCTCAAACAGACAATGGAAATCAATATTATACGATTACTGCCGGCATTGCAGATAAGATTGTTGAGATAAATCGCGCTGATTATGGGCTTTCTCTCAATGATGATATTGATGTTTTAGCTGTATATACAGGAAATGCCGTAATAAAAGGATTTTCAATAAACCAAATAGCGAGTGATAATAATGTATGAAGAACCAAGAAATCAGTTACAGGAAGACGCATATAGATTTAATAATCCGGATTTTGATGTCAATGCTTTGGTAATCAGTATTGATGAGGAAAATTTAAGCTGCGCTAATATTGCAGATAAATTATTTGAAAGGATTGATAAATATAAAGATGATTATCAGATTTTTATTATAGATTTTTCAAATGTGAAAAAAGCATCTGAGATGTTTTTCTTTAAATATATTAAATATTATTTAGGTACAAAATATAAAATTTTAAATTATAATATGTCTTTATTAGTAGAATCAGCATGGTCTGTCTGCTTAGAAGCATTTTTTGAGCTATATGAAGAAGACATTAATTAAAATTTAAATATTTTTGAGGTGTAATATATTATCATCAGAGATATTTTATATACACCTCTTCTGTATTTGTATCAGTATTTTTTAAATTAAAATTTCTCTGATGTTTACTATTTTTTTATAGGTGATACAAATGGAGGAAGAACTTTCTACACAATTAAAAGAGGTTAATGAAAAATTGTCCCCGATGTTGGGGGAAGCATTAGATGGTGTTGATTATAAAACAGCTATCATTTATTTTGCAGGAGTATTAAAAAATCTTTTAGAAGAATTAGATGATCCTGATTTTACTAAAATCATGTTACAGTATTGTTTTGATGGTGATTCTGATGTCTCGTTATGATGAATTATCTCAAAAAGAAAAACAGCTTCTTGCGACACAATATCCATACAAAAAAGACCAAGATATCTTTAACAAAGCCGGTCATGGCGGAGATATTATCGGAACCCAGAATGAACTTGATGAATTTAAGCGACGTGCCGAAGAAGACGGCGTTTCCTTGATGAAACGTAAAAATTTTACAATTACAAAAGACGGCCCGACTAGTTTGATTGACGTCGCCTTGGGAGATCTTCCTGAAGATTCATATCGTGCAGCGCTTGAATTGGCAAAAATAGAATTTGAACCCGTTGGTATTTTGCAAGAATTATTTGCAATTGAGGCTACACGATTACGCAGAGGGCTGGCTTTTGAGGAGCAGCTCGGTTTAGGTCTTGAACAGGATACTCAGGCTGCTATGACATCTTTGACAAATATTACAAAATCCATACACGATATTACTGAAGGTCAAAAACTTACAGTAGAGTTTGAGAATAACTTATCTTCAATGATTGAAGCTATGGATTTTGACGAGGATGAAAGAATACAGAACGAAGTTATCGACGCGGATTTTACCGAGATATATAATGAGCAAGGTGATAATGATGCAGAATGAAGAGGTTGATTTTTCTCAGGAATTTAATAGCCCAGATATTAATCTTTTAGTTCTTCTTAAGGAAATGGAGGATGAATTGAGGTTAATGCAGCTGGATTTAACAGAAATACAGTCGCCTATACTTCGAGGCTTGGCTCAGCAAAAATATCTTTCTTTAAAGGAAAAATATTTTTACTTACTAGCAAAAGACCTGGAATTATTAAAAATGTATGAAGCGACTGAAACAGAATCCTTAGAAGATAATCCTAACTAATCTAAACGCTTATATATAAGAAAATATATATATTATATTATTAATGCGAGGTGTGAACATGTCTGAAGAATATAAAAAATTTATTTCTTTTTTAAGTGAAAATGTTAATAATGATATTGAATTAGATTGTATTATCTATAATATAGGCGCAGCCCAAAGAATTGCGGAGCAATTTTCTAGTTTTTATAGTCAAAAAATTCAAGATAATACAAATATAACCGATGAAATCGCATTTGAAATAGATTTCGAGATTCAATGTAATGAAAAAATACATTTAGCTCTTGGAATAGGAAATCCCAAAACATTATTTATTGAATGCGAAACTCATGATAATGATTTCTTAATCAATATCAATAGAACTCAAATTGCCAAACTGACACTAGAGGGTGTTAGAAGTGGATAATTTTGTTAATTTGCATTTGCATTCCATGTATAGTATTCAAGATTCTGTTATCAAAATACCCGAATTAGCACAAAAACTGCAGGAATATGAACAAAATTCATGTGCCATTACAGATCATTCTAGTTGTGCTGGGTGGATTGAGTTTTCCAGGGAAATGGCAAAAAATAATATTAAGCCAATTTTTGGTAACGAATTTTATTGCAGGGATAGCTATGACGGCCCTAAAACACGTGATCGTGATCATTTAGTTATGTTGGCCATGACCGACAAAGGATTAACTAATATTAGGCGATTACAACGAATTGCTGTTGAGCATTTTTATTATAAGCCAATATTATCATATGAATGCTTACATCAATATGATATAGAAGATATTTATGTTACATCAGCATGTAGTTTAGGAAGCATTGCAAAAGCAATATTGGACGAGAATATTGATAAAGCTGAAAATTATGCTTTGTTCTTCGATGAAATATTTAATAATAATTTTTCATTAGAGTTACAATTTCATCCTCAGTATTCAGATCAGGCTATTATTAATGATGCGCTTGTTGATATTTCAGAGCAATATGGAATTCCACTCACTGTTTCTTGTGATTCACACTTTATTGATGACAATGACAAAGGAGTAAGACGTATTGTTCAAGCAATTAGCTGGAAAAAGAAATTAGAGGAAGTAGAAGAGAGTTTGGATTCTAACGCATTAGGCAATAGTGAAATAGTCAAAGAAAATGCTATTAAATCTGGCCTTGACGATATGAAAATTGTTAATAATGCAATTAAACAAACCTATGTGATAGCAAACAGATGCAATGCTAATCCTGATGATGTATCAAATAAGATACCGGAATTCACAAAACATGACGAATTTGATGAAATATTCTCTCAGGTATGGTGATATATATGAATAATAAAGAATATTTAAGAGAAAAATGTTTTGAAGGTCTTGAAAAACGTGGCTTTATCGAGGATTTTGAATACGTAAAACGCTTAAATTATGAATTAGATGTAATTTATAGCGGAGACTTAGAAAGTTTTTTCCTTAATACAGCTTATATTGTTTGCAAGCTTAAATCACAAGGGATCGTCATTAATAGAGGAAGAGGGTCTGCCGCAGGAAGTCTTGTTTGTTATTGTCTTCGTATTACCGAGATT
>OCTW013427270.1_pt1 | contig 30940 bp, 35 predicted proteins | sample 1539671 | NCBI WGS metagenome assembly OCTW01 (sample SAMN02144230, study PRJEB22623) | gut metagenome | biome: sheep rumen | host: Ovis aries | place: New Zealand | reverse complement strand
ATTTTTTCTCTTAATTCATCAACTGACATTTTATTATAAGAATTACCATGTATAATCATATTGTTCACCTTCTTATAACGTTAATGTCAGCAGAAAATTATAAGCGTCTGTATCAATAGTGACAGAATTTAATGCATCATTTCCAGCTGAAGCTGTAATTGTTTTATTCGTTGATTGTAGAGAAGAAACTGTAACATCTTCCAGTACTAATGGTTCAACAGTAACTTGAGAAATAGCATCATATCCAGCAGAAGGCTGAATAGTTTGTTCTGTATTAGAAGATTTAACGATAATATCTTCTAATGTCATTTCTGATGATGATTCATCTTCAATAAAATCATTTACAGTAATTTTTCCATAAGATTCGACCGATCGAACATACACTGGAGATTTAGTAAAACATTGATATTCACCTGGAATTAATAAAATTCCTTCGTTCTTATTTGTAGTCGTATTTATTTCAATTACTGTGTTTCCAACATTCATTATCGTTCCAGAAGTTTCTTCTAAAGGGATATATTCATTATTTAATACATAAATCATAGTTTATCCCTCCCTTACAATAAAGAAACCACATTAAGTTTTCCAATTGCTTCTAAGCTTCTTGCATAGATATTAGAATCGGATTTAATTTGTTGTTTCTGACCACTTAATAAAATAAATCCTGAATTGTTTACTTGAGAAGAAGAAATTTCAATTGGATTAGAGCCAAAATTATAGAATACAGCTGAAGATTCATTTATCTGTGTGAATTCATTCGTTAAATTATATCTCATTTTTTCCACCTCATTGTATAAAGCTTTGTAGTATTTAATCATTTGTACAAAATATATATTGCAATAAATATTTTCTCGTTTTAAGAATAGAAACTTTATTTAAAAAAACTACTTATCTTTTTTTAAAATTATTCGATATATACTAAAAGAGAGTTTTACAATATAAAAAGGTTATCGTATATACAAGAAAATATTTATTTTAATTATGTTTTATTCAAGGAGGAAAAAGACATGGGAAAGATAATAGCAATTATCGCGGTTGGAATATTAACATTTATCTTCTGGGGTATTATCATCCATTTATTAGATAAAAAAATATACAATATGTTTTATAAATCCAAATACACTAGTTTTGAAGAATATAGTCAAGCGACACAAGATAAAAAAAATAAATTCACTCCAGCCCCTTATTATCTTTTTCTTGTAGTTGCTTTCGTTTTAAGTATATTTTGTACATCACAATTATTTAGTATGTTCAATTCATCTAGTAAAACCGCTAATAAAAATACGCCTGTAGAAACTTCTGTAACTAATAATGAAGATAAACAAAAATCTTCTCTTGAAGATGAAAAGAAAAGAATCGAGAAAGAAAAACAAGAACTAGAAAAACAAAAGAAAGAATTAGAAGAACAGAAAAAAGCAGCAGAGAAAGAAGAAGCTCAGAAGAGTTCCCCTCCCCCACAAAGAGAATCCATCCAATCAAATATTCCTATAGAAGTTAGCGATGGTAGATTCGAATATTATGGAGAAGGCGCTCTAAAGACATTAAGATTGAAATTCAATGTTACAAACAATTCATCGAGAACCGTTTATTTATCAATGGATAGTTTCGTTTTAAGAAAACCAGGCTCTAATGCCATTAAACCAAATCATAGAGGTGGAGGCTTTTCAGATACTATAGATAATCCAATTTATGAAAATAACAGTAAAGATTTGTTTTCTGGTGATACTATGGCAGTATCTTTAGATTATCCTGTTGGAAGATTGGGAGAAGGAGGTTGGAATTTACATTATGAATACATAAACCAACTAACTAAAGTAATGCGGATTGATTAAGTAGTTGGATGTTAAAGAATGGGGGAATCGGTCTATGTGTAAAAAAATTTCAATGTTTATAGTAACTTGTTTTCTCTCTCTCTTTATTTTTAATGGTTCTGCTTCAGCAACTGATTACTATGTAGCGACAGTTGGAAATTACGACTACTATTTTCAAGATAAATGGACCCACTTAAAATGGCGTCAATATAGTAAAAACAGTCTTGAAATGAAACAAGTCTGGGCTAAAGCAAAAAATAGAAGTAATGGTAATATTACAGAAGTTATGTTTAGATATTTCCGTGACCCCAAAGGGATATATGGTCGCTATATTAGCGTAACTGAAGGTGGTCGAATATTAAGACAAGATTTCATTGCTAATGATTCTTTCTTAGCACAATTTTATAATCTCATGGAAGAAACGAAGCAAAGAGTTGATAAAGAATATCAACAAAATGAAAAGCGGGCGACAAATTTTAAAGCACTCTGCCAGCGTGAACAAAAAGAAGTAAATAGAGTATACGATTTAATCGACAAGCGTAAATATGCTGAAGCGAAACAAGTTGCAAGAAATTCTATTAATAGATTACCAAAATATAGTCAAGGGTATATAGCTTATGCAATGGCTTGCATGGAAGAAAATAAAAATTATGATGAAGCAATAAATATATTAACAGAAGGTATAAAAATCGAAGCAAAAGAGCCAAGTAAATCACTAAAAAATACAGATGCTACTCTTTATTATTATAGAGCAGTTTTCAATTTAAGAAGTAATAACACGCAATCTGCACGTGTAGATTTTTATAATGTAGTTGACTTGCATCAAGGTGGACAAGAAGAAGCAGACGCAAAAAAGATGATTTCTGCGCTCGCTCCTCGGATATAAAATTAACGAAATGGAGGAATTGAATATGTTTATTAAAAATGTAAAAATCATAACTATTTTATTTACATTTCTTGCAATACTCTTGCCAAGTTTATCTTGTAATGCGGGTGCGCTCGTTATATCCAAGAAAGGCGCTTGGCAGATTATTCAAGATATGCCTGAATATAATTTTAAAAATTATAAATTAGAGCATGTCGGGGATGGACAATTATCAGGTGAACCAGTTCAATATTACATGGTAACAAATCCTAATTTAGATGTTTCTATTACTTTTATCTGTAATAGTGATGGTTATCCTGTTGGAATTTCAACACTCACGCCGAAAAGCGAAGCTTGGGGTGGTAAATATGCTTGTGCGGTTTTAGCTAGTGCTTTAGACGGTTGTGACCAAATGTATATGAGTGTTTCAATGCAAAGTATGGGACATGCAATGCGAAGAGGTGAAAAAAGAGAAATCGCTGTAGGCCCAGGCAAATATTATGTTTGTTATGGATATGACGCAGCAAAATATGGACACCCAAACCATTATGGATTAAATGTATATAAGTTATAATGTAAAGAAAAGGTGATTATTAATAGTTAATAATCAGAGAGTATGAAAAAATCTCTGTAAATTGATATCATATCGAATCATAAGGTCTTCTATGATAAAATATAAATAAATCATAGGAGGCCTTTTATCATGGCAAAACAGAAAAAAGAGATTCACAAAGTAGAAATGACCGATGGCAAGCGTGCCATCATCCAGCAGTTGTTCCAAGAGTACAACATCGAGAGCGCTACTGATATCCAAGACGCCCTGAAAGACTTGCTGGGCGGCACCATCAAGCAAATGATGGAAACGGAAATGGATGAGCATCTAGGCTACAGCAAGTCTGAGCGCTCCGATAGTGAGAATGCCCGCAACGGCTACAAAACCAAGCGTGTCAACAGTAGTTATGGCAGTTTTCAGATTGATGTCCCGCAGGATCGCCAATCCTCCTTTCAGCCCCAGGTAGTTAAGAAGCGGCAGAAGGATATTTCCGCCATTGACGAGAAAATTATCTCTATGTATGCCAAAGGCATGACTACCAGACAGATTTCTGAAACCTTGGAAGACATTTACGGCTTCGAGGCTTCAGAGGGGTTCATATCCGATGTTACCGATAAAATCCTGCCTCAGATTGAGGAATGGCAGAGCCGACCGCTTTCCAGTATCTACCCTATTATTTTTATTGATGCCATCCACTTTTCCGTAAGACATGACAATATGATTACCAAGCTGGCTGCCTATGTCGTAATGGGGATAAACGAAGATGGCCGCAAGGAAGTCCTTACAATTGAAGTAGGCGAAAATGAGAGCAGCAAATACTGGCTGGGCGTCCTGAACAGCCTCAAGAACCGTGGCGTAAGGGATATTCTTATTCTCTGTTCTGATGGGCTTGCCGGCCTGAAAGAAGCCATTTCTGCAGCATTTCCGAAAACGGAGCACCAGCGCTGCATTGTCCATATGGTGCGCAATACGCTGAAATATGTCGCCAACAAGGACATGAAAAATTTTGCCAAAGACCTCCGTACCATCTATACTGCCCCTGATGAGAAGGCTGCCGTTAAGCGGTTGGAGGAAGTGGACAAAAAATGGACGCCACATTATCCAGCGGCACTAAAGCGTTGGTTTGACAATTGGGATGTACTAACGCCGATATTCAAGTTCTCAACAGAAGTCCGTACAGCATTTTACACGACCAATGCTATTGAGAGTTTAAATTCCTCATATCGCCGTCTGAACAGTCAGCGAAGCGTTTTTCCCAGCCAACAGGCTCTGCTGAAGGCGTTGTATCTGGCAACGTTTGAGGCCACCAAGAAATGGACTATGCCAATTCGTAACTGGGGTAAGGTAAGAGGAGAACTGACCATTATGTATCCTGACAGATTACAACCGTAAAATACATAAATGCTAAAGTCATAGAAGACCTATTTACAGACTTTTATTCACACCCTCAATAATCACCTTTTTAATTTTATTCACCTGAAGGCGGTATATAATTATATACAATCGTGGCGTTGTTATAATACGACGGATTTATAGCTTGCAATGTCTTCGCAGTCGTACAGTTTTCATCCCCAATAACATTAATTGTTGCTAAAGATGAACAACCTTGGAATGTATTTGTAGACATATAAGCTAAATTCGGTCCAATAGTAATTGTAGTAAGCTTATTACAGTTTTGAAACACTTGATTTTCAAAACGTTGATTATTACGGCTCCTGAGAGCATAATCACCAATACTTATTATATTACTAGAAATTGTTAAAATACCACCAAATGAATAATCTAAGGTGCTAGTATAAAATTGACGGTCAGGAATAACTTTCTGCCAAAAATCGAGCATATCTTGTGTTATTGTTTTATGTTGAATTATTATCGGTTGTTGATTGGATAAATGTTAATAAATTCTGAATAGTGAACGGAACTTCATTTACGGTAGATGCATTTACTGACTGTCTGTTTTCGTAAAAATGCAATGTTAATAAGTTTTTTAATAAATGATGTAATTCTTTGGAATCATCATATTGTTTTCCAGTTGCTTTTTGAATATAATTTCTTGAAGCAGCTAAAAAGATTTGGATTAAATTATCATCATCATTATAATCTATGCGGGCATATTGCTTAAAATCTTCTAACTCTGTATTTACAGTGTCATTAATATTGTTAGTATTATTAATATTATCGCTGCTTGTAGCATCAGTTGGAGTAGAAGTGGATTGTTCGTTATCTGTTGGAACATCTTGATTAGTAAGATTAGTATTACTTTTAATATTCTCATTTAGCAATGTATTTCACCTCGTTTTTATTAAAATTAATTTTGCAAAAATAATTTTATCTTCTTTATAGAAATAAGGATAGAACAAATTCCTATCCCTTTAAAAATTAGATGTATTCTATAGTATATTTTCTTTTTACTTTTGATTTTCGTTTAATTGCGTTACTTATAGTAGGACGACTTACATTTAAAAATTCAGCACATTCTTTAATAGACTCAAAAATTTGATTTGATTCTTTAATGCGAACTTTCCTAGCAGATGGATTATTTTTCCCTGCAAACATATCTGAAAGATATTTTTTAAATTCTTCAGATTTCTTTTTTCCTTTCCTTGCTTCAGACATTTTTTTCTTTGATTCTTCTGTATGATGTTTCCCAAAGAAAGGGTTATTATTTCCTTTAGTTGCTTCTGAAATTTTTCTTTTTGTATTATCATCTGGTATTGGACCTGTAAAGATATTCAACATAGAATATCTTTCTCTATAAAATTCTGTCCAGAATTCTTCTTTCTCAAACGCTTCTTCTTTTGTATTTGCATAATCTATTGCAACATAAGAGAATTCTTCATTAGGATGTTCTCTTACGTATTTATAGATTACAGACTTCTTACAAGAAATATAATGTAATTGAATTCTTTTCGTAATTGTCAAACTCGTAGACCCTACATATTTAGGTATTCCATTCGCTTTCCATAGATAAATCGTGTACATATAATCACCTCATTACAAATTAGATATATTACTCTTACATTTATATAAAACTAATTTGTAACAAGCGAATTTAACATAAAATAAAAAAGATAAGGATTTTATTTTCCTTACCTTTTTATATTCAAATTAACCTTTCTTAATTGCGAGCAGAGAATTCTTATCTGCAAGTTTTCCGTCTAAAAGTGCCACGCTTTGGATTATGAGCGATCTGGTTGCATCTTCTTTATATCTCACTAAATCCGGTGCATGGGAAACATTCAGGATATAATCGCTAAGTTTAACACCCACAGCTACAATATCACCCGTTGCAGCAGCCGCGAAAGAAGGCGCAAAATCAGTAACAAGAACACGAGTTCCAAGGATATTGTACATCGGTTTATTGTCAATACCAACATTCACACGGCAAACGGCCTGCCCAGCTGTATCAGTAATTCCATAAAGTTCAAAGAACGTATCTTCATTCATTATAAGTACACTGTTGGCTCTATAAGCCGCTGGCATACCTTTAATGACATTGATTAAATCCTTATACTTAAGGCTAGCAGCGAGATTTACAACATTCGTAGTTGTTGCGGCATCCGTAAAAATCCCGGTGGGTTTAGAACTACCATCTCCAGAAACAATAGAAGATTCAATTGCCATTGCCATCGCAGTCCCTACATTTTCAGCCACTTTTTGTTCAAAAGCCGGAAGTGTTTCAACTTGGGTAAAGAAACTTAAACCAATCGCTTTGGCCAAACCATAGGCGTTAAAGGTTAACGGAGTAGTTGTTTTAGCATCAATAGTAACGCCATTTGTGGCTAACGTAGCTTCATTTACCCAATTGGCCGCACCGGCTAATTGAGAAACGGCTACTTGAAAACCAGCCGGGTACGTCGTTTTTGTAACTTCAGGAATGATATTTCCATAGTTTTCAATCTTCTCAATAATTCTGTCCAGCACGACATGCGGAACGATTGCCTGGTTATTCGCTACCATGGAAACGGCACGGAATTCCTCAGGCATTTCACCAGTCATAATGAACTGACGAAACGCATTTCTATATTCAATAGACTCTAATTTATTTTCCATCTTTTTATCCTCCTTGCGGATTTCAATTTTTTTAGATTCAATTTTATTATTATTAATTTGTTCGGCGATAGATTTACGTTCTTCTATTTCTTTTTCTTCTTTATTTAAAGTTTCGATTTCAGAACGTAATTCTTCTAAATTTAAATCTTTACTATCGCTTTCAAGAAGTTTTCTAATTTCTTCTTTACGAGTTTTTATTTCATTTAGTTTTTTATCATCCATCTTATTTTCCTCATAGCAAATTATCAAGTTATCCAACTATTTTATCAATCATTATCCAACGATTGATAGATAATTTTTACTTTAGACTTAAAAAGTAATACTATTTCATCTTATGAATAGGTTTAATAGAAAATCTCACAATAATGTTAATAGTGTTAGTTTATCTCTTTCATATTTATTATATTGTTCTATCTTCTTATTTTCTATATCGATAAAATAATCTTTAGAACGAGCTTCAACATAAGTTTGTTTATAAGCTGGGTCATCAACAACAGAAACATCTGTCAGTTTAGAGATATTCTTTATAATTCTTGTATTTGTACTATTATCAAATTCATCTTCTTCACAAATAAAACCAAAAGAACATCCAACTATGTCTCCAGCTTTAATGGAATTATAAATATCTTCACCCAGATTTGTATTTAATTCAGCTGTAAAATATAAGCCATCAGAACGATTTTCTAATATCAGAGTTCTCTGTCTTGCTCTTGCCAAAATTTTTGCTTTTTCTTGGGAATGATTATATTTTAACGGAACATCTGAAAAATCCACATTATTCAGTGCGCTATCTAAAATCATTTCCCTATATTCGGTACCAAATCTATCTACATATAATATTTCAGGTTGATTATAAACGATCGCTTTCCCTTGGATAATATGTTTTCCTTTTTCTTCAAGCGGTACTAATTCTAATGCTGTACGAATTTCAATTTTATTATTCATATATATCACCTCACTTTTTTATTTCTTCTGCTTGAATATCTTTATTAGAATTATCTTTAGATGAATCTTCTTTAGAAGAAGTATCTTTAGATTCATGTCCAAGTTGATATTCAGTTTGGTCTTTTGCATTTACATAATTCAGTGAAATTTGTCTTTCATCTCCACCTTCTACTGAAGGAAAACCAAAAACATTTCTCACTTCATTTATTGTTAAAACTCCAGCCGCAAGAAGCTGTTGAGACATATTAATTTTGCTATCGAACGATTCATATTCCAAACGATTAGCTAAAACATGAATATGATGACCATCTAATCTTTCATTATCTGTGAAAATTTTATTAGTAAATTCTTCTGCTATTTGCACCGCTAAAGGTTCTAATACAGATTCATAAAAAGCATTCCACGTAGTTGAATTAAAGTTGGAATTAATTATATCTTCATTTAATCCAAAATATGAATATATTGCGTTTCTCATATATTTCATTTTATCGTAATCTACTGTAGAATCGCTTGTATTTACAGATGTAAATGAAGCAGATTGGTCTAAAATTCCTATGCCGCCTTGAACAAATTTTTCATTAAATTCATCCAAAATTCTCTTTCTATCATCAGGACGAACAACATTATTTAATGTAATAATACCTTTTATCTGTGCAGCATTTTTAACTGTATTCTGTAATGCCTGCTCAGTTGAATTTAAAATATTCAGTTCATTATCCAATGCAATTTCAGAAGAATCGCCTAAAACATCATTATCATAATAATATTTTCTTAGGTGAATTAAATCTCTATATGCAATCGTTTTTGTAGATTCGGTAAACTGAAACTTTACATATAATTCATTTTTTACTTCACGTAATTCATAGGATAATGCTGAAATGGGAAACAATCCAGTGATTTCTCCTTTATTATTTGTTTGTATATAAATAAAAGCATTACCATTCATATATAAAGCGGAAATTACTTTATATAAAAAGTCATAAGTATTCATTAAATTGTTGGGTCTTTGTAAAATTTGTTCTAGTGAATCTTTTACTTTTTCATTACCAATATAATGATGAATTTCAACTTTTGCGAAGTTTTTAGCAATAGCATCAATACAAGTTCGTATTGTTGGATTTTGATATAAATCCGCTGGTGCATCAGAAAAATAATTTATCCAAGAATTCAACATTTTATATGCAACGCCGACATTCTTATTAGCATCATTTTTATTTTTTCCGAAAATTTCAGTGAATTGCGAACGGATTTCTTTTAATAAATTCAAGTTTTTTCACCTCTTTCACTGCACGAGAAATAAATTTTTTATGCATAAAAATTTTATCTTCTAACTTAAAAATAAGGAAAGAGGTTTATTTCTATCCTTTTTTATTAAATGTGATTAGGTATATTTAAATGAGATTGAATATCTTAAATAAGATTATTATAATTATCCATCTCATTTAAATATACATACAGTGCATTTAATAAGGCTGAAGCGGCATCATCTCTTATATTTAAGTTTCTATTTTTCGTAGTGTTTAAATTTCCATTAGAATCTTTTGTTACCTGAAGATTTAATAAGCACATTTTCATTAATTGATTATTATTGTAATTTATCAGCTTATTATTCAGCAGTGATTTTAGATGTTGCAATGGTAACGATAAAGATTTTGCGCCTTGGTGAACAGGCACTAGAGCATCTTTTCCGTATAGTTTTCTCATTTCTGTTACCATATAGTTTGCCGCATAACTATCATATCCAATCTTATATGGATATAAATCATATTGGTTTCGTATCTCTTCAAACCATTCAATGACATCTCTATATTCAATTCTATCTCCACTGCAAAGTCTCAACCAACCTTTTTTCAAGAAAATATCATAAGGTACTTTATCATTCTTAATATGTTCATCTAATAATTCAGCTGGCATCCAGTTCATGTTTTCAACATAAAAGGATTCATCATTAGGTATTTTAAACATAACTACAGCAGAAGTAATATCATTTACTTTTGATAGGTCGAATCCACCAATATAATATCTCGGTTGAAGTTTTTCTATATCAAATGTTGATTTATTAGTACATTCTTCAACAGTTAAATAATGAAAATAACCAGTCTGCGGAAGATTAAAAAATTTTGTTAATATATCTTTTTTCTTTTCTGTATCGTGCTTCCCTCTTTCAACATCATCTTTTAATTTATCTCTGGAACGAATTACATCGATTGATGGATTTGCTTTTATCCAGCAGTTTTCATTATATATTTCATTTTCTGAATCTAATTTATAAATAAAAGCTATTCTGCGATTATCTACATAAGAGAAATCATTATATCCTCTAATTATTTTTCGATATTCTTCTAATTTTTTATCCAGAAATTTATCTCTAGTAAAACCGTTCGTAGTTGTCAGTAATGTTAATGGTTGTTCTCGCATTGCCTGGGAATCGACTAAAATATTATATAATTCGTCTGTTTGATACTGATGTACTTCATCAAAAATTATAAGATTTGCATTTAATCCATCAAAATTTTTATCATTTGCAAGCGGCCTAAATCTTCCACCATTAAATTCAGTAGTAACATCACCCACGCGAATTTTACATAAGTTGGATAATTCACTAGAAGAACGAATCATATCTATTCCAGCTTGCCAAACGATTTTTGCCTGGTCTAGTTTATTCGCAGCACAGTATATTTCCGGTTGTCGTTCTCCATCTGCCAATAACATATATAATGCTATAATTCCTGCAATGGCTGATTTTCCGTTTTTACGTCCCACTTCTAAGAATGCTTCACTATACTGTCTATTTCCAGAATCATCAACAAATCCAAAAATGGTTTGTAACATTGCTTTTTCCCAAAGTAATAATTTCACCGTCTCTTGGGATTTACTCTTCGGCATAACGATAAATTTTTCCGCAAAATTAATTATTCTATTCGCTTTATCTATATCGAAGTGAAATCCATCTGATGTATCAGATAATTTTTCGTATAAATGTTCATATGTATTTTTCACTTCACTGGATACTTGTAATCCATTTTGAATTTGTTGATAATATTCTTTTATATTATTATCCATAACAATCATTTCTTTTCAGCAGTGAGGAAACTCATTAATTCATTTTTCTTTTCTTTCTTTTCCTGTTTGGGAATTGCATTTGTAACTTCACGCATCAGGCTAGTATAATTTTTTATTAATGCGGAATATGCTTGCGAAATAGGGCTTTGTTTTGTTCCATTGGAGGTTGTACTTTCGATATATCCTTTTTCTAATAGTTCTTCTTCCAATTGTTTTATTTCCACTATCAAAAATGATAATCTTTCTAAAGCTCCTTCTATGACTTTCTTTTTTGATTCATCAAGCACATTTAGAATAGGTTTTAATTTTTTTAATACTTTCTTTTGCTCCAATTTCTTTTCTTCAACTGTTAATTTAATCATTCTTATCACCTCAATTTTTGAATAAAGCTGCGTATTTTTTGAATAAAGTTGCGTCAACCTATCGAAACATTAAGGTTCGCGCAATTTAGGATTTGCTAAGAAGGAAGTGAAGAGGTCGGCCTGGACACCCGTAGAAAAAATCAACTTTCAAGGGGGGGTACCTGAAACGCGATTAATCTATTAAGGGGCATTATTCATCAATATAATTTTTATAAATTATTTCATCTAAACAATTCATACTAATTAACATCGATTATATTCCCGTCTGAATCGAATTTCATATCTCTATTCGTGTCTCCGTTTTTAGCATGGATAGAATTATGACAATTCCAACATAACACTTCGAGATTGTCTTGGTTTAAAGATACTTCAGGATTATCTATATTATCTTCATTCAAAAAAATCTTATGATGCACTATTAAATCTCTTGAATTAAAAACATTACCACATCGACTACAAATACCATGGCTTTTTGAAATCATTACATTTCGAACTTTACGCCATGCTGAAGAATTATAAAATTGTTTTGCAAAATCTCTTGCCATTTTTATTCACCTCTCTTTATTTAAATATTCATCTTTTTGCATAATCTTTCAATCTCTCGATGTAAATATTCTACTTCTTTATAGATATAAAAGAATTTATCTATTGTAGATAATCTATTAAATTCTTTTTGTTTTATCTTTTGTATTTCTCTCAAATCATTCAATATGTCTTGCATATAAATATTTCTTAAATGTTGTATTAAATAATGTCTATATCGATAAACTTCTTGATTTAATTCTTTATGCATAATCATCACTATCACAATTATTGTTTAATATTTGAAAAATTTTATTATCCACTTTAATAACTAAGCCGGAATAGAATTTCCCATCAACAATCGTTCCAATTATAAGATGATTATTATTGATTAAAATAGAAGATATACTTAATTCGTTTAACATATCTGAGGCCTCAGTAAGCTTTTCTAATAATGATTCAACAGTATCATAAGCAATTTTAATTTTCTTTTGCAATGCTCTTTGCTCTTTTAATCGTTTAGCGTCTTCCAAACTATCTATAGTAGTTACTTTATTATTTTTAATTAATCGCATTATTATCATCCTATTAAATTTCCTTATTCGACTTTAATGTTATAATCATCTGGAACTTTACCAACTAATTCCAAAGGAAAATCTAAAATAAAATCGTGTTCGATTTGATAGCTATCGATTCTGCTAATAATTGCTTCTTCTAATGTTCTATATCTACCACAGATAAGATTCTTACCATCCTTTGATATAATTGTAGTTCTGAAAGGCGGAGAATTTTTAGAAGAGCGAATTTCTTCTGGTTCATAGTATATTCCTCTAAAACCAGTATTTGACTGAGATGGCCATTCTCTATTTTTTGCATTTTCTTTTTTAGTAACGATTCTTAGATTTTCCAGTCGGCAATTTGTTTTTATTAAATCTAAATGGTCAACATCTTGATTTCTATCCGTTTTATAAATACCATGAAGATTTAAAATTAACTCGTGTAGATAAATAAGTTTCCCGTTAATAGATGTAAAGAAATAATGTTTATTGTAATTCCAGTTATATTTTTTTACTTCATCGAAATCATCGGTATTAATTAAGAAATTGGTATGAGTATGATTTTCATGTTGGTATCTTCCAATAGTAAACTTATTCCCTATGATATAAAAGATATTTTTATGTTTTTCAGTGCGAATTTTTAACGCCATGTCATTTATTGATTCTCCTTCTTCGTTTCTAATTTTTTCATATTAATAATCTCTATATTGGAATAGGAGAAACAAAAAAAAACAGAATACATCAATCTGTTTTCGTCATAATGTATTCTTTGATTTGTCTTATCATTTATATATTACTCATTCTATAGTAACGAATTAAACAATTTTTTATATAAAAAAACACCATCTCTTTTATAAAGATGGCATTTTTTTCTGTTTAATTTTAGGAGGTAAAATATAAACAGAAAGCTTTAGAATAAATTTTTATTTAGAATAGAACTAAGTAAAATTATGAAAGTAAATTTAAAAAGGCAAAATCTTTAATGAAAAAAAGATTAAGTAAAAAGCAGATTCACGAACCAGCTGACTGTGAAAAATATGAAAATTGTAATGAACAGAAACAATTTTTAGTTGCTCATTTTTAAAATAAAAAAAATCCTCAATGAAATTACATTTTTTCATCAAGGATTTTTTAATAAAAAAATTTAATTTAACTTTTTATGGAGCTGAAAATAACTGAAAAAATATGGCAAACTTTTCAATTACAATTACAAAAAGGAGCTTGGCAAGACACCTTCAATACAGAAATACTTTTTACTAGCAAGATATATGATATTTATAATTTACTTTGTCATTTTATTTTTTGTCTGTTGATTACCCAGTACGAAGTTCGCCATTCGAATATTAATATTTCGTCATTTATCTCGAATTTTACTTTAATAAAATCTTGTTTATTCGAAAATAGGCGAGTTTGTTCATAAATAATTAATAGATGCACTTCATCATCGAATAAAGCTAATTCAATTTTATCGACATTTTTGATAGTAAACGGACTTGTACCTACGAGTTGACCTTTCAAGAATTTATTTAATTTAGATTCATTCCAGTTTAATATAATATCTTTTTGTAGATTATCGTCTACATCTAGTAGTTCCGATAAATCCAAAGTAAGTTCCAAAATTTTAATCACGTCCTTTCATATATATAATTATATCATGTTGCTGAGGTAAAAGATACGCACCGCTATTTGTTCTTTAAAGATATTCTTATAAATGAAAAGACGATGGACAAAAACATCCATCGTCTTAATAAAAGATATTCATAATGATTTTACTTTTAGAAGTTTTTTTCTAGCGTAAATACATTGTTCTCTCGTAAAACCTAAACGTTCAAGTTCGTCTGTTACTAATCCACTCCCATCTGAAGTTTTAAGATAATTTTCAGCTGCTAAATAAGCTTGCTCAAAAAAATCTATTTCACGATAATTTACTAGCCAAACTATTGCGTTTTTTGCTTCAGCATCTGAGAAATTATTTTTAGTTAAAACATACTGTAACATATCTTCTGAACAACCTTTATTTCCTCGATTATTTATAAAATATTTTGCGTTCTTATATGCTCTTAAAGCATTAATAGGATTTAAGTTATCTTCTTTTGCTCTTTTCATTATTATTTTTTCACGTTCTTCTTGCTGCTGTTGTGTTAATTGTACTACAGGCTGTTTTTTTAGTGAATTTTCTATTCGTTCATTCATTCTTTCTTCTTCTAATTCTGCTTCTGATTTTTGCGGAGGTTGACTCATTATTGGAGGTAATCCAATTATTATAACACGCGGTACAGGTATGTTTATATTAAAACATTCTGCCATTATTTGTGGTCCGCCTAGCACGAAGAATAATATTACGGCAAGAATCCAATTAACCACATTTTTCAAAAATTTAATTTCATTATTCTTCTGTGCATCCATGATAAATACCTCCCTTTTATTTTAACTAGCTAATTCACAAAATTATTTTTCTTTTCGTTCAACCATTATTGATTCATTATCAAAATACCAATGGTCTTCATCTTCGTCTGGCATATGTCGCATAATGTATGTAATAGAGTAAATATACGATTCATCTTCAGCGAGATTTTCTATTTTAACGGTTGCTTCGAACATTTTTTCAAGGTCTTCATCTTCATAACTAACTTGTTCATAAAAATAACGTTCGATGGTGTCCTGGTCGAAGTGAAAATAAAAGCTAATTTCATCAATATCATAGCCATATTTTTTTTGACCTTCTTTCACAGCATAATCAAAAGCATCTTGATAATATACATCTACAAATTCGTTGTTGTCAATAATCAGTCTAGTCATTTTAATTATCCCCTTTCTTATATACATCTTTATTTGTTTATCTTTAATTTAATTATATCGAGTTTTCTAAATCTTGTACATATGCCGTTACATAATATTTGATTTAGATTTAGAAATTTTAGAAGAATTTATAAAAAAGCATAATTTGCGGAGCCAATAACGGCAAGCTCCTTAAATTTTAGATACCTTAACTAATGCTTAACTAAGATAACAATAAAAGGGCTTATATAATAGAGTTAGCTTTAATTCTCTACTATATAAGCTCCGTAAATTTATAAAATTATAAATTTGTAAATTTTATATTATCCAGCTTTCTGTTGTAGATATTCGTCTTTATGAATATATTGTATATATACTTCCAGCGGAGAATAGAAACGTGATTTACTATAAAGTGCTACAGAAGCCACAGTTCCAGTACGAACACCTAAATATTTTGATGCTTCCGAAATTGATTCGAAAGTTATTTCACCATTTTCAATCATTTTACCTTTTATAAGGACTAAACTTTGTCCTTTTTTAAATTTATCCCAACGACATTTCTTCGGTTCATTTTGCTCATTTTGCCCACTTTGTTTTGCTGTTAACAATAAGCGTTCTTTTTCATACCGTTCTTTAATTTCAATTTCTTGTAAATTTGCACGAAGCATTTGTAAATATTCTTCATGGCGATTTTTTTCACAAATAGATAAATGGTCTTGATGTTGCTTTAATAATTCTAAAATAAAAGGATAATGTTCTGGTGCACGTTCTAAAGTTTTTTCTGCAAGTTCTAAGTAATATTTCTTTAAATCTACTTCAGAAGCTTTATTAATAGTATCTTGTACTACGACATTGCTTGCTTCAGAACGAGACAACATACAAAGCATTCTAAAACCTTTCTCTGTAAATAAATATCTTGTATTTGTTCCGATTTGCGGATAAGTTTTACGAAGCTCTTCGCGTTCTTGAGCCGTGATTTCAAAATACCAATCGTTTAAAATAAATTTTGCTTTATTATTAGTAAATGCATTATTTACAGTTGCGTTTGCTACATTCAAGAAATTTGCAGTTCCGGAAATAGTAGTAACTTGCTGGCCTTTGAAAATAATCACTCCAGCTTTTAACATATCATCTTGTTGTTGATTAAGAACATTCAAATCTTGAGTAAAAAACTGTTCTGTATTAATCATGTTAGACATAATCATAACCTCCTTTAATTAGTTCTTGACTCTTAACTTGATTTTATTATAACGCAGTTAAATCAAGACTTAAATATACCGTTTTTATTTCTTCTATTTTATACATAAAAAATAGAAGAAACTTTGATTAAATCTTATAATTACAAAATTTCTTCTAATATATAATGTTGTTTTTTATAAGTTTATTCGTCAATATCTTTTAAATTCTTTAGCTCTTGTAAATAAAGGTCTTCGACTTCGTTATAATAAGCTAATTTCTTGAGTAATCGTTCTTCGACCATTGTTAAATGTTCAATCGTTCCAAGACTAAAATCATTATTATAATTATAATCTTCATATCTTAAATTAAGATTATAATAATTTTTTAAAGTATTTTCCCAATTAAAATATAAATTTTGTAATTCTCCAACAATCATACTCCTCTGTTGAATCGCATCTTTTTTAAGTTTAATAGTATTTAAATTCATGTTTTTAACATTATCCATAACTAATCACCTATCCTTTCTATAAAGTAACTTTTTTATATATTATCACACCGATGTTTATAAGGGAACTATGCCGTTTTAAAAACTAAAAAAGCAGAAGATTTTTAGGTCTTCTGCTTATAAGGAAATCGTATTGGTTAAGATGTTTATATTTTACTTATTTAAGATTTCTTCTTAGGCTCTTTTTTAGATTTCTTCTTAGGTTTTGTTAAAAATTCTTTTATTTCATCTTGATGTTCTAAGAAGAAATTTTTTGCTTTTATTTTGTGCCATTTTGGGCAAACGGTTCTATAAAACACATTATCTTCATTTTTTTCAATGAAGACTTTGCATATGTAACAATACCTTTCTGAATCAGTTTTTGTCCTTTTTCTTTAAATCGTATAGTCGTATAATCTTCATAATGACCATCTGACCACAATTCACTAAAATCCCTTTCAGCATAATCATTTTCAACCAAAAAATCATTTAACGAATTAGCCCCTAATTTTCTTGATTTTTTCACATCAGGAAAATTAGGTTTCAGTTGTTCATTTATCAATTCTGTAATGTTTACCCAATCTGAAGAATGATGTGTCTTTTCAACTTTCAAGGGTTCATTCCAAGAAAATGATTGAACAGCAGGATTTTTAACTGTAGATTGTTCAGAAATTTTCTTGCTTTTTGCTTCAAACTTCATCTTTTCAAGCGCAACTTTCTCAACCTTATAATCTAATTCTTTTGAACGATTTTGTTCTCTTAGGAATTCCAATCGAAATTGTTGTTCAGCGTTCATTTTATAAGGGTCTACCATTATTTGCTGAACAGGCTGAATACTATAAGTTCCAGTCGTAGCAATTGCCGGGATTACAGTATCAAAAATCCAACTTTCCAAGCGTTTTGCTTTTTCACGAATGTTTTCATTTTTTGACTGCTTGCTCGCTGCAACTATCAATCTAAAAATATCTCCGATTGGAATTATTTTTGTTTCTTGCATTCCACCGTTGGAAAGGAGGCTGTAAGTTACGGCCCCCTGACAATGAGCAGATACAGCATCTTTTGGTTTTGCATATTCCAAAGCACTAGCAATATCATTCCCAACAGCATAAGGTTCATTTTCTACTTTCAGCCATCGTACATTTCCAAATTCCTCGTTTTCGAGTAGAATCGGTACTAAACTTTCATTCATAAATTCACCTTGTCCTTTCCAATATTTGTTTTTCAAAGTACATGTATATATCGTTTCATCTTATCCAAACATAAATAATCACCTCGATATTCTTGATATAAAAGGCTTTCATTACCCTTACATTTATATATTATTTATTCTTTACTACGATTTTTACTTCTTTTTACATAAAAAATTTATATATAAAGCTATTATCGTTGTACCATTTCCAGCTGTAATAGCTTTCATTCTTCCATATTCAATCCGTATCACAGTTTAAACAGCTGTCTTATGGTTTATATTCAAAATGATATAGAAGTATCTCAGAAACAATTCTGAAGCTGCTTGGAAAATACAGAATACTATACCTAAATGTATCCGTATAAATATTTCTATAAAAAATAAGCATAGATATTATTTCTATGCTTAAAAAATACTTTATATATAAAAGAAGAATATGTATAAATAACATTGTATCTATCTATCTATCTAAGCAATTAAAAAAAAAAAAATAATAAAAATAATGTTATTTATATATCCGCACCTAAAAATCCATTTATAAAAGATTATATATCTGCACTCAGATTTTTTATAGGTGCGATATAAATCTTTTATAAAACTTTTTATCCGCACCTATGAAAACTTTATACGATATATTTCATTCGCACCTTTTTTATGCTAAAATAGAAATATAAATATTTTATATGTACAATTTAAGAACCGAGGCGATTTTTATATGAATTCATCTGACGAAATATTACTTGAACAATTTCAAGAACTCATGGGTTTCAATCATTTCAAAGGTCATTTCTACTTTAAGAATGATATTCCACGATATGTACATAAATCATTCAATGATATTTTACAAGATATTATAAATGGAAATTCACCGTATAATATCTTCTATACACCCAATACCGGCAATATGGAAGAAGTTAAAGTAAAAAATTCTAAAGCAAAATTTTATGTTGAGAGCAGAAAACGTCTCAATATGAAAGAATTAAAATGCTTTTATGTTGATATTGATTTAAAAGACGAACATAATAATTCTTATCCTGATAGTGAAGTTGCTATAAAAAAACAAGAGCTCTTAAATAAACTTCAAGAACTCTGGTTGGATAAGATATTAAAACCATCGATGATTGTCGAGTCAAGAAATGGTTTCCATCTTTATTATGTTTCTACTGTTTCCACTAATATAAATCGGTGGGAAAAACTAGAGAATGTTATCTTCTTTACTTATAAACAATATATTTCTTACACTGATGAACGTGTAAGAAAACCAGGTCAATTATTAAGATTTCCTTTTTCTATTCATCAAAAAGACCAATCACAAAAACCTTTCATTGTAAGAATTAATTATATTAATAAAAAATATACTCTTACAGAATTAGAATTTTCTTTTTTTAATAATTTTGATTTCACTGCATTAGAAAATTATTTTAATATCACAGCATTTAATAAAAAATCTTCTGATGTAACTGAACAAACTAGTAAGTCTAGGCTTACACCTAGTAAAGAAATAGATACATCAGATACATCACCTTTATTAGAAGCTATTAAAAATCTTGATGTTGATTTCTTTAAAAAGAATTTACAAAAGAATAATCAAAATCTCATTAAGATTTCTTTCGAGGATAGACAAGCTGCTATTTATCACTTTTGTTATCAAGATATGAGTAAATTATTCGATATTGATAATCCTCAAAAATTTTCTTCACCATTTAGAAGAGATATTCATCCTTCTTGTGCAATCTTTCAGAAAAAAGATTATATCTATAGATTTTATGATTTTTCTCATGAAAATACAATTCAAGGTTCTGTCTTAGACATTATTGAAAAAGTTGCTAATATTTCTAAAAATAAAGCTATTGATTTCTTAGCCGAAATTTATAATGTTTCTATTCCTAAATGGAATCCTCAAGATTATCATATCGATTTCGATGCTTTAGATAATATCATCGAATTTAATAAAGAAATTTTCAATAATATTATTCATGGTTTTTCTTTATCTGATAAACTCATTATTTTATATAATGAATGTTTAGAACTATGGAAAGATGGTTGTATTGAAAAATATACCGTTCCTTTCTTAAAACATCATACTATGATTACTACTGATTTCTTATTTAATAAATTACAAGATAAGTATTCTTTTAATAATCCTTTTAAGAAATCCACTGCTATTGATAGATATATGTTACAATTAGAAGCTTTACATGTTATTACTTTAATTAAAGGTGGTAGAAAAGTTCCTAAAGAATATATCTTTCATAAAATCAGTGAGAATGATTTAAAATTAAGATGTAAATTACTAAAAGAACTATGTAGTAATATAAAATATATGAATAGAGATGTTATTGTTAATATTAATAATAAAGTAATATTCTTTAATGCTCATAATAATACTATCTAAAGTAAAAAAAAAAAAAAAAATAAAAATAATGTTATTTATATATTCGCACCTTGAATTATATCTATTTAAATAAGTTTATATATTCGCACAAAAATAAAACCACTTAGAAGATATGAAATTTAAATTCATCACATCTTCTAAGTGGTTTTTTATACAAGATTATCTATACAAGATTATTTATTTGCTACGGCAGATAAAAGTTCTTCTTCGACTTTACAAAGATGATACAGTTTCACAGCTGTAGTAATTGCTTCATGATAAATTCTCAGCTTATCATCTAGTTGCAGAATTTCAAACTTATCTGTAACAACATCTGAAGTAATGCTGAAAAGTTCAGCCATTTTTTCATTCAAAACATTTCTAGCCAATAATCTGACATCTGGGCATAAGTAATACTCAACAATTAAATCATTCAATCGTTGTACTTTTTCAGCCGGAAATCCGTTTATTACTGCTTGATTTGGTATCACCGCTTGATTTATATCAGCTTTAACTGCTTCAATCATTGAATCTCACCTCTTTATTCAATTTTCAAGGAACTAATAAAGATGGGCAGCCACCACTTCCAGCGTCAATAAGTAATGTACATAACAATACTATCGCGAATCATATTATTATATATTATTCACTGCTTATTTCAGCTGACAAAGCTATACTAGCACAAAACCTTCGTGGACAGCAATAGCAAATGTTTACGTGTAGAACCAGTTGGAAAGTGCTAGCCATTGATGTATGCGCTTAAAATTTTTTAAAATGTTTTTCATTTTGATTGGAAAATAAAAAATAACATAGTTTTTTACTATAGCATTTTTTATATAGCTAAGTAAACGTTTTCTTTTGAGTATAGGTATATAGATGTATAGCTTACTCAATAAAACACACCTACGGACGCCGTAGGTACGTCAGGATTCGATATACAGATTTCTCACAGCATCGAATTTATCGCTTTCTGGATGCCAATATCGTTGAGTTGTCGATAAATTAGTATGACCCACAATTTGCATTATCAGTTTTAACGATAATCCTTTTTCCAGGGCATTACTTATAAACGTATGTCTGAATACATGAATCCCCTTTTTTATACCAATTCGCTTTTGGAGTGCTATATATGTATTACTTATTGTTCGTGGTGAAATAAATTTATGTTTATCACGATAATCAGGAAATACAAATTCAGATTTATACTCTTTCAATTTCAATAGTTCATCTAATAATTTTTGATTTATTGGAACCACTCTCGATTTTTTTGTTTTTGTTGTAGAAATATATTCATGCCCTGTTAAAACGACTACTGATTTATTTATAGAACAAGTCATTTTCTTAATATTAATATCGTCCCATTTTAATGCACATATTTCAGCTCGTCTTGCTCCAGTCATTAATGCAAATAAAATATAGGGATACATAAATTTACAACGTTTAGATTTTTTATCATGTATTTTTGCTTCATTTAAAATGATATTTATTTCTTTTTCTGTAAATATTTCTTTTTCTTTTTCTTCAACTTCCACAGATTTAATATACTCACATGGATTTGTCTCTACTATATGTGTTCTGATTAGTTTTTTGAAAGAATCATTTATAATAGAATGTATTTTTTTATATGTTCCAGTCGATAAATTTAATTTTTCTAGGCAATAATTTCGAAATTCTAAAATATGACTAGTTGTTATTTCATCAGGTGATAATTCGTCAAAATGCTTAAAATGTTTTGCTATGATATATTTATAACTAGATAACGTTTTTGGCGAGATTCTCTCTTTTTCTTTTTCAGATAACCATTCTGTCAATAAATACTTTATATAAGTTGTCTTAGAATTCTCTTGTTCATTCGAAGCAGATTCATTTTCCGCTAAATAAATATATTCATTCTTTTTTATAGATAATTTTCTACTGCATTCTAATTCTGTTTTTGCAGATACTGAAATTCTTTTTTTAGAATTATCATCATAACTAATTATACATTGTCCAATCCATTTTCCGTCTTTCCTTTTTGAAATAGTTCCTTTAGAGATTTTTTTAATTTCCATGATTAATCACACTCCTTTATTTTAATATAACGTAATAAAAAATCCGCGTACATATACACGGATAAATTTATACATACACAATATGTAATTTTTAAAGTTTTAATTAATCATGGAATACTGCCGTTTATTGCTGAATAAACGAAAACAAGCCCTCCCCACAGGGAAGTTTTATTGTTTTTTATCATTTATTCCGTTTTTTAATACGGTAAATATTTATTATAGCACAAATTTTCATATAAGGAAATATTTTTTACATACTTAAAATCGTCTCCTTATTATATATGTCTTATAATAAGGAAGCGAAATGAAAAAGTATATCAAAAGATTTCATGTAAAAAGAGGATAGAACTTAATCTACCCTCTAATTTTTTATTCACTTATTTTTTACTTAATAGTTTCAATCCATGCCTTAAATACTTCTATATTGCGTTCGTATAAATCATTCGTTATCCAATAGGATTTATCATTGATAGTAATCGTTTTAGAACCATATCTTGCGTTTCCATTGATTTTGCGGTCTTCTTTGTTTTCCGTAGAAAGTTTTAAGAAAGCATACCTAATTTTTAACACTTCTTTTGTTTTTTCAGCTGAAGTAAGCATTTCTAAATGTTCATCTTTAAGTTTGGGAATTATAGTCTCAAATAATGTACGGATTTGTTTTCCAGCTGAGGGACGTTTTTCAAAAGTTTTTTCTTTGGTAACTTTGGTGGTTTCTTTTGGAACCTTCATAGATTCGTTTCTTGTCTTCTTTATCTCTTGGGTAGCGTTGCTTTTCACATCGTTTTTAGAAATTTCTTCAGATTTCTTCGGGGTTGCTTTAAGTGGTGCTACTTTTTCAATTTCTTTGAGTTCTTTCACTTCAGTTTTCTTTACTTCCTTCACTTCTTTAGTAGCGTTGATAGTTTCTTTTGGAGTTTCTTTTTTCGGAGGAACTTGAGTAGTTGCCTTCGGAACTTTAGTAATTTCTTTCAGAGTTTCTTTAGGAACCTTCATTGATTCATTTCTTTTAGTAGTTTCCTTCACTTCAGTTTTTTTCGCAGTCATCATAATCATCCTTTCTAATATTCAATTGGAACAACCTCTATAATTATATTATCGTATTGCCAATGAAAAACGAAATGCTAAATTCCTATAGTTTGATATATATGATATAGAATCTGCCTATTACTTAAAATCACTGCTCTATTATATGTAATGTATAAATAAAAAAGAGGATTTAGTAATTAATACTAAGTCCTCTCTTTTTACATATCTTCAATTTGTATTTCTACTTGTAATGTAAGCTACCAAATCATTTATATTCTTAGGATGTTTTAATTTTCGAATATCTCTTAGCATGTTTACATTCATATTGTACGTGAAGGGAATACTTTCATCTAATTTATTTCCATTTTCGTCAAATACATAAAATTGATGTCCCCATAATGCGACATAATATTTATTACCATAGTGAAATCCTACTAATTTTCCCAAATAAGAATTCCCATCATTCGTTATATAAGTCATCCCAATACTAGTATCTTGCATTACAGCATAAGCGAGCATACCAGTTCCACTTACAAATCCAAAATGAATTGGTGCTTGACTCATTACATAAGGTTCATCCCCATTTCTTAAATCCAATGATAAAAACGAATTCGTTGCCCCACCAGGTTCAGAAGCCGCATTATAGTTAGTGATTATTAAACGTTTAAACATCCGAGGGTTCATATAACTCGTGGATAAATCAAAAGACATATTATTATAAGTCATTTGATAGATAAGCCTTAAATCTGTTTGATAAGCCATATCTGCCCAGTTTATCCAGAACTTTGGTGTAGACTTATCATTACAAGTCGGAACGCTATGCGCTCTCGCATTCGTCCAAGTAGTTTTATCAACCTGATTATTCGTCCATTTTTTCACTACGAAATGATGCTGTAATTGGTGAACCTCACCTTGCGAATTTACTCTTGCTACAAAATAACAAACGGGAACTGGAAAATTATAGTATGAATGAACATCTTCTAATTCACCTGTTTCCTCATTTGTCTCATCATCAATCGTATGTGGTGAACAACAACCTTCGCACATACTGAATATTATTGCTTCCCAGTTTCCATTATCATCAGTAAAATGAAAATGTAAACATTGCGTTAAGAGATATGCAATGAAAATATCTACATTTGTATAAATTCTATCACCGTCATGAGGAACATAGCCTTTCCAATGATAACGTTTTTGAATTTCAGGGTCTAATTCATCACCTTGAACATAAAAATCTATTAATTTTTGTAAAGCATATTGAAAATCACTTAATTTTATTAATTGTACTTGACGACCATTTTTTCTGATTCTTATACCTACGTTTGAATATACTCTTCCACCATCTCCAACTTTTGGATAGTCTGAATCAAACCAGTTGAAATCAAATTCAGGATTTGTCGCTGGGTTATATCCACTTGATTCGCTAAGGTAACAGTTAGCACAGAAGAAAGTTGGGTCTGACCAGGATGCATATTGACTACGAGGAGATTTCCCTTGCCATGGATAGTGAGTATTTGTAAATTCCGCAGTATATACAGCATTATCTGTAACATGCATATCTAAATAAAATGCACTATCATCAGAATCGAATCGTTGAGAATTCGGATTTGCTGTATCTTTAGTATACGTATAAATATTAGAAGGAGTTGTATACATCCAATTAATTGTATGATTTCTAAACTGTGGATAAGTTTGATTAGTGATTTTTTGTATTTTTTCACCAGATGTTGGATTATAAGCGGTATTATAAGATGAAGTACTCGTATTGTATCCAATCGTTGAAATGCCTTTTTGTCCAGACGGTAAATTAACTTGTGCTCTAACTGGAACATGTCCGTATACAATTCTTCCATCTGTATATACAACTTGTCCAGGTGATAAAGGTAAATTTCCAATCAATCCCAATGTTTTTCCATCGGCTGTAATACATCCATTTCCAACAGATTCAACAACAACGGGATATAAATATTGAATTTTATTCAAAAAATCACATCCTTTTTGTGAATATATATAGTTATTTCCCAACTACGACAGCGACACCGCTATCAGAAATTATACACCAAACATTATCTCCAGAAGAAAAATACATATCTACCGCAGGAACCCAAGGTAAAACTCTATTTCCTATTACAACACTTCCACCGGATATTGTTCCTCGTTTTGCTTTTTGATTTTCTGTAACCTTATAAATAGTATTCGCAACCATATTCGCTACTGCATTTTTCATAGGTGTTAAATCTACCATAATAATCTCACCTCTTTACATACGTAATCTACGATTTAATCTTATGCTTTAATACCATCTTACTAAAGTAAGTGTTTGTCTATTCACTATTTTTTCAGTTATCGTTGCAACATTTGATTTTAAATAATAAGTGTTCCCATGGAAAACGACTTTATCATTGAAATCAATAAGGTGAGAATAATCATATAAATCTACTGTAATCGTTTCTTCTGTTTTTCTATTCAGCCACTCAATTTGCTGAGTTAAATATTCAAGCATATCATGACCATCGACTGGGAATGTTGTATCTAGCAATGCATTTGCATTCAATCTCGTTCTAGTACCGATTTGTTTTTTATGTGCTGTATGACCTGTTACTAAAAATCTATCACCTGCGCTATTTCTCACCGCTGGATAATAATTTCCATATTCGTCATGAGCTCCAGAAACAAATGCGTCTGTATATCCCCCGGAAGTAAGTTCATTATACTGATAAGGTGTAACTCGTTCATCAAAATCCGAAGGTGAAACTACAGTTCCCAGTACTCCATCTTCATCGACTGAATAAACTTGTGCTTGACCGTATGAAACGGGTTTATGATAAGTCGTTACTTCATCAACCTTACTTCCACCGACGTATGTTGTTGTAGTTTCTTGGTCTAAAAATTGTTTACCGTTTCCCATATCAATATAATGGTATGTCGTTATTACTCGTTCTTCACCGTGAATTACTTCCGTTTCTTCAACAAGATTTGTATCATTATTTACAGAAGAACCGCTTGGAAATGGAGATTCTGGGTTTTCTTTATCGGGGTATGGTGTAAGATTTTCACTAGCCCATGAATCATACAACGGTTCAACTTCAGTTTGTGTATTTGGATCAGTTCCCCACATGGTCCTCACTAATTTTTTATCTTTTGTGTGTACCGTTAACTTTATACCGGCTTCGTCTAAATTTACTGTATTCTGTTCATATCCGCGTTGAATTACATATAAATTACTGCCACGAATATAAACATTTATCATAATTTGTGGCAATCTACTAGTCCAACCAAATAATTCACTGATTAATGATGAATAATTTTTTCCACTCTTTGATTCAGTTGACATTGTAGAAATATAATCGTTGAATCTTAGTACAGGAGTTTTTTCTAATACAGCTGCTATCGTTTGAATATGAGTTGAAGCTTTAGCTGAAGGCATTTTCTGAATTTGATTATCTTGATGCTCTGTAACATAAGTTGTATAAGCATCATTATACTCATAGGTCCATTCATAATTATACTCAGGTATTGCATATTTTAACTGTTGATATAAAATTTCATCAATATCGGTTGTACACTTACAATTTGCTAAAATACCTTTCTTAGAAATCTGTTCTATTCTACAAGCATTTTGATAATCCCACGCTCGAATATCAATTGCATCTAATATATCAACAGAACTTGTATACATCCCGTCATCTAGCGTGAAAGTAATATTATCTGTAAGCTGTTGTTCTGATAATGATATAGTAATATTCTGTAAGCCGCTACTTGTATCGTAGACTTCATGTGGGAATTTTAAGTTTGTATCATTATCTGTTATAATCGTTTTTTCAATCTTTACTGATGTATCATAATCTTCTTGAGTTCCCTGACATACATTTAAATATACATCATTATCTAATGTAACGGGAATTAATGGTTGAATTAATGTATCGAAATCCTGAACGATTGGATCAGTAAATTCAAAATTTATTTGTGTATCATTTCTATTCGCTGCCCAGCCTTCATTCACACTAAGCGGAGCATTAGAAATTACGATATTAGAAATTTTTACATCGCCGTCATTTTGAATATATAACTGACTAAATGCTGTACCGTTATGAACATTTCCACGATAACTTTCTGAAAATCTAAAGCCGTACCAGGGATGATAAACATTATATTCTATGACGCCATTTGTAGAATCCGAACGCATGTGGAGCCATATAGAATATCTATAGCTATTTGTTATTGCAGTTGTTTTAGTCTTTACATCTGCATTATTTGCCCAAATATGAATATCTGGATAATTCGCTGTATTTATATAAGAAGTAATGCCGTTTGCCCCGTCTGATGAATCATCATAAATTCTCCAACGATTTGTACTTCCAGCTTTATAATTAGAACAATATAAATCACATCTCAACCAAATTTCTTTAGCTGAAGCAATTCCAAAACATGGAGTTCTATTCGGCTGGTTAAATGCAACACCAGTTATGGAAATTGAATCTACTTGATTAGTGTATTGTGTAGCTCCTGTAGTAGTTAATTGATTTGTATAACCAGCATTAGTATATCGCCATTCTAAAGGTGGATTTCTAACCATTATATTCGTATCATAATCATCATATAATGATTGATATTCAGTTGCTGTAGGTGGTGTAAAACCTGTAGTCCAAAGTCTTACACCATCATAAACACGGAATTCATCAATGGAACCTTTCATAATTTGAGTTCCACCAGCTAATCCACCAATTTCAATTCTGCATTCCACTCTATTATAAGGTACCGCAGCAGTTCCAGTAATCATTCTTTGTACACCATCGATGTACACACGAAAAGTAGCTTGATAAACTGAAGAACTTGCTTTATGTTGATATACGATAGCAAAATGATGAAGATTTCCAAACAAGGAACTATTAGAATAAACTTTATTCGCACCATTGTCTTGCGACATATCAGAATAAGAATTATACCATAATTGTAGCTGATTACTAGTTGAAGTTTTACATAAAATACACATCAAATATCCGGTGGATTTATTTCTGATAGAAAATACGCTATCATTTTCAACCATAGATGAGTCAAGATAAGCCCAGAAATCAACTGTAAAATCTTGACCACCAAGCATAAAACTATCAACATAAATACATCCAGTTCCATCTAATTGAAGCGCATTATTATTAAAAGCATTGGTTGAAGAAACAGTTGGAGTAGTTCCAACAGAAGTTACAGTATTAGAAACGATATAATCATTCAAATCTGTATCGAATCTCAACCAACTTTTCAGCCCTTCTGATTTCATATAATCACCTTCCTCTTTTTTTAAGTCTACTTAGACTTCTCCAAGATAATTATATGATTAACCTTCTTCGTCGTCGGACGTTGCGGCTTGAATGAGTGCAGAAACTCTTATTTTAGCTCTAGTATATTGTCCTGGGTCTTCTGAATAATTTGAAGAAGCTTTTGCAAAGAAAATTCTATTCCAGTCTTCGACTCCATTTAATGTAATGGAAGTTGAATTGAAACTACCAGAACTGGAAGTATCTAATTTCCAATGATTATCTAAATCATCAACGATACTAATAGTGCAAGCGCCGTTTACTTCATATCCAGATTCACATCTTACTGCGAGCTTAATAATTTCACTGGAAGCTTGTGAAGCATCTAATGTACAAGATACAGGTGCAGTCATCGCACCTCCAGTAGACACAACTGTACCAGAATAGTCATCTCCAGTAACAGTATCTTTGTATAAATTAATATATGGATTAGACATTTTTTAAACCCTCCAAATTTCGAATTTTATATTCTCCAAATCTCGAATTCTAACATTATATAATCAGGAAATTTTGTCTCATATTTATACGACTTAACTACAATTCTACAATTGGTATAAACTTCACCTGATTCATCAGTAAATGATACAAGTGAACGATTATTCCACAAAGTCATTATAGAATTGAAATCAGATTTTTTAAATAAAGCGGAAATAGTAAATGTATCTCCGCTTTCAATATGCCCATAATCTTGTACTGTATTTCCATTAATCAACTGGATTTTCTCAATTCTATCATCAACGGTAATCATGCAAGATTCTGGTGTTCGAAAAGATTCAATATTATTTATTTTTATTTTTGCCAAGGTTTTTCACCTCACTCAAGATGCAAATCCAGTTTGAATTTGAGAAGTAGCTTCATTGACAGCTTGTGTAACACCGTTTGCAACTTCTCTAGTTATATCATCAGTTAATTGTTGTTTCATTGCATTATCAAATACATATGCTCCACCGAGGTTTACATTAATATTAGGACTTACATTAATTTGTGGTGGCTGAACTTGCCGATTCTGATTCATTCTTTCTAATATTCCAGATAAATTAACATTAATGCTTGGAATAGAATCATTAATACTTTCTAATACACGAGAAATATTAGAGCTATATTGTGAAAAATTATTAGATAATTCATTTAATCCTGTAGAATTATTCGCTGTAGAATTATTTTGTACTGCGTTTAATAAATTCATTAAGTTTGTATTAATCGATGGAATATCAACATTTTGTTGCATTAATAATGAATTCTGGTTTTCCATTAATTCGACAATTCTGATTGAATTATTATCAGTAGCAGGCTGAATAATAAAATTATCTAATGAAGTTTTTAATGATGCAATATTAGAACTGATAGAAGGAATTTCATTATTAATTGTATTCGTAATTTCCGTTAATTTATTTATTAATTCTGTGGAATCAGTTTTAACAGATACATCAGTTTCTTTTTGTTCAGTCTTTTGTTCTGCTGAATTTTTATATAAATCTGTAACATCTTTAATGGTAAATCCAGGATTAATAGATATATTAGAAACAGCATCTCGTACATTTAATAAATTCGAATTGATTTGTGGAACTTCTGAATTAATTTGAGATAATATCGAATTAGTTTGACTGCCGGATTCTGTAATTGTTGAAGCTAAATCAGAGAAATTATATGCATTTCCATCACTGTCTCTCACTAATGAAGCTCCCCACATATTCGCAGCTTTCATAACCTCTTGGAAACCTTGAATCTCAGCCATAGAAGTTTTTTCATTTGGTGAAACTCCAGCTTCCTGCATCATTAAGCGGCGAATTGCTTTAATAGCATTTTGTTGTCTATC
>OCTW011606192.1_pt1 | contig 30941 bp, 41 predicted proteins | sample 1539671 | NCBI WGS metagenome assembly OCTW01 (sample SAMN02144230, study PRJEB22623) | gut metagenome | biome: sheep rumen | host: Ovis aries | place: New Zealand | reverse complement strand
CAGGCACAAAACCCATATCGCTTGACCTTGCCGCAGCAATAGCCGATTATCTTAATGTAAGTCTTGACGAACTCGCAGGACGTAAGCAGCAGGAGGAACAGAAATGAAAATTGAAAATATGAAAGTTATAGTCGCTGAAAATCAGGGCGAAATCAGTCCGTTAAAGGCTAAATCTTTCGCCGATATTGTGGAATATGTCTTTTCTCAGCCTGATGCTGAAAAAAAGTATCAGGAATGGCTCGAAAAGAGAAAGCAAAGGAGAAACAGCCATGACAAAACGTGAACTCGCCATAATAATGGCATACACGGACGTTGTAACGCTTACAGGTGATGACTTAAAATATTTTTATGAGTATGTGTCGGAGGTTGCAGGCAGGGCGGTCTATACGCACGAAATGCCGAAAATTATTGATGAATACAAAGAAACGCTCATAAGGTCTGACTTTGTAAAACTCTGTGAAAATGCCACAGATGAATAACGTTTGCGTAACCGTTTTCGTAACTACGCAAACGCAGAAAGAGGTTTTTGAAATGGAAAAGAAACGTGAATTTATTGAGGCTCTGGGGGATATTCTGCGTGAATATTCCCGTGAAAATGTAAGTTATATCAGCTATGCAACAGTAAACGGTCAGGAGTATGCTCAGGTTATCTATATGAACGGTCACAGGAAACAGGTTAATATCACAGGGGATAGCTGTGCTGCGATTCTTCATGATATTTACCGTGTTTTGGTGCGATAATACGGAGTGCTGATATGAAAGCATACACAAATTCCGACCTGCTGAAAGCCATGTACATAGTTGATAAGCTGTATGATATTGCAAGGATTTATATTTCGGCAACGGATATTATTGAGAAGTGCGAGAACGTGAAAGAGCTTGACTTCTGGTATTATCATCTTTGCTGTAACAAATGGTAAGCGATTCGGCGGTTCGCTATAAAAAAGTACCGCTGCCATGCCCGAACATGGGCTGAATATAATTGAAAGGAGAAAATCTATGCTTACAGTTAAAAAGCCGAATGGCGAATGGTATGTAAAGGGCGTTGATTTCAAGGACTGTACAGGCAATATGTATGGTGCTTTGTGCAAGCTCCGTGACTATGAGGCAACAGGTCTTGAACCCAGTGATTTCAGGGCTGACAGTTATGATAAGTGTGTTCTGTACAGGGTCAATTATCTCGGTGATGATGACAAGGTACACACATTTTACTGTCAGTCAGAGGAAGAAGCCAAAAAGCTTGAAGAAGTCCTCGCAGTATCCGGTTACAAATATGTCACTCTGGATAACTGGGACTGTCAGGCATTTATCGAAAGTGAGTGATACAGATGACAAAAGCGGAACACTCTCAGAATCTCCGTTGGAGGAAACCTGCGCTTGCAGGGCTGAATTACTGGGAAATGTCAAACAAGCTTGACGAAATTCAGGAGGCTTGCGGTGATATTCACTGGGCTTATGACGATGACGAAACGCTGATTAATGCTTTTGACGGTGACGAGGAAGAAGCCTATGAATTTAAAATGGCTTTCGGTTCGCTTGAAAGTGAAGCATATCAGTTATCGGAAACACTTCTTGATACTTTCAAAAGTTGCAGAGATGATGATGAAATTGACGGAGACATTGAAAAGGCTTTCAATGACTGTTCCGTTGCACTTCTCGGCAACAGGTTCAATGCAGTCGGATATGACGGCTTTCAGGAAGATTATTTCAATCTTACAAATTATGAAAGCAGGCTTGCATTTACCGAAAGCGGAAAGCGTATCATGCGGAAAACAAAGGCTGAAATGCTGTCGCTCATAGGTCAGACAATGGGAATTATTCTTTCGTTCCAGAACGTGGAGCTGAAATACGAATATCTGAAAGCAACAATTGACATTTTCAGGGACAATAATATGTCGATTCTTCAACAGATAAAGGATATTGAAAAAGCTTACAAACTCGCTGAGGAAGATGATTTCAACGACTGGCACGAAAGCACAAAGGAATTTGACAGGCTCATTTCCGAACTGCCCGAAAAGGTCTGGATTGAATGATGTGGTACATAATTTTTCTGATTCTGACATTTGCAGTCGGATTCTTCTACGGTCACGGCAGTAAGCCTCCTGATGATGAAGAACAGGAGCAGGAAACAGCAGTTGATTTCTTTCGGTTATGTGAAATTATCGAGGATATGAACAGCACCAAAAACAAACTGAAACAGATTGACAGACTTCTCCTTGATTTGCAGTTGGCTGATGAAAATAACGGTCAGGAAATCAATTTGTCATGGTCTGACAGTTCAAAACCCGATAATCATTATTCTGTTATAATTAATAATGATAACAATTGTTTTGCCGAGGAAATTAAAAAGGAGCAGGCAAGATTACGCTCTCACCTGCTTGAATGTGCTGATGAAATTGAACGTTTGCGTAGTTACGGAAACGGTTACGGAAACGATGAAAGGAAGTGAATGTTATGGATAAAAAGTTACATTCGTATCTCGAAACAGGTCTGAAAAATCCTGCGATATGGGTTGACGAAAACGGCATGAAATTACTATACTGCATTGAATGTTCCGCATATATCGGCAGTGAAAACGATATGGACTACTATTCCATGATACGCAGAAAGTATTGTGACAGATGCAGGAAAATCATGGAAAACAAAAAGACTGCGGAAAGAATGAAACGTGCAAGACGTAACAAAAAAGCCCTGAATCAGAAAAATGACTTGCTGATTCAGGAAAATAAAAAGCTCCGTGAAATCAATCAGAGGCTTGACGGTCAGGTCAACGCTCTGGACGGTGAAACTCTTGCCGATAAGGTTCAGGCTCAGGAGCAGGAAATTCAGGAACTCAGAAATATGATTAAGGCTCTAGCAAAGAAAAAGACCGCCAATGAAAAGCGGTCAGGCATTTCAATCGGCAGTCTTTTCAGGCATAATGATTAATTTCTTCGCTCACTTAACCGCCTGTTGACAACGGTTATTCAATCATTTATCCCTGTGCAACATTTCTATTATAGTACATATTTTTGGATTTGTCAAGGGGGTAATTATGATTGATTTGAGAACGCTGTGGGGCGGAATTTATGAGAATCTTCACGGCTTTGATGATGTCGAACTGGAACAGATAAAACAGGCGGTATTTTATGAAATCGGAAAGTATGATTTTCAGCCGAAACCCGAACACACGGAACTTGTCGTCTATGATGATGACAAAAAGGGCTATACCATGTTTTTCGTTGCGAAAAAAGTTGAAGGACTGGCTGACAAAAGTCTGAAATACTATAAAGAAATCATTGACAAGTTTTTTGAAATGATTCCGAAACCGCTTAATATTCTGACTTCTGATGATATTCGCTTTTATCTCGCACGCAGACAAATTGAAAGAAAGTGCGCTCCTGCGACAATGGACAATGAACGCAGAATTTTGAACACTTTCTTCCGCTGGCTCTCCGATGAGGGCTACATCGACAAAAATATCTGTTCATCAATCAAAAAAGTCCGCACTCCAAAACGCAAGAAAAAAGCCTTTTCTGAAACTGACTGCGCTAAAATCCGTGATGCGTGTTTTGTGCTTGACGGAAATCATCGGGAGGAAAAACGCAAAAGAGCAGTTGCACTTGTTGAATTTATGCTGTCAACTGCCTGCCGTGTCGGGGAAATTTCCACGCTGAAACGTGAAGACATTGACCTCGAACAGAGGACTGCAATTGTTTTCGGCAAAGGCAGCAAGGAAAGAACTGTTTTTCTTACACCGACTGCCAAAATGCGACTTCTCGAATACTGGGAAATCACAGGCGATAAAGTCTATGCTTTTTCCCCTCTCGGTGGCGAAAGCAAGACCTTTGACGGCAAGTGGGAGAAATCAGGTATTGAGATTCAGACCCGAAATATCGGGAAAATCGCAGGAGTTAAAAACTGTCACCCTCACCGTTTCCGCAGAACAGCAGCGACTTTTGCGATTAAAAAAGGTATGTCGCTGCTTGATGTCCAAAGAATGTTAGGTCATGCAAGTATAGAGACAACAAAAATTTACCTTGACCTTGACGACAGTGATTTGAAATATCAGCATGATAAATTCTTCTGAGGGGGCAGGTCGTGAAAAAAGAAATAATCAAAAAAATAAATTCAATGTCAGGCAGTCAGTCTCCGTATAATATTTTTTGTGACTGGATTGAGTTAATGGCTTTGGCGATTGCAAATTCTCTCTGCATTATTCATAGCCGCACATGGCATGATAGGGAGAAAAGATATATTCAAATTGCTGAAAAATACAGCAAAGACGATATGCATAATTTTGTGGCTATGTTTGCATGGCTTACAAAATCTTTTGAAGAAAAGACTTCTGACATTCTCGGTGAAATCTACATGGAATCAGGCTGCGGAAACAAGAATACAGGGCAGTTTTTCACGCCTTACAACGTTTCGCTTATGACTGCGGAAACTTCAATTCCGAACGATTATGACGGCAGTTATCCGCTGACCGTGAGTGAACCGTCCTGCGGCGGAGGCGGTATGATTATCGCCTTTGCCGATGTTCTGAAACGCAAGGGATTTAACTATCAGAAATGCATGAAAGTTGTCGCTCAGGATTTGGACTGGAAGGGCGTGTATATGTGCTATGTGCAGTTGTCACTTCTTGGGATTGATGCTGTTGTCGTGCAGGGAAACACGCTTACAGAGCCGTATACATCGGGAAATTATCCTCGGAGCAGGATTTTCCGCACTCCCGGAAATATGGGACTGCTTATCTAAAAACAGGAGAACAAATATGATTGATTTGAAAGGATTTGAGAAGTATCTGCGTGAAGAAGAACTCGCAGAAAATACAATTGATGCATATGTTTATGCAGTCAAGAAATACAGCGAACTTTACAAGAGAGTTTCAAAACAAAATTTAATTGACTTTAAGCAGAAAATGATTGAAAAATTCTCTCCAAAGACCGTCAATTTACGCATTACAGCTATGCTCCGTTACTGCGACTATAAAGATATACCCATGAAATTGAAGTCGATAAAAGAGCCGAAAAAGACCTATATCGAGAATGTCATAAGCGTTCAGCAATATGAGAGATTAATGAACTGTCTGAAACGTGACAATTTGCGCTGGTATTATAATATTCTGCTGATTTCAAGGACGGGAATGAGAATATCAGAAGCTTTGAAAATCCGTAAAAAAGACGTAATTTCGGGCAGAGTTGACCTGTACACAAAATCCCATATGAGGACAGTATATTTTCCGAAGTCGCTCCGTGATGAGCTTTCGGAATACCTTGAAAATTTCAAAGATGATGACTTGATAGCCGTAAATTTCTATGGAAAACCATTGACTTCACGGGGCTATTCGGGAATGCTGACAAAATTTTCAAAGAAATATGACATTCCGAAACAGGTCATGCACCCTCACGCTTTCAGGCACTTCTTTGCTATCGAGTTTCTGAAACGAAACAACAACATTTCGCTCCTCGCTGACCTCCTCGGACACAATGATTTGAAGGTCACACAGATATATTTGCGCCAGTCGCAGGAACAGCAGAGAAACGCTGTTGATGAAGCTGTCAACTGGTAACAAGGGATAACGCCAGTTATGAGAAGTAATTTTTTCAGAAAAATTTTTCAATAATCAATAGTTTTGCATTGAAAAAACAATTATTTTAAAGCAATAGCAAAAGGGGATTTTATCCCGCAGGTTTTAAGTTTAAGTTTTAAGTTTTAAGTTTTAAGTTTATCTGCACAGGGCAGAAAGGAAGTTCACTATGGAAAACGCCAAAAAATATTTTATCGTACCTCTTGAATACAAAGAGGAAATCGACCAGTTCACAACTCAGCAGGCAGGCGAATTATTTCAAAATTTAATGGAATATGCTGCAACAGGCAATATAAAAGAATGTTCAAGCTTTCCGATAAAGCTCATGTTCGGTATCCTCAAAAGGGTTATCGACCAGAACTTTGAAAGTTATGAGGAAGTCAGAAAAAAGCGCAGCGAAGCAGGAAAAAAAGGCATGAAAAGCAGATATGAGGACTTAACAAAGGATAACAATGTTAAACAAGACCTAACAAGCGATAACAGCGTTAAACAAAATCTAACAAATGATAACAGTGTTATACAAAGCCTAACAAACGTAACTAATACAAAAACAAATACAAATACAAAAACAAATACAAATAATTCTTCCTCAGCAAAGCTGAGTGATAAAGCTTTTGAAGATGAATTTCAGGAAGTCTGGAATATCTATCCGAGAAAAGAAGGCAGAAAAAACGCTCTCAAAGCCTATATCAAGGCAAGAAAAAACGGCACTTCAAAGGAAACAATTCTCAGCGGTCTCAATGCCTATATCAACAAAATCAAGGCTGAAAGAACCGAAACACAGTACATAAAGCATGGTTCTTCGTGGTTTTCTCAGGAGTGCTGGCTTGATGACTACTCAGCGAAAAAAGATTTCATGGGAACATCATCAGACGATTACTATGACGAAGAAATGTGGGGGAAAATGATATGAATACAAGCGTGTTTTTTGACATTCTCAGAGAAAAAAATATCCCCGTTCCGAATGTGAGTTTTTCGGGAAATGACTATCTGAAATGGCAGTGCGATATGTTTAACCGAACTGTCGGAAACCTCAATGAAAATGACGGTATAAACTGCAATAAATGCCTTAACAGAGGGTGCTTTGAGTATCTTGACGAGGAAAATGGCAGTATCTTCACAAGGGAATGTGAATGCATGAAAAAGAGAAATTCCGTCCTTTTCATGCAGAAAAGCGGTCTGGGGAATCTCCTTGAAAAATCCTTTGAAAATTTCAGGGCGGAAGAACCGTGGCAGACCTCCGCAAAGCAAGCCGCAATTATTTACACTCAGCAGGTGACGGAACGCTGGCTTTATATGTCGGGAGTTCACGGCTGCGGAAAAACTCACCTCTGCACGGCAGTCTGCAAGGCTCTTATGAATCAGGGCAGAAACGTTAAATATCTCCTCTGGACGGACATTTCACAGAAACTCGATGCGCTGAAATTCAGATATGACGAGTATGAAAATTATTTGCAGGAAATCAGAAACACTGACGTTCTCTATATTGACGACTTTCTCAAAAATTCGGACAGCGGCAGGGATTACAACGAGATAAAAAAGGCTTATGTCATCATCAATGCACGCTATTATGCCGATAAAAAGACGATAATTTCAAGCGAAATTCCGCTGAAAGATTACTATTCGTCAGACGGTGCGGCGGCAGGAAGAATCAGGGAAAAATCTACAAATATAGCCATTCAGAGCGATAATTCAAGGGATTTCAGATTCAGAAAACAGGAGGCTTAAAATGGAAAAAATCAAATGGGACGGCATCACCGAAATTGAAAAAATAATGCCTGCCATTCTGGGATTAATCACCGATGAGGAACAGCAGCAGGCTAAGAAAATGGCTTACGGCGATTTTGCGGAAATTATCCGTAAAAAATACCGCAACAGAGGCACAAATTCAGGCGGTCTGTTTGTGGACGCTTTAAGGGATAAAATAATGGTTTATGCCGAAAAAGCAACGTATTTCATGACTTGGAACAAGGCGGCAAAATATATATGCCAATGGCTTAAGGAGGAAAATTTGACGATTTCAAATAAAGAGGAAAATTTGCGCCTTGACATGGGAATGAACGGAGCTTGCGAAGTGAATAAAATGTCAAGCACCAAAAGCGCAAATTTGACGATTTCAAATAAGGAGGAAAATATCATGGAAAATCAGGTCATCACACAGAATCAGGAAATTATCATCACCGAAAATTACAGCAGGGCGGTTTCACTTCACCGTAAAATCTGCGCCAATGCTCAGGCGGCTCAGGAATCGCTTTTCGAGGTCTGCAAAGGTCTGAAAGAAATGCGTGACGGCAAACTTTACAAGGAACTCGGCTATCAGAATTTCGAGGATTACACGCAGACAGAACTCGGAATCAAGCGTCACATGGCACAGAAATATCTTGCTATTGCCAATATGGAAAATGGTGAATCAATTCACCAAATCGGAGTAACAAAACTCGCTCTCCTTGCAAAACTTGACGAACCCGAAAGACAGGAAATTATCCAGAATAATGACCTTGAAAGCACTTCTGTCAAGAAGTTGCAGGAAGAAATAAAAAGGCTTAAAGCTGACAGTGAAAGTCAGATTAACAGCATGAAAACAAGACATGATACGGAAAAAGCCGATTTTATGAGAGAAAAAAATGAACTCAGTAAAAAACTCGAAAACAAGCAAAAAGAATTTGAAAGCAAGCACAAGGAATGGCTTGAATCATGCAGCGAAAACGCAACTCTTACGCAACAGCTTTATGATGCTGAGGAGGAACGTGATGAAGCCTATGACACAATCGAAAACCTTGAAAAACAGATTCAGGAACTTGAAAACCGTCCCGTTGAAGTTGCTGTCAAGGACGATTCCGAGGAAGTCGAAAGGCTCAAAAAACAGTTGGAGCAGGAAAAACAGAAATCAGCGGAATTTGAAGAAAAAAAGAAAAGAATAGAAGCCGAACTTGAAAAAGACAGAAATTCTTTTAAATCAAAAACTCCCGATAATTCGGAACTTTTTGAAGTTTATTATCAGAACTGCATTGACAGCATTGACAAGCTTTTTGCCTTTCTGAGAAATAAAAATCTCAAATCATACAACGGCAGACTTTATGACCTCTCCGACATTCTCAACGATAATATTTCAATGCTTGACGAATATTAAAAATAACGCTGAAATCGCTCTGTATGACCCTTGAAAATAAATTCAGGTGAAATTATACTCCGAAACTTTCAGGGGCTTACAGGGGCATTTAAGAAAGATTATGAAAGCCTTTATCAAAGAAAACAGGTGATTTTTAATGTACAAGGATTATTGTGAATGCTGCAAACGTGAAACTCCGCATGATGATATTTTCAACTTTGACAGAATTTTTTCACACTGTCTGATTTGCGGATATCTCACGCTTGACCGTGTTTGTGATGATGATGAACTTGAAAGAGTTTATTCTTCTCAGGAAGAAAATGAATATCAGTGCTGTGATGGTGAAATCGAATTTTAAGGAGAATAAAAAGAAAATGACATATCCCGAAATTAAATATCCCGAAATTAAATTTACCGTGGACGGCGAACCTGTCGGCAAGGGTCGCCCACGGTTCACCCGTAACGGTCACGCTTACACGCCCGAAAAAACTGCGGACTATGAGGAACTTGTAAAATTATCTTTCAGGGAGAAATATCCCGATTTCAAGCCATTTGAGAAAGATGTTCCGCTGTCGGTTATCATTTATGCACATTTCCCATATCCGAAAAATGCGGGGAAAACCAAAAGAATGTATATGATTCCAACAAAAAAGCCCGACAGCGACAACATTGCAAAAATAATCTGCGATTCGCTGAACGGAATCGCCTACCATGACGACAGTCAGATTGTTGAACTTTATGTATGGAAGAGATACAGCGAAAATCCGAAAGTAATTGTTACTATTACGGAGTTTTGAAAGGGGAATAACTATGGAAGATATGAAAAAATATTTTGAGAATCATAAGGCTGAAATTGCTGTTGACAATGACCGCATTTGCATGATTGATTTCAGGAATAAGAACGGCAGCAGTAACTACTATGTCAATTTTATAATTGACAAGAAAAACGGCACATTCATCATCAACGGTGACTTGGGTAACAGTGTTGCAGAATGGTACAATGAGATAACTCCGGCAAAAGTCAGACGATATATATCGGACGAATGGTATTACATTCAGAAAATCCAGTGTGCAACGGATTTGTACACATGGAAGTATGAAGATGTTGTTGAAGATGTTGAAGATGAGCTTGCCGACTGGGAATTTGATGATGATGAATGGGACGAAATACTTGACGAAATAAGTGAATCAACATCATATGACGGATTTTATCCGACTGACCGATTAACAACATTGATATCTGAAATTGATGCCGATTATTGCGAATGGCTTTACAGGTGTGGCAGACGAGTTGATAACCGTGTCTATCTTTGGATAACAGCCTATCAAATGGCTTGCGAACAGCTCGGAATATGAGAGGAGAATGAAAATGAAAAACATTAAAAAAATGCTTGAAGAACTTAAAGACTACTGCGAAAAAAATAATTATTACTGCGAATGTGCGGTGGTAAAAGATGATGGCAAAGAAGAACCGCTTTACTACGTTGCCGGTAAGCCTCTTAAACTTATTGCACTGCTGACAACACTTCTGAAAATGATCTGCAAATCAAACGGAATACCGCTCAAAGTAATCGCTTATTACATTCTGCTGAAAGGAGAATAAAAATGAAATGTGCATCATGTGTGAATATCTCGATTTGCAGTAATATGAAAGAAAAGTTGCCCGATGACTGCGAATATTATCAAATCGGATATGACAAAAACAAAAAGCCCGAAAAGGTCAGAAAAAAGCCGAAAAAACCAACCGAAAAGAAACTTTCAATAAATGAAATCGTTTCCAGATGTAAAACCCTCGGCATGACTTACGGGCAGTTTCAGGCTTTGCGAAAGGAGCAGGATAAATGAAATCACAGGCAGAAATTTTAAGAAATGAAAGATTAAACGTCTTTATGACAGGCTTTTACGGCGGAGCAGGTCAGATATATCTTGCAGGTGCGAAAAATCCGCTGAATGTTGTGTGGAGTTTCGGTGGCGGCTGGGAACACGTTTCGGTCAGTCTGAGAAAGAGAACTCCCACTTGGGAGGAAATGTGCAAGGTTAAGGAAATGTTCTGGAATGATGATGAAACCGTTATCCAGTATCACCCGAAGAAAAGCGAATACGTCAATAAGTGTGAAACTTGTCTGCATCTCTGGCGGAAATGCGGTCAGGACTTTGAAACACCACCAAAGATATTTGTATGAAAGGAAACAGGAAAAATGAATCAGAGACAGAAAATGAAAAGACTTAAAAGAGAAAAGCAGTTCTATGTGCTTGCGTTCCGACTGGCTTGCATGGAAATTGAAAGGCTTTCGGATATGCTTGCAGTACGTCAGAACTTCACACCCATTGAGATTGATAAGAAATTCGGGATTATGGATTCTGACGGGAACATAATAAGAGAGCCGCAAAAGGAGTGATGATGATTGAAGTATCTTCTCAATATGGCAGAGGTCGAAAGGCGAATGACTGCAAAAGACATAAAGAGTATCAGTCAGCTTATGCGTGAAAGCGGTCTGAAACCGACTTACTTCTTCAGCAAACAGTCAAAACATAATAACAGACCCGTAGTCACTCTGCATCAGGTTTATGTGATTTCCAGACGGCTTGACTGTAAGATAGAAGATATATTGATTGTGGAAACAATATAAAGTTGTTTCCTTTTGGCAATTGTTTTTTATTCAAAAGCGTGATACAATAAGGACAAGTAAAAAACTTGTCCTTTATTTTTTTATGATATATACAGCGATACAGTTGAAGCAGCTCATCAGGACGGGCGACATAAAAGACTTCTACAATTCGAGAGAATGGCGCAGGCTCTCACATTCGGTCATCAAAGAGTATCACGGCGAATGTTACAGGTGCAGGCAGAACAAGCGGTATACAAAGGCGGTTCTGGTGCATCATGTCAAGCCATTGAAAGACTTTCCCGAACTTGCATATTCACGGACTTTCAACGGCAGTATACAGCTTATGCCCTTATGTCACGATTGCCATGAACGGGAGCATAAAAGGGGGATATATGCCGAAAGTCAGGGCTTTACAACTCCCGAACGGTGGTGATACCCCGGTTCAAAAAAACGGTTTTTTCCGGCAGGCTGTACACCGAGCGAATACTTTCGTCAGAAGAGATTTTCTCGCACATGAGGTTTTTAATAAAAAACAATAAGGCTCAAAAGACAAAATTTGACGATTTTAAATAGAGGTGAGAACATGGACGTTAAAAAAGTTATCGAAAAGGCTGAGGCTCTGAGAGAATCCTTTGTCAGTCAGCTTGAAAGGCATGGCGCAGATATTGACCTTTTTGTGTATCTGATTGACGACTATATCTCACTTTTTGAAATTTCAGAAAATCTTAAAGCCGATATTGCCGAACAGGGCGAAATCCTGAAAGAAAAAAATTCCGCAGGCTGTGAAGTCAGGAAAATTAACCCTGCAATAAAGGAACTGCGTGACACAAACAAGTCAATGTTAGCTATCCTGAAACAGCTTGATTTGTCTATAAGTAATGTTATTCTGGAGGACGATGATGAATTGTAAAAATTAACTGCCGTGAAATCACGGATTATATAAATCTTGTGCGTTCGGGGAAATATGCCTGCTGCAAGGAGCAGTTTCAGCTCTGCGACTTTATCGAGAAGATTTTCCGCACTGAAAAACTTGTTGTCAATCAGAATCAGCTTGAAAAATATCTTTCGTATCAGAAATATTTTCCGTTTGAATTGTTTGAATGGGAAAAATTCTGTTTTGCACTCCATAACTCCGTATACCGTGAGAACGGGACTTTAAGATTTCCGATTCTGTTCATATATGTCGGTCGTGGAGCAGGCAAAAACGGCTATCTTGCGTTTGAGGACTTCTGCCTTCTGACACCGACAAACGGTGTAAAGAACTACGATATTGATATCTTTGCAACTGCCGAAAAACAGGCTAAAACTTCTTGGCAGGACGTTTATGATATTCTTGAAGCCAATAAAACAAAAATGAAAAGCCATTTCCATTGGACAAAGGAAGAAATAAAAAACCTCGATACAAATTCGGAGTTTCACTTCTGTACTTCCAATCCGAAAACCAAAGACGGAGGCAGACAGGGAAAAGTCGATTTTGATGAATATCACGCTTACGAAAATTATAAATTAATCACGGTTGCCACAACAGGTACAGGTAAAGTCAGATTTCCTCGCCGAACAATCGTCACGACTGACGGAGATGTTCGGGGCGGACCTCTTGACGATATGCTCGAAAAATCCCTGAATATCCTTTCAGGAGAAGTCCCCGATAACGGAACGCTGCCGTTTGTCTGCCGCCTTGATGATGAAGATGAAGTCCATAATAAAAAGAACTGGACAAAACCGAATCCGTCACTTCCGTATCTTCCCGATTTACAGCAGGAAATGGACATTGAATATGCCGATTACTTGCAGAATCCCGTTGCAAATCAGGCTTTTATGATTAAACGAATGAACAGCCCTCCGAAACAGCCCGAAGGTGCTGTCGCTAAATGGGAGGAAATTAAGGCAACGAATGTCCCGATTGATGAAAATGCTATAAACGGGGTCTACTGCGTGGGCGGTATCGACTATATGAAAACTACCGATTTCCTCGGAGCAGGCTTATTGTGGAGGGTGAACGGTCTGGATTACTGGATTTCCCATACTTGGATTTGTGCGAAATGTCCCGATTTGAAACGCATTAAGCCCGATTTGAGGTTATGGGAATCTCTCGGTATATGCACTTTTGTTGACGCTGCCGAAATTCCTCCCGAACTGCCCTGCATATGGCTTGAAAATGAAGCCCGAAAACGAAATTCGCAGATTCTCAAAATCGGCATAGACTCTTACAGATACCAACTCTTGCGAAAAGCCCTATTGAGCATAAATTTTTCCGCAGATAAGGGCTATGACAATGTAAAATTAATTCGTCCGAGTGATGAGATGTTACGCATACCAACAATTACAAGCGGTTTCGCAAATCATAAATTCATCTGGGGCGATTCTCCGATGATGCGCTGGTGCTGCAACAACTCAAAAATTTCAACTTCATCACACGGCAACATGACTTATGATAAGATTGAACCGAAATCCCGTAAAACCGATACTTTTAAGGCTTTTGTAGCCGCTGAATGTGTATCCGATATTCTTGATGCGTACAGCGCACCGGTAAATAATATTTCAGACTTGGGGGTGTTCATTTATTAAAATTGTTGACTGGTTCAGAAATATTTTTGCAAAAAAATCAGGTACGATAAATATCGAAACTTACCGAAATACTGAAACTTCAATCGCCCTCGAAGCCTTTGCACTCATCACAACGATTGAATTAATCGCAGGACTTCTCGCAAAATGTGAGTTCAAAACTTTTAAGGATAACAAAGAAATCAGAGGGCTTGAATGGCATAACCTCAACTTCCGCCCGAATTTAAACCAAAATTCAACGCAGTTCTGGCAGGAAGTTTTTTGTAAACTCCTGTATCAGAAAGAAGTCCTGATTATCCCGATAAACGGTCAGAAAATTATCGCTGATGACTTCCAGAAAGATGAAAAAGCCGTGACCGAAACCGTTTTCACAAACGTTTCAAGGGGCGATTATGTTTTCCGTGATGTTTTCAGAATCTCACAGGTCTACTACTTGAAATACTCGAATTTTGAAACGGCTGCGATTATCGACAACATTTTCAATATGTATTCGGCTCTCATTGAATCTGCAAATGGAAAATATAAAAAGTCAGGCGGTGAAAAGGGTATCCTTGAAATTTCTGCACTCGCTCAGGGTGATGCAGATTTTAAAACGAAATTCAAAAACCTTATGAATGACTATTTCAAGTCGTATTTTGACAGTGCAAATGCCGTCCTTCCGCTGTTTGACGGATATAAATATACTCCGTCAACATCTGATGCGGCAAAAAAATACAGCAACGAAATAAGCGATATAAAGGTATTAATGGACGAGGCTCTTGCACGTTCCGCACAGGCTTTCAAAATTCCGCCTGCACTTATCAAGGGTGATGTTGCAGGGCTGAAAGATGCATATGACATCATGCTCACGAACTGCATTGACCCTCTGGCGGATATGATTTCCGAGGAACTGACAAGCAAACAGTTCACAGCAGACCAAATTTGCAAAGGCTTTCGGATTGTTGCAGATACTTCCTGCATAAAACACATTGATATTTTTGATATTTCGGCAAACGTGGACAAGCTGATTTCCTGCGGATTTGCGAATATTGATGAAGTCCGTGACAAGGCAGGTATGCCCGTTATCAATGAAAAATGGTCGCAGGAACACTATATCACAAAAAATTATGAAAGGATAGATAACTCTGAAAAGCATTAACATTTTTAAAGTCCGTGCGGATTCCGATAATGCCGAAACTCTTGATTTATATATTTATTCAACTGTTGAGGGTGACGGTGAAGATTTTTTTGGTAATGTCAAAAAATCACAGACCTCTGCACAGCATTTCCGTGAAGAACTCGAAAAGCATAAAAATGCAAAATTCATAAATCTGTATATCAATTCCACGGGCGGCAGCGTTTTTGAAGGCTCTGCAATTTATTCGCAGTTAAAGCGTCATAGTGCGAAAGTTACAGTCTATATTGACGGGTTCGCCTGTTCGATTGCCTCGGTAATTGCTATGGCAGGCGATAAAGTCATAATGTCCGAAAATGCCGTGATGATGATTCATAATGCGTGGGCTGTTGCCGCAGGAAACTCGCAGCAGTTACGCAAAATCGCTGATGATTTGGACGTTATCAACAAGGCTAATAAAGCCGCTTATCTCGTCAAATCGAACGGCAAAATCACCAATGAAGAACTGACGGAAATGCTCGACAATGAAACTTATCTTTCTGCTGAGGACTGCGTGAAATATGGCTTTTGCGATGAAATCAGTTCAAAAGTTGAAAATTCCGTTGAAAATCACGTTGAAATGCAGGCTTACAGAAACAGCATTGAGAAAATATACGCTATGGCTGAAAAGCCCGAAAAACAGGATAAATCCGAAACGTTTAAAAAGATGTTTAACATCTGAAAGGAGTTTTATTAATGATAAAAAATCTTGACGAACTCAAAACAAAGAAACTTCTGCTTATAAACGCTATGGCAGAAGCTTTCCAGAACGGTGATGAAAAGAGTATCGAAAAGGCTACAAGCGACTATCAGAACTTCATAAGCGATTCTATTATGGAGCAGGTCAAAGGTAATATCGAAAATGTTGACCGTGCTATCCTCGCAGGTCGTGGCAGACGACAGCTTACAAGCAAAGAGACAAAGTTCTATAATGAACTTATCGCTAATGCCCGTAATGAGGGAGTTATCACGAATATAACCTCTGCACTTCCTGAAACTGTCATTGATGCAACTATGGACGATATGCGTAAAGACCACCCCTTGCTTGATTTCATTGATTTCACAAATACAAGTGCTGCTATCAAGTGGGTACTGAATAATCAGGCATCGCAGTCAGCTACATGGGACGAACTCAACACCGAAATTACAAACAAGCTCACAGGCGCAGTTGAAGTTATTGACCTGACTTTCTGCAAGCTTACAAGCTATATGTATGTCACAAAGGATATGCTCGAACTCGGTCCGCAGTGGGTTGATGCATACTGCCGCACAACTCTCTCGGAAGCCCTCAGCATTGGTCTTGAAAATGGTCTTGTTGACGGTGACGGTGTGAAAAAACCTGTCGGAATGACAAGAAACTTTACAGGAAGTTTCAACCCGACAACAGGCTATGCCCGTAAAACTGCAACTGCTGTCACTTCTTTCACTCCTGCAAGCTATGGCGCACTTCTCGCAAATCTCGCAAAAGATAAAAATGACAATCCCCGTACCGTTAGCCGTGTTATTCTGGTTTGCAATCCTGCGGACTACTTCACAAAAATCGTTCCTGCAACAACACTTCTCACAACAGGCGGTCAGTACGTTTCAAATGTACTTCCTTTTCCGACTGATATTGTGCAGTCCGTTGCAGTTCCGTCAGGTCATGCAGTTCTCGGTATCGCTAAAAATTATTTCATGGGTCTTGGAACGTCCAGAGGCGGAAAACTTGAATATTCGGACGAATACAAGTTTATCGAAGATTTGAGGACTTACATAATCAGACTTTACGGCAACGGCAGACCGAAGGATATCAATTCTTTCCTTTATCTTGACATTTCAAATCTCGCTCCGCTTGCTATCTCGTATAATTCAAATGTCAGCGGTTCGGTGACAACAACATCAGGCTGATAAAGTATGCTTGACGAACTGAAAAATTACATTGACGTAACTTGGACAGATACCGCAACAGATACCAAAATCAGCGGTATTCTGTCCCGTGCGGAAAATATGATAAATCAATATGCAGGTACAGAAATTGACTTTGAAACGGATTTATCCGCAAAACAGCTTTTATTTGACCTTTGCAGATATATCTATTGTAACTCTCTGGAGGATTTCAAAATCAATTTCAGGGGCGATTTAATCGCTCTCAGAGCGAGGTACAAAGCTGATGCAGAAAGCAGTGATAATACTTGAATAAACTGGATAAATCCACAAAGGAAAAATTTCTGACCTTTAACAGCGGTATTGTCAGCTTTTACAGGCTTGTAAATGTCGCTCAGGCAGGCAATAAGCCCCTTTATGACCGTCAGCTTATCGCCCGTATGAGATTTGATTACGAAACCCTCGGAATGAACCGCTTTTATACGGCTTTGCAGGCGGATATAAAACTCGATGAACTTATCATCACGCCCCTGATTCGTTCTGTATCCACGCAGGATATTGCAGTTATTAATGATATTTCGTACAGAATTGAACAGGTTCAGCACGTTTCCGACACGAAACCGCCTGCAAGCCGTTTCAGCTTATCAAAAATTCAGGAAAATTTTACCTGACAGGAGGAGTATATGACAGTACAGCAGTTCCGTGATATTCTCCTGACCGTTCATCAGTATGTGTATCACGCAGAATCTTCAAAACAGTCTGAGTATATCGTCTGGAAAGAAGTCGGTATGAAATGCTTTCATGCTGATAATCAGGTCATTCAGAAAGGTGTTTACATAAAAATTGATTTCTTCACAAAGACAGAATTTTCAGAAATTCCCGATAATATCATAAATATTCTCAGTCTTAATGACGAAATCGCTGTCTGTGACGTAAATCTCGACTATGAACCCGATACGGAATATTTTCATACTGCGATTCTTTGCGAAATTATTTAAAAAAGGTGTTTGGGCGCAAATTGTCCACCATTCTAAATGAGGTGATTTAATGGGCTTTAAAATTGACGGACTTCTTAAATTATCAGATGATTTATATAATCTTGCAAAAAGTGTTGACGGTGAACTTGTACAGGATATGCTTGATGCAGGTGCGGAAGTGACCGTTGACGAATGGAAAAAGGCTATCACAGATGCAGGACACATTGAAACAGGCTCAATGCATGACAGCGTTGCCGCAAAAATCCCGAAAAAAAATCCTAATGCCCGTGAAGTTTATCCGCAGGGCAAAGATAAAAACGGTGTGAGAAATGCTCATAAAGCCTATATTTTAAATTACGGAACAAGTAAAACAGAAAAAATCGCAGGCGATGAGTTTATATCAAAAATCTATCAGGAACTTGACCAAAAGGTCTATGATGCAGAAATGAAAGTCTATGACGAAGAATTAAAGAAAAGAGGTCTTTAAACTATGGCAAAAATCGGTCTTAAATGCCCCGTTGCCGCTCCTATTACAGCGGAAAATTCGGGCGCAGCTCCTACATATGGCACAGGTTTTATAATCGGTCGTGCTGTTGCCGCAAACAAAAATATCACTTCAAACGATAATCCCCTTTATGGTGATGACGCTATTGCCGAAATGGATACAAGTTTTTCAAACGGCACTCTGGAACTCAATGTCACCGATTTCGGAACGGACAGCACCGACAGCCTTGAAATTCAGGCATCGCTGCTCGGTCATACTATCATCGAGGAGGGCGAAAGTCCAAATACTATAAAGGTTCTGCGTAAAAAATCAGGCGATGTCGCTCCTTATCTCGGTCTTGGATATTACAAGACCAAAAAATTAAACGGTGTGCTTATGTATGAAGCTACGCTCTTTTACAAGATACAGTTTCAGCTCCCGTCCGAAAATTCCAACACCAAAGGCGAAAATATCGAGTGGCAGACACCTTCAATTACAGGTCGTATTATGGCACTTCCCGATTTTGACGGAAATTATGAGGAAACTGCCATTTTCAGCACCGAAGCCGCCTGCCGTACATGGCTTTTCGGGAAACTCAATTATACAGAAAATTCAAGTGCAGGAGGTTGATTTCCGTGAAAAAATATACTGTTGAAATCGGAGGAACTGAGTTTGAAATCTGCTACAATACAAAAGCAATGACCGAACTCGAAAAAATCTGCGATAACCTTTCAAATATCGGTGAATGGCTTAACGATTCCGGAACTGACAGCGAGAAATTCAAAAAACTCTGCAACGTCATCACAATTCTGATTAATGGCGCAGTTTTCAGGCATAATGCAGAAATTGTCCTCGGTCTTGCAAATGGCGAAAAAAAGCCGTTTATTGAATATGATGACCTTATGTGCATTATCACTCCTGCGGAAGCACTTAAAGCAGCCGAAAACGTTTTTAAGTGTATCGGCGAAAGTGTAAGCTTTAAAGCCCCTGACGGTGAAGAAACTGACCCCGATTTGCTCGAAACTGAAAGCGAAAAAAAAGGCTGAAAGAACGGAATCTTTTGTCTGAAATAAAGTCCTGCGGTTTTGCCGTCGGTATGAATTACAAGGAAATTCTCCTGCATACCTACGGCGAAATCATGGATATGTGGGTTTTGCAGAATTACAGAAAATCAAAAAAATAATTGCATCTATATTTTAGGACGGTGAAAAAATGTCGGAACGAGTATTAAAAACACGTTTATCCCTTGACGGTGAAAAGCAGTTCAAGCAAGGTTTAAAGTCTGTAAACAGCGAATTGTCCGTCCTGAAATCGGAATATAAAACCCTTATGACAGCCTTTGATGCAGGTGACAAAAGCATTGAAACTATCACAAAACTTCATGAAAATCTCGCTGCTCAGGTTGCCGCAAATCAAAGTAAAGTTGACGGGCTTAAAGAGGCAGTTGAACGTTCCAACGAGACTTTTGAAGCCGCAAAACAAAAACTTGCTGATGCTCAGAGGAAATACGAGGAAACAGCCGCTGCACAAGGCGAAAATTCAAAAGCCGCAAAAGAAGCTGAAAAAGAAGTCATTAAAGCCGCAGCAGCCGTACAATCCGCAGGAAATCAGTATGACGATTACAGAAAACAGCTTGCATATGCTGAATCTGCACTTGCATCAAGCAATCAGGCACTTGAACGCTTTGAACGCACTCAGAACGGAGAAATAAGTGCTTTACAAAAACTTGGCGATGCTTTTAAGTCCCTCGGTGAGAAAATCGGTGATTTGACGAAAAAAGCCGCAGAATTAAGCTTTAAAGCCGCTGAAACATCTGCAAAGGCTTTTGTTGAAGTCACTGAAACAGGCTTTAAAGCAGGTCTGAAAGCCGTTGAAACGTATGCAAAAACATTCGCAAAAGCCGCTGAAACTATCGGAAAATTCGCCTTTTCGGTAGGCTCTGACTTTGAGGCTCAGATGTCTACCGTTGCATCAATTTCAGGCGCAACAGGTGAGGAACTCGAAAGACTGTCCGCAAAAGCCTCGGAAATGGGCGCAACTACTTCATTTTCAGCAACAGAATCCGCTAAAGCCCTTGAATATATGGCTATGGCAGGCTGGAAAACTCAGGACATGGAAAACGGCTTGCAGGGAATTGTATATCTCGCTCAGGCAAGCGGTGAGGAACTTGCGACAGTTTCGGATATTGTCACGGATTCAATGACCGCTTTCGGAATGTCTGCCGATCAGTCGGAATATTTCGCAAACGTCCTCGCAAAAACAGCCTCCAATGCAAATACCAATGTCGGCATGATGGGCGAAACATTTCAGTATGTCGCTCCTCTCGCAGGTGCGCTCGGATATTCGATTGAGGATATGTCCGCAGCTATCGGACTTATGGCAAATGCAGGCATAAAAGGCTCAATGTCAGGTACTGCGCTCCGAAACATCATCACAAACCTTGCAACTCCGACAGATGATGTCGCAGAAGCTATGGCAACTCTCGGAATCGCCCTCACAAATGAGGACGGAACGATGAAGTCTTTCCGTGAAACTCTTGACAGTATGCGTGCAGGTTTCGCAAATCTTTCCGAAGTCGAAAAGGCGCAGTATGCAAGCACTATCGCAGGACAGCGAGGTATGTCGGGACTGCTTGCAATTGTCAATTCTTCCGATGAGGATTTCATGAAGCTTACAGAAGCTATCCATGACTGTGACGGTGCAGCGGAAGAAATGTCAAAAATCCGCCTTGACAATTTAGCAGGCGATATTACGCTTTTCAAATCAGCTCTCGAAGGCGCAGGAAAGAAAATTTATGACGAAATTTCCGTCAATCTGAGAGGTATAGTGCAGGACGGCAATAAAATTATTGATTCTTTCAATGAAAGCGGCATACATTCTGCACTCGACAAATTAAAGGAGATTTTCAATAAAAATCTTACCGAAATCGAAAAGAATTTTTCAAGAATCGCTCCTCAGATTATCGGACCGTTTAACAAAATCATTATGACAGGTGCGGAAATGCTTGTTTCTGCTATGCCGCTGATTACTCAGAAAATTATTCCTGCGCTGATTACAGGCACGAAAACACTTGTACTTGACTTTGTGGATATGCTGCCGAAATTTTCAGCTCAACTTACATTCGGTGCAGTAACTTTATTCAATGGCATTTTTGACGGTTTAAATGAAGTCACTGAAAAACTTATAAAATATTTGCCTGTTATAATAGGTAATTTTTCTGACAATTTTATGCTGAGTGCCCCACGAATGTTCGATAAATCGCTTGAATTTTTTGCGAATATCGGGGAAGCCCTCGCAGTTGCTGCAGGTCAGCTTATCCCGAAAATTCCGCAGATTATTTCAAGATTAATAAAAACTCTCACTTCAAAGGAAAATATTGACAGATTCAAAAATGTCGGAAAAGAATTTATTGTCAATCTTACAAGCGGATTTTCTGGCGATAATTCGGCATTTAAAACTGTTACTGCGAATATCACAAAAGGCTTTTCAAATATTTTCGGAGCATTTGAAAACATTGATTTCAGCAGATTATCAGAATCTTTCGGCAATATTCTTGACAGTCTTACCCCGATAATCGAAAAAATAGGCGGTCTGTTTGAATGGCTTTCGGAAAATGTTCTCGCTCCGTTTATCGAATGGGCAGGAAATGACATTCTCCCGAACCTTTTTGACGGATTAGCCGCAGCAGTTGACCTTTTAAGCGGTGCGCTTGATTTCCTGAAAACTCCTGCACTTGCGGTCTGGGAAGAATTTTTACAGCCTTTGCTTGGCTATACGGGAGACATTGTTGCAGGCACAATTGACCTGATTTCAGGGGCTTTTCAGGGATTGTCAGATACTTTCAGCGGTGTTGACTGGGACGGTTACTGGCTTGATTTTGAGAATTTCGGTGATAACTGGATTTCGGGTGCAGAGGATATAAGCGACAGCCTTTTAAATGCCGAAGAAGATATTAACGACTTCTTCAATACAACTGCTCTTGGTGAATCATGGAATAATTTCTGGCAGGGTGTAGGAGAAGTTGTTGCTGATGTCGTTGCCGCTGTAAAAAATAAAATCAACGAAACAAAGGAAAAATTTGATAATTTTAAAGCCTTTGTATCCGACTGTTTCAGAACCGTTAAAGATGACTTTGAAAGCCTTAAAAGTAAATTTACAATCGGTTTTGAAGTCATAAAAACTGCTGTAAATACCGCAGTAAATTACTTTTCCGATAAGGTCAATGAATGGCTTGACGGAATCGAAAATATCAAAAATACATTTTCGGGTCTCATTGATATTGCTTGGAGCTGGGGCAGTGATATCATTGACAACTTTATAGGCGGTCTGAAATCTAAATGGGACGAGTGGACGGACACATGGGAGGAGTTCGGTGAATTTATTTATGACCTGCTGCATCACTCCACACCTGAAAAAGGTCTGCTGAAAGATGATGACAAGTGGATGCCCGATATGATGGACAACCTCATTCACGGCATAACTTCAAAACAGTCCGAGTTACAGCACACAATCAGCGATACAGCCGAAATTATAGGCGGTCTGAATGACAACAGTATAATTACACCTGAAATCAGTTTTGAAGGCTTACAGGACGATTTAAAGGCGGAAATAAGTATCTCTGCGGAAAATATTGAACTTCCCGAAATTCCTGATATTACAAGGAAAATCAGAACTGTTTCCGATAAACTTGAAACTCCTGAAATTCCTGATCTTACAAGGAAAATCAGAACCGTTTCTGATAAGCTTGAAACTCCTGAAATTCCTGATCTTACAAGGAAAATCAGAACCGTTTCCGATAAGCTTGAAACTCCCGAAATTCCTGACCTTACAAGGAAAATCAGAACCGTTTCCGATAAGCTTGAAACTCCCGAAATTCCCGATATTACGGCAAAAATAAAAACGGCTTTTGAAAAAATTCAGCCCCCTGAAATTCCTGAAATAACTGCAAAAATCAAAGGTATTTTTCAGGAACTCCCCGAAATCCCTGCTCAGGATATGAGTTTGCCGTTTATGCAGGCAGGTGAAATTTTCCGCAGCAGTCAGAACAATTACAACACAAGCAACTATGATAACAGAACTGTTTATGCACCCGTAAATGTCAGTATCAATGCAAATATCAATAATGATACTGATATCCGCACTATCGCTCAGGGCATAGCAAGAGAAACTCAGAAAAATCTTGCAGGAATAGGAGTTTATGAAGAATGAGTTATTTTATTTATAATAGTATTGATTCACGAACTTTCGGACTTCTGAAACGTCCGCCTTTTGTAAATAAATCACAAAAAAATCTTTCTCCTGTTACCGTTCCCGATTCTCCCGTGAAGTTTTATCCGGATGTAAATAATCGTGATGAAATCCAGATAACTGTAACTCTCGGTCTTAAATCTCGTGAAAATATCCGTCAGATTTATGCATGGCTCGATAATACAAGCGGCTCACTTTCTTTCAGCTCCGAACCTGATAAATGCTATTATGTGCAGAATGTAACAGTTTCCTCAAATTATCTTTCTCCTCGGTTCGGCGAACTGGAAATCACTTTTATCTGTCAGCCTTTCGCATATGCAGTCATGCCGACAGTGGTTGAATTTTCGGCTGAAACCGTTGAAGTTCCGAATAACGGCACGATTTTTTCATATCCCGAAATCAGTTTCATTCCGACTGATGATGAAGTTATTGTAACGGTGAACGGTGCGGATTTTATTTTAAAAAACCTTGCATCAATTGACGGCGGCGGAATTATCGGCAACAGAACTGTTGTGATTGACAGCGAAGTGCATATCACCTATTTTATAGGTTATACAGGCGCAAAATGGGCGATTAACGACCATACTTTCAACGATTATCCACGACTTCACACGGGGCTGAATTACATATCGCACAATGGCAACGCACAGAATGCTGAAATCAATGTGCGGGAAAGATTTGTTTAAAAAGGGGAATTTCAAAAAATTGCAGTACATCATAATGATAACAATAATCCTCGGACTTGCGGCATCGGATTTTGTGACGGGCTTGATTAAAGCCTATATTTCGGGAGATTTGAACAGCACCAAAATGAGAAAAGGCGGTCTGAACAAGCTCACTGAAATGATTGTGATGACCGTTTCATGCGGTCTGGAAATCGGTATCCGATACCTCGGAAAATATTATGACAGTCAGACGCTTGCAAATATTACAGGCTCAGTTACGGCAATAATCGTTTTTGGATATATCGCAATAATGGAAGTGATTTCGATTTTTGAAAACTATGCCGAAATCAATCCCGATACTTCCGCATGGGTCAGAAAAATTATTGAAAAGCTGAAAAAATGAGGTGATTTTTATGACAGGCTCAGGAACGGAAAATGACCCCTATATCTGCGATACATGGGAAGAACTTATCAGCGTATCAACGGCAAAAAGTGTGCATATCAGAATGTCAGGAAATCAGATTTTTGATTTCAATGAAATTCAGCCGCTTGGTTTTGATTCTCAGGTGAATCTTTCAGGACAGATAAACTTTAACGGCTGTATATTCAAGAATTTTTATTCAAAGTCGCTCAGAGCAGTTTACATTCTCAACGGCACATCATGGCAGAATCTCAGCTTTGAAAATTTCTATCAGCAGGCTACCAGTTCTTCATCATCGGAAAATGCAGGATTTTTGTATACTGATGCAGGCAGTTCTGCAATAAAAATAACAAACTGCAAATTCTACGGAAAAGTAAATTACGGCATATACAGTACAAAAAAAGCTGTGGTTTTCTATTCTGCGAATTACAGGACTTTACAGTTTGAACAGTGTTCTTTCAGTCTTGAATGTTCCTGTACATCGGGAATTTTCAGCCTTTTCAACGCAGGATTCCTGAAAAACTGCAACGTCAGATTTGTCATAAATTCACGCAATGCAGTAATTTTCAATTCAAACGAAAGCACTGTTAATTATGCTCTGAACTCGCTTTTTGACGGTAAAATAAACGTTTCCGACATGACAGGCTCAATCCTTTCAGGCGGTAATCTGAGTGGATATAATGTGTACAGAGTGCAGGCAAATGCTCCGATGCAGTATACAGGCGCAGGAGTATCAGTATTCAACAGAGATTTATCGCCTGATACACAGGGGTATGGTACTTTTGTCGGCTGCACTTCTGAACAGCTTAAAAATGCGGAGTATCTCTATTCTGTCGGATTTCCGTGTTACAGGTGATTTATGAAAAGAATATATTTTGATATTGCATCTTTTACCCGTGGTTCTATAAGTGACCCGTTCAGCGGTACGCATATTTCAACTGCTTACATTCAACTTCCTCAGCCCGTTGAAACCACAAGACTCCCTCATGGCATAATCAATTTGCATTTCAGCATGGGTCAGGTATACATATGCCATTTTACAGCTGACAGAGATGAACACGGTGATGTAATCCATGACGGTGACGGTCATGTTATAGGAAAATACAAAAATACTGCGGTAAGTGCTGTCCGTTTGGTTGCAAAGGCTGTTTTCTATGATGAATTTGACAACGAAATAAGCAATATTTATATTGCAAACTGTACTGACACTCCTGAGTATACAATTGACATGACGACAGCGGTTTTAATTGGTGCGGTCTATTGCAAAATCGAAATACACAATTATTATTATGAACGGCTTATTGAAAAACTGCCTTCTGACGGTACTGCCGTGGATTACGATGCAAGTTCACTTTATGCAGTTGCACCTCCGCAGTATTCAGGATATTATGAATATCAGCCGTGGGAACATGATGAGAACGGGAATCTTTATAACGAATCTGTTCCCGAAACCCGTGAAAATCCGATAATAAGACCAATTCCGAAAGCTTTATGGCGGATTGACAAAATAATGAACGGTGGTTTGCCGTGGCATGAACTTCTTCCCGATGTGCATGGATTTGATATGTGGTCAATGCCGCCCGAACGGAAAATAAAAGTCTATTCCATGTGGGAAAAACAAGACGGATTTCAGCACAACGGTCTTGCAGTTCTTGATCCGATTTCATGTCATTCATTTCAAGCTGAAAATGGGCGGTGGGATATTACGCTCGTTCACCCTCTTGATGACTGGGGAAAATGGCGGTATCTGATTCCGCAGAATATCATAAAGGCTAACGGTCAGCTTTTCAGAATTGACACGAATCAGCCGAAAATAAATTCCTCCGAACGAACCGTAACTGTGACCGCAAATCAGCTTTTCTACGACTTATCCCGTGATATTATCCTTCTGAAAGAGATTCCCGAAGAAAACAGGGGCGGCTGGTATCCGCAGAAATTCCTTTCATGGGTCATGCACAACGGAGTTATTGCATCGGAGAGAGCCGCAAATCCCGAAGCTTATAAGGCTTTTAATATCTATGATTTTGAGTACAGCACGGACCTTTCGGACGATAACACAACTGAATTTGACGGATTCACGAATACGACCCTGACTGCTGCGCTCATCGGTGACAGCAAGTGCTTTGTGAATCTTTTCGGCGGTGAACTTTACCGCAATAATTTCTATTTCAGCATTAACAAGCGCATGGAAAATGCCCGTGACAATGCCTTTTCTCTGCGGTATTCCTTTGATTTGCAGGAAATAGAATTTTCAATTGACTATACTGATTTCATGACAAGACTTGAATTTATTGACATGAACGGCAACTGGAGCGGAAGCTGGCTATGGAATGATACAACTACAACTTATTCAGTTCCTTCTCCTGTTGTCCGAGCAGTCAAGTTCAACACTCCGCTTTCAGACGAAATCAGGAAAAGTTATTTTGATTCTGTCGCATATCCGAAATATACCTATAAAATTAAAATGGCGAACATCAAGGACGACCCACGATACAAGGATTTTCAGAATCTTCATGATATAAAGCTCGGTGACAAAGGCACTGTATACTGCGAACCTCTGGACGTTGAAACGGTACAGAAAGTCATTGAAATCGAACGTGATGAACTCAGCCTTGAAATCCTGTCAATAACTCTTGGAGACAGCACAAAGTATATAGGCGGATTCAATCCTTATCGTGGAATTACGACAAGCGGAAATTCTCCGACTGATTTGCAGGCGCAGGCTTTACAGGAGGAAATCAGAAAGGCAAATCTCAAAACACTGAAACACTGGAACGGTGCAAATTCATTCAAATGGGGCGAAATTTCAGAATACAAATGGGGTGAAATCAATGACTGAAACTACAAATTTACATCTTAAAAAGCCCGAAAATTCGGATTTTGTGAACGTTGCGGACTTGAATTACAACTCCGATATTCTTGACGAAACAATACATCAGATTCAGGAGGATATCAAGGGCGATATTGATACTTCCGCATATGCGACAGCAATTTCAATGACATTAAATTCCGATACATACGTTATCAGCGCATTTCTCATAAATAAAGACGGTGAAACCCTCGGAACACCGCAGACAATTGACTTACCGCTTGAAACAATGGTAGTAAACGGTACATACGACAATACAACAAAGAAAGTAATTCTCACGCTGAAAAACGGCAATACCGTTGAATTTTCCGTTGCCGATTTGGTATCGGGCTTGCAGTCCGAAATTACATCATCAAACAAGCTTGATTCAGACTTGATAAGCGACACAAATCAAAATAATAAATTTGTCACATCTGCCGAAAAGACAACATGGACAGCAAAGCAATCCGCTCTTACATCAGCGCAGCTTACAGCAGTAAACAGCGGCATTGACAGCTCAAAAGTATCACAGATAGAAAAAAATAACAGCGCATTAATCGGACTTATCGACAGCGGACAGAAAAACCTTATAGATGCACAGAATCCGTCAGGACAGCAACGTGTTACAATAGTAAGCGGCACTAACGGAAGTGCTGTTATATCGTGTAGTAATGCAACATGGGCTACAACTGCATATCATGTTTATGTAACGCCGAATGAAGATTACAAGCTGTTGTTATATGCCGATGAAGCCGATGTATCAAATGTAACTTTCAGATGCTTTACCAGTGCGGTAGATGATGACGGTGCTGAGTTGGAGGTACTTCCGAGAACTGAACGGATTACAGAGACAGGAGTTTATACTCTTGACATTAATACACAATACAACAGAATAAAGATTTCCCCGAACATAAACAACTCCGCAACAGCAGGTTCAGGAAGTGCGACTATAAGAATGATGCTGTGTTCAAAAGCTGCATGGGACATATCGCAGAAATATGTGCCTTATCGTCCGAGTTATGATGAACTTGTGGCGAGAATAACCGCTCTCGAAAACGCATAAACGAAAGGAGATTTTTCATGAAAAACGGTATTGATGTTTCAGTTTATCAGGGAGATATTGACTGGAAAGCTGTCAGAAATTCAGGAATCACATTTGCCATAATCAAGGCAGGCGGTTCAGATGCAGGATTCTACAAGGACAGCAAATTTGAAAAGAATTACACAAATGCAAAGGCTGTCGGTATGCCTGTCGGAGCTTATTATTTTGTAGGTTCAGGCTGTACTTCAAAGGCTGACGGTATCGCAGATGCAAAACGATTCCTTGAAATCATCAAGGGGAAAACTTTTGAATATCCTGTATACATAGACCTCGAAGCAACAAGCCCTTCCGCAAAATCAGGCGCAACAGAGGCTTGCATTGGATTCTGTGAAACTATGGAAAATGCAGGATACTACTGCGGAATTTATGCATCTGATGTTTCAGGATTTGTTGAAAGACTTGATTTATCCAGACTTTCAAAATTTGACAAATGGGTAGCAAACTATATCGGCAAGCCCTCTTGCGTTGCCTCATACGGCATATGGCAGAAGTCCTCAACAGGAAAAATAGACGGAATTAAAGCAGATGTTGACCTTGATGAAGCTTACATGGATTATCCTACTATAATCAAAAATGCAGGGCTTAACGGCTTTAAAAAGCCTGAAAATCCTGCTCCTGCTCCCGTTCAGGAAAAGCCTGCTCCTCAGATTGGCGAACTCTCACTGAATGGCAAGAAATATAAGGTTACTCTCGAAGAAATTTAATGTGATACAGCAAACCTCCGACAGGGAAAAGATTCTCCCTGTCGGAGGTTTTTTATGCTACTATCAGTATCCAGTTATTCATATAAATTATGTTTTGTGTTGCACTATATGAATATTCTTTAACACTAAACATAATCTGTTCAAGTGGAGGCAGACAGTCTTTATCAGTAAGATTTATACAGATTATTACTTTATCATCATCAATTATAATGCGGTTCACAAAAGCATCTATTATCTTTTTCAGACTTTTGCTGTGAGCAGTTTCAATTATATATTCAAGCGAAAATCTGAACTGTTCTGCACTGAATTTCGGAGCAGGTGCAGATACTTCATTCATTTGTACAAAAAGCTCGTTTTTTCGGGTTTCAAGCTGTTCAACAGTATCTTTCAGCATCTGACTGTCAACACCGTTAAGAATTGCATTTATCGCATTTTTAAGTTTTTTGTCAGTTTCTTCATACTCTCTTTCAAGAAGTTCACGTTCGGTATTCCAGTCGTTTTTTGAGTATTCTGCATATGCTGCCTCCGCAAGTTCTTCGAGTTTGTCATCGGTCAGATATTCACCTATTGCAGACAGTACACGTTCCTGCAACTGTTCCGCAGGCAGTCGGTGTCCACAATGTTTATGACATTGATAATAATGATATTTTCCATGCCCCATACTAACACCGCAGACAGCAGCTCCACATTTTGCACAGGTCATATGTCCCGTGAGAATGTAGTCAAATCCTGTTTTTGATTCTCTTGCACGGTGAAGCGATTCAGACTTTGCTTTCTGGACCTTTTCAAAAAGTTCCTCGGAAATAATCGCAGGACAAGGCATTTCAAGCGGTATTTTTCCATGCGTGTATTTGCCGATGTATATTTTATTTTTGAACATATATGACAGATTTCCTTTTATCCATTTGTTTCCTGTACTGTTTGGTATTTTTCTGTTATTCAAATCAGTAATTATCTGAGCCTGCTTTTCACCGTTTGCGTAACGCTCAAAAATTTCACGGACTATCGGTGCAGTCAGCTCGTCAACGGCAAGTCTGTCATCAATCAGCTTGTAACCGTAAGGCGGCATTTTACCGACAAATTTTCCCTTTCGGAATGACATTTCCCGTCCTCGCTGTAACTTCCTGCCCAGCTCCGCAGAGTAGAACTCATCAAAGCCTTCAATGATTGATTCCATTAAAATTCCCTCTGGCGTATCTGTGAACTGTTCTGTTGCTGAAACGACCTGCACGCCGTTGTCTCTCAGCTTTTTCTTGTAAAGCGTGGAATAATAGCGGTTTCGGGCAAACCTGTCAAGCTTATAGACAAGCACTGTCTCAAATTCTCCCTTTTCGCTGTCGTTAATCATTCGCTGAAATTCAGGGCGTTTGTCAGTCGTTCCGCTGAAAGCTCTGTCGATATATTCGCCGATGATTTCAAGTCCGTTCTGCTGTGCGTACTGCCTGCAAACGTGAAGCTGACCCTCAATGCTCTGCTCATTCTGCATGACAGAACTGTAACGCCCGTAAAATACACATTTTTTCATGAAATTCCTCCTTGACATTATGGGAAGAATCTGTTATAATATCATTGTTGGATATAACACATTCCCCCAATTATTCCGTCCTGTGACCTGATTGCAGGAC